>Ga0268279_1001939_pt1 | contig 10722 bp, 10 predicted proteins | sample saktaG_6_FD_190142 | JGI IMG/M metagenome (GOLD analysis project Ga0268279, IMG submission 190142) | Saline water microbial communities from Sakinaw Lake, British Columbia, Canada - sak_2010_1_5_80m | ecosystem: Environmental > Aquatic > Non-marine Saline and Alkaline > Saline ...
CCTCCAGAAATTAAGATATGTGAATACAAGACGAAAAACACCCGCTTGCGGGCGGGCCCCAAAAAAAAGGCCGGCTTTCATCAATGCGGGCTAAAGCCCACAGTATTCAGCCGACAAGGGTAATAAACAATAATAATTTATACTACCTTGAAAAATCAAAAGTCTCTAGATTGGGTTGAAATATGTTTTATTGCTCTAATTGCTATCTCACTCATTATTGCTATCTTTTCATACTTCAACTCAAGAGGCCCTGAACAGCAAGACCAGACTGATGAACACCAACAGACCACTAGTCAATCACAAAATAGGTTCATCTATTCTACTTCTGGAAACTATGATGAGGGTAATGCTACTGTCATTGACCTGCCCGGTGGAAAAAGACTTGCAATAAAATAGCTGTGTTAAGATACCGTGAACTACCCGCCCCTGAAGAGATATGGGAATAGGATATTTAAATCATCTTCTACCCTCTCAAGAACTACTCCACGTCTTTTGTTCCTGTAAGCCGCCTGTTTGTTCTGGTGCTTCATACGCCTGTGATAGGCGCATAGGGCGGTGGAATGCTATCTGGTGGGCCGTGAAATCGGGGTTTTATTTGTTTGGCTTGTGTGGGCTTGCCAGACTGCGTTTACAGATATTTTAAAGTTGGGGTTCTATAATATCATCTTAATAGACTTCGGATATTAACACAGTGTTAATATACTGGGGTTTATTAACATAGTGTTAATATTCCCCACCAGTAATCGGGTGGGGAAAGCCCTACATAGGGCTTCAGGGATGCGTTTTTCCGTAATAATCGGCTGGACGCACCCGGACACTAAGAACGTGAAAATCAGGCGAAAAACGCCTGATTGGATAATTTTATCTTGCCTGTGGCGTACCATGTTCCTGTCACTGCCTAACACAAGACCAAGAACTCCTGTACTGATTCTAATTAATACCCTCATGTCATACAAGGTGTATCAATTGGTACAAGGTGTATCACATCACCTAATTTCTTATCATCTAGCGTAATAGATAATATGGGTTCTGGCGAGTCAGATAAGCTCAAGGAATTAAAGGTCATGCTTGAGGATGGGTACTATATCACTGGGATTTCCTTCTCAGGTCACAGAGAGACTCTTGATGAGGACATGGTAAACACCATTGTCGTGAATTTAATGAGGGGGGAGGAAAAAGCGACCATCACATCAGTCGATAACGATGAATTCCTTGAATACATTCTTCATTTTAAAGAAGCTATGAACGAGTTAGGCGAGCGTTATTTTGAGTATGTAGAAGATCTCAAAGAATGGACAAATGAACGGCTACAATTTGAAAGTGGTTTTCAGATAATCAGGGATAAACATTACATTGAACTGAGTGGGAGGGAATTTGATAATGATGTAGTTATCCTTCTCTTAGAAAAACCCGGCCCGGGTAAGTCATTGGGTCGAGTTGTATTTGATATTGACTTATCTAAGAATCCAGATTTTATCCATAGTGACTTTAAAGACAGGTTAGGTCTTTTTTTAAAGGAAACTAGGCACCTAGAATTCTCGGGATTTGTAGCTGAGGTTATGACTGGTGGAGATGTTTTGCGTGTTGAATGTTTAGGTGGCACCCGGGAATTATTACGGTCTAAGATTAGATTTGAAGCCGTTAAGATGCAACCTCGACATGCCATGTTACTTCTGACTATGAGTTCAAACATCAAACTAAATACTGATCAAAGTAATAAGCCCGATCTTACTCAACGAGAATTTTCAATTGTTCTGCCCGTATTAAATCTTAGAATAAAACATGAATTCGAGATTGGGACAGTAAAATTCTATCATCATAAAAATTCAGAAGACGACAAAATTATTTCGAAAACTGGCTTTGGTAAGGAAGTCCCCTTTTGGAATACAATATATCCCCGTGCTCAAGTCACTGTGAATTCGGATAATATGTTTGATGCCTTGACAGAGGGATATGCCAAGATAGCCCAAGCAGTAGATTGGATAGCTTTTAGGAATGACTTATCCTTTCCAGTAGTCACTGAGGAACGAAATTATTTTAATTATCTTAAATTTTCTGGTAGGGTGAAAATCCCATCATTAGTCTACGGTAGAGACCTAAAAACAGGTGAGGTATGTTTTTTTGATTTAGTGAATCGAGAGGACAATATACTCTCGTTGGAATACGGGCTAGATCATTTCTTAAGGATTGGTAAAGAACCATTTGAATCACTTCTCAGCAAGGATTCAGAGGACATAGATGATGAGGAGAATCGGATAATTCAGAGTATGCATTGGCTTAGACGTTCCTTGGAGGATTCTGACAAAAGAGATAAACTTCTAGACTTGTGGATTTCGATGGAATACATTATTTCAGGACAGAAACCGGAGATTACCTTATCTAGACCTGAACGTGATGAGGCTAGGACTGCGGTAGAGAGTACAAGTTTAAGTGCGTCAAAAAAGGAGGCAGTAGTTAAACAGATAAATAATGTAAATCGCGGCACATTGTTAGGTAAGTTATACAAGTTCTTTGAGGATAAAGACATCCAAATTACTGATTTTGAGGAATCATTAATCAAATCAGCGTATGATAAAAGAAATTCGTTAGTTCACGGGCGAAAAGATATTACTGTTGAAACAAGAGAACTCGATAAACTCAGATCAATCATTGAAAGAATCATCTTAAAGAAGATCAATGCCGCATGATTTATTTTCCTACACTCTTACCCCAGTCTTTATTCCATAAATATATATTTTATTAGAATGAGGTTTTCGTATTCGCGTTTGCAGTGTTTCGAGAATTGCCCCTTGGCGTTTAAGTTTCAGTATATCGATAAGCTTGATGTTGAGGCTTTTGAGGGTATCGAGGCTTTCATGGGTAAGCGGGTTCACGAGGCTCTTGAGGGTTTCTATACTGACCGTAATCTCGGGAAAATCGCTTCGGTTGAGGAATTACTGGCCCATTACAATGACCTGTGGAAGAGATACATCACCCCTGATGTTGTGGTGAATAAGGAGGGTCTGACGCAGGAGCATTACCGGGTTGTCGGCGAGAAATGTCTGGTCGACTACTACAACCGCCATAAGCCCTTTGAGAAAGGCAAGACCTTGAAGACCGAGATGATGGTCAACATTGACCTGCTCGGTGACGGTCAATACAAGTTTATCGGCTACATAGACCGCTTGGATTCTGTAGGCGACGGAGTCTATGAAATCCACGACTATAAGACCAGCCAGCACCTGCCGACACAAGACAAGAAGGACCGCGACCAACAGCTGGCCTTATATGAGGTGGGGATTAGGCAACTATGGGATGATGTCGAGGAAGTTGATTTAGTCTGGCACTATCTCGTGTTTGATAAGGAACTAAGGTCTAAGAGGACCAGTGAAGACTTGGAGTCATTGAAGGGGGAATTTATTGGAATAATCCATCAGATCGAGCAGGCAACAGAAGAAGACGATTTTCCGGCAAGAGAATCCGGCTTGTGTCCATGGTGTGCCTTCCAAGAATACTGTAAAATCAAGAAACACCAAGTAAAAACAAGGCAGATGCCCCTCAACAAGTACATGAAAGAGGAGGGAGTCGTATTAGCCAACAAGTACGCCGAGCTGAAGGCTAAAGAGCAGGAATTCAAGGCCTGGTTTGAGGATGAATACTGTCAACTAGCAGAAGCACTGGTAGCATACGCCAAGAAAGAGGGGGCAGAATACATATACGGCTCAGATAAACGGGTTCGAGTGGCAATTAAGGAATCCTTGAAATTCCCCTCAACAAACACCAAAGAAAGAACAGAACTGGAGGAAATCCTGAAAAAAGACGACTTCTGGGACGAACTAAGCACCCTAAACATATGGGGGCTAGCCAGCAAACTCGAAAAACACGAATTCCCCCAAGAACTAGAAAAAATACTCAAAAAATACGCGACCACCGAGGAGACAACACGCCTAACACTCAGTAAAATCAAAGAAAACGATTAGTAAAGTAACTGCTCAAGTTGATGATTTAGATAATAATAAGATTGGGGCGGTACGAATTCAGGAAATATATCATGTGGCTTTATACTATCCTCAAATATCTCTAGATCATCAATTTCTATGCCTACCGCCATCTCTTTCCCTGAAAAATAACTGAAGAACTCTGCCCTGGATATTGAACCATGTTTTCCGCATTTCCCCCATACTCTCTCAGGGGTATCGATGTGGACTTTTCCCACAGTAAAAAATCCGACTATCTCCTTTGATGGGTGGGAGGAGTAGATGAAGACTTTTTCGACGTCTTGCTTGAAATAACTTTTCCTGAACTCGAACCTCTTATTCCCCTGTAGAATCTCCTCAACATACCTCGGCTTAATTGAAAGTAAAACGTTCATCTATGCCTCCTCTCTGCTTTACATTTAGATATTTATCGTGATCAACTAAATTAATCGTCATTGGTGTGCTTATCCCGATTTCTGCTAGTTCTTCGTGATTTAATGGATTCTGAAGGTGAAAGTTTATTGTAAACAGAATCACGATTGTGGGCTTCTGTGCCAGTTCTTGTATTTCTCTTGGACTATACACTGTTCGTTTGCCGACATATCGTGTTATGTCATCTGGGTTTGTAAGTGAAGTTTGGACGGATTCCACAACTCCTATTGAGGTCACTGACCTCAGATCCTGAGACCTGTAGAATAATAGAATGTCACCCCTTGATATCCTTTTAGTGAGAGCATGGGAAATATAAGCCTTCTTAATTGTATTACCTTGAACGTTTAGTTCTCTCGGCCAACTAAAGAATTCTGCTAAAGTTACTTGTTTTACTCCCTCTTTTTCATGTTTGAACTCTGGAAATAAGCGTTTATGATATTGGGGTTGAATGGGAACAATAAATTTGTTTACTTCTTCGCCATCATAGAAAGATGGATAGTACTTGGCATTAAGCTCTAAATGGTCGTCTATTCGTCTATCTGGTCGGGTGTTCTTGATATATATTCTCTCACCTCTGCGTTCCGCTTTCTTCTCAAATCCGTATGCCCCTACAAGAGCAAGGAGGATGTCCTGTTCCTTACTAAAATGGGTGAGGTATATCTCGTCAATATCGTGTTTGATTGCACAATCGATTGACATCTTTATGAATGTCTCCCCGATTTTGAATCCGATTTGAGTCACTTTGAGGGTGCAGATTTTTACTCGTTTTTTACTTGGAAGATTGGGGACGGCACCCTCGATTGCCTCATCCTCGATTTTTAGTATCAGGATAGCTCCGAGTTCATTCTCGGATTTGAAGTAGACCCAAGCCTTCCGCCCCTCACGGGATATTTTCTTCCACCATCTCTCAAAATCAGCACCATAATCCTCCTTTAGAGACTCTAGAATCCGGTCGTTAAAGCTGAGGTTATGGATAGGTATTTGTTGTATTGCATACGGTCTCTGGACGTCTATATCAAGGAATTGTTGTCCAAAGAAATCTAAGGCATCATCTATGGTGAATACTCTATCTTCAAGACCCAGTGTTTCAGCTTTTTTATGTATGCCTTGGTCTTCCGTTATCAAGAAATCAACTGCATCCTTCTTGACGCAATACAGGATGTTTTTATCCACAATCTCGTGCGGACTCGTTGATTCTCCAACAATATTGATGAACTTAGCATCATCATCAAAAGTTGGTGGAGAGTCAAGAATGGGGTAAGCCTTGATTTTGGAGAGGCACACACGCTTTCTATCCTCGTCTTTATCCCCTTCAATTTCTTGGATGGATAATGGATGTATGAGCTGTGATACCCCGTTATCGTTGAGTATTTTAGATAATTCTTGGAGATTCGAGGGTATGACCTTATGATCCTCTCGATGAATGAAAATATTCGTATCAATTAAAACCCTCATATGAAATATTAAGAGTCAAGTAAAGAATATCACTAATAGCCGTTTTCTTGTTCCCATCGTTCCCATTCGAGTTTTTCGAGTCTCTGGATTTCCCGTAGTTCTTCTCCTTCTCGTCGCAGTTCGACCTGCCTTCGTGCTCTTGCCGTAGTCACCATCGCATCCCATTCGTCGGCTATCTTGCGTAGCATGGTGCTGAATGATAGGCTTTCTTTCTCGTAGCTTTTTCGTTTGCTTTTGATGTTCCATGCTGTGGTCTTGGGTAGTTCTCGGCTTCGGTGGATTAGACCGAAACGGTAGAGTTTGGGTATGATGTGTTTTCGGAGGGTGTTAAAGCTGTAGCCCGTCTTTTGGCAGAATTCTTTTTTGCCGTCTTCGGTGTTGTCGCCGTTTTCCAGCAAGAATTTAACGTATTCGACGGCCACTTCATGATGTTTGGGCATCCGTTCTTCGGGGAACAGGAATTCAATGAGGTCTGAGACAGTCCACCGGAAGCTAGTTTCCCATATCTTTTGGCCGAACTTGCGGCCTCCTTTCTCGGGGAAGTGGAGTGCCTCCTTAGTGGGAATTCCCTTCCAGTTGCTTGACGTCATTGTAGTGTCTTGCGTAGTATCCGAATAATTCGAGTCCTAGGTCCCGCAGCAGCTGGCTGAAGTCTTTCCCGAACCGATAGGAGTACCGTTTGCTGCATACTCTGCCGTTGGATTCTATGACCCCGAATTTCCTGAGTTTGGGGACGACGTGTCCGGTGAGCGTATACCGTTCATTCTGTGAATCATATAATGTCATCACCTCAGTGTTCTGGAGGCTCCCATTCTTCTCCAGGGCCTGCAGGAACACGAGGGCACAGTCGAATTGTTTGCGGTTGGTCTCTCTTGGGAAAAACATGTTGACGCAGTCCCACAGCTTGATGGGGCGTTTCTCTGCTATCTTCTGGATCAGTTCCTCCGTGAAATACAGTGCATCCTGCGATCGTCGTATCATTCTGTTAGCATCACCCAGTTTCGTATCATATATTCTAGGCGGCGAATCCACTTGTCGCTAAGGATAATCTCGTATTCCTGGACAGTCTTGTTCCGCTTCTCGACAACGCCCAAGTGCTCAAGCTTCAGGAGGATGATATTGCGGTTGTTGCCGCTGGTGCACACCTTCTTAAATTCAGCAAAATCCTCCTGCGTATATGGCCTCCCCTCCCGCTTAGCCAGAATCAGGTCCTCAAGAAAAATCCGGGTATGCTCCATCCGAGACGGGCAAAACTGCCAGAAAAACCCCACATAATCCTCAATAGAAACCCGTCCAGAATCGACTTTCTCGGCGAAATCAACCAAGAAATACAGTTTCTCGACCCTCAGCTCGTTCTCCCGATTACTAGGTGCAAAATTCCCCATCCTCCGTGTACACAGGGGAAAACACATATAAATAAGTATATTTTTTTAAGCTTATTGATAACCTACAAGCTTTTAAACTCATTTTACCTATAGTATCTCATGACTGACACAACCACTGTAAAACTACCTGACTGGCTTGAGGCCAGATACAAGGATCTCTGGGATAAGTTTAAGGAGCGGCAGTTCACCCTCGAGGATGCCGTGGGGGAACTAAAAAAGCATAAGGACAATAAAAAAGAGGTCTCAGTAATTCTTTCAGAGTTGAAGAATGCAGGTTGGTTGTTGTCAGAATCGGACCTACAAGACGGAAGAAAAAGACTTTACACCCTACGCAGCACAAGGGATATTGTTGGCTCAGCTCTCTCAGTTAATGGCAGTAAACTAACCCGGCCAGAAGTAGATGCCCTATTAAAGAAGGCGGCAGATCTCATTCGAACACGGGTAGACTACAAGTTCATCCTAATCCTTCTTTTCCTTAAGCGAATCAGCGACAAATGGGAGCTGGAATACGAGAAAGCCAAGAAGGAAGCCATTGACGATGGATTCAGTGAGGAAGAAGCGGAAAAGGAAGCAAAAAATGCGGCATACCATGACTTTGACTATCCTGAAGAATATCTTTGGGAAAACCTTCGCAAGGACGTGAATAAACTACCAGAAAATTTCTCTCAAGCATTGAAGACAATCTCGGAGAAAAACCCAGTCCTTAAAGACATACTCGACAATGTTGATTTCATACAGTTCACTTCAAGTCGAGAAAACGCTGAAATACTAAGGCAACTAGTTGAGTTATTCAGCGAGAAAAAATTGCACCACGTATCTGCAGATATTCTAGGCGACGCTTATGAATGGATTCTCAGTTACTTTGCACCACAAAAAGCCAAAGAAGGGGAAGTATACACTCCAAGGGAAGTAATCAAGCTTCTTGTTGAAATACTTGACCCGCAACCAGGGGAAAGCGTCTACGACCCGGCATCAGCATCCAATGGCATGCTTATCGTAGCATACAAACACGTTGAAGAAGCTAAAGGAAGAAAAGAAGCCAACAAACTATTCCTCTACGGTCAGGAGGCCAACCAGAAGACGCTAGCATTAGGCCGGATGAACCTCTATATTCACGACATCAAAAATGCAAACATCGCCTATGGAGACACCCTCCTGTATCCGAAATTCAAGGAATCAGACGGGGTAAAACAGTTTGACGTAGTTATCGCGAATCCCCCATGGAACCAGGACGGATACGAGGAGGAGGTATTGAAGAAAGGTGACTTCTACAAGAAACGCTTCCCATACGGTCCGACAACAAAGCAGTCCGCAGACTGGGCTTGGATACAGCACATGCTGGCATCAGCAAAAGACAACCCCGGTCGCGTGGGGGTAGTCATAGATAACGGATGCCTATTCCGCAGTGGGGCAGAAAAAGCCATTAGAAGCCAGGTACTTGAAGATGACTTGGTCGAATGTGTATTACTCCTGCCTGAAAAGCTATTCTACAATACTGGTGCTCCAGGAGCCATTATCATACTCAACAAGAACAAGCCTAAAGCCCGGAAAAACAAGGTCTTGTTCATCAACGCAAGCCAGGAATACGGAAAACACCCTGACGTCCGGAAACTAAATCACCTCGCGGACGAGAACATACATAACATAGTCGAAGCCTACCGAGAATTCAAAGACAAACCAGGCTTTGCATCAGTTGTCAAACTAGAGGACATAACTGGAGAAGAAAAGGATTACAACCTCAACGTCACGCTATATGCTTACCCAGAACAAGAAATAGAAGACATAGACATAGGTGAGGAGTGGCAGAAACTCAAGAAAACAGAGGAAACACTCAAGAGCATCGATGAAAAAATCGAGGGATACTTGGAGGAGATAGACTAAGATGCTAAATAAGTTTTCAAAATTAATTATGTTTTACTTTGCATATTTGCCACTTTTTGTTCTCCTAAGCATTGAGAACATACAAGATCCTGGGTTGGTGATATCGATAGTCTGCCTCCTGATAATATTGGGTTATGGAGTCATATGGAACTTACTCCATAGGATATCTAAAATCGTTCCAAGCACAGAAAAAATTAAAGTTAATGATATAAAGAACTCAGAGTACATCAATTTTCTGGCATCATATGTTGTTCTACTCTTAATTGATGTTTCAGGAGTCCGACAATTGTTATCCTGGGCCCTGATGGTGATGTTTTTTGCATACCTTTATGTTGGGACTTCACTCTTTTATGTTAATCCACTACTAAAACCCCTATTTGGATTTAATATTCTTGAAGTGACGATGGGAGACAATAAATACTACCTCCTCTCTAAGAAAGAATTGCGAGGAGAAGTGACATGTGACGTGAAAAAACTGGATAGGAGGATACTAATAACAGGTGATTAAGTTGGTTAAAACAGTGAATTTTCCAGAGGTCGGGGATGGTGCAAGAGCACAGCTAGTTTTTGTAAGAAAATATCGCCAGAACAAGGTAACACGCTACATTTTCTACAGAGCCAACATACAGCAGAGGGTATCAAATGAGCTGAAAACGTGGTTGTTGGATAATGTGGTTGGAGTGAGCGGGAGACAAGTAAATGATTATAACACTGCTGAAGACCACGACTATGAACACGTAGACCTAAATGATATTGACAACTGGAGTGAGTTTAATGATAAGGCATTCGCCCTTGATTGTCAAGAAATTGATGACATAGCAAAAATCAAAACGCACCTTATAGCATTCATGGTTTACATACAGCAAAATGATGGAATTGTCGGTACTGTCAGGCGTATAACGTCTGGTAACCTCCTTGATAAAACCGGTGTTTACGCATTATTTTTGGATGACAGTAGCTTTAGTGACATAAAAGAGGAAAAGGGCGTTAGAGTCGATAAATACTCTGACCTGGTTTTCCATCTCTCTGGGGATACTGCCGAGGGCGTAATAAAACAAAAGTGGGCCTTCAATACGATATTCGACATATACGAGCAACAAAAACGAGAATCAGTCGAATTGCTTGAAACATGCACTCTCCTTGATGCACACCCCAACAGGGATGACATCCTTTCTCTGGTCCAGGAAGACCGACAGGTACAACGGATGCTAATGAATCCATTAGTCCGTGAACACATGGGGGATGTGGACTTTGAAACAATGAAGCAGTTGAAGACAGAGATACCGGAGGTGCTTTCATTTGACATAGACGAAGCAAATCAACAAGTACTATTCCCCGAGGAGAATAGAAAACAAGCAGTCCACGACTTCATTAAAGTAATCGCCCTCAAATACTGGCGATCATTAGACCGTGACCATATAGCCGAAGCCACACCCGCAAAATTCGTAAAATGAAAGAAACAATACCCGAAGACTGGGAGAGTGTACCTTTAGGAGAACATTGTTATATCAAGGCAAGGATAGGCTGGAGAGGTCTAAAAGCATCTGAGTACACGTCAGAAGGAGCATGCCTAATTGCAAATAAACATTTAACTTTATACGGAGTAGATTGGA
>Ga0268279_1001942_pt1 | contig 10709 bp, 9 predicted proteins | sample saktaG_6_FD_190142 | JGI IMG/M metagenome (GOLD analysis project Ga0268279, IMG submission 190142) | Saline water microbial communities from Sakinaw Lake, British Columbia, Canada - sak_2010_1_5_80m | ecosystem: Environmental > Aquatic > Non-marine Saline and Alkaline > Saline ...
TATAAGCCTAAGCAGGAGATAGCGCTCAAGGGAACGACAACAGTCGGCGTTGTATGCCAAGATGGTGTAACACTAGCAACGGATACAAGAGTAACAATGGGCTTCTTCGTTGCCCACAAGCAAGGAAAGAAAGTCTACCAGATCGATGATCACCTAGCTATGACAATAGCAGGCGTTGTGGCCGATGCCCAGAATGTGGTCGAGATACTGAAGGCTAACGCAGCTCTTTTCAAGTTGAATAATCGAAGACCTATGCCCGTAGCTGCAGCGTCAAGGTTGACCGCCAATATGCTTTTCAGCAATAGGTATCTACCGCTTGGGCTTCAGGCTATAATAGCTGGGGTAGATACAGAAGGACCCAGTATTTACTCCCTTGATCCTTTTGGGAGCATCACCGAGGAGAAAGCTTTCTACTCAACAGGTTCAGGTTCGCCCATTGCTCTCGGCATCCTCGAGAACGGTTATAAGGAGGGCATAACCGTAGAAGAGGCATTATCCCTCGTTGTAAGAGCAGTTAAAGCGGCCATGAAGAGAGATATTGCCAGTGGGGACAGCTTCGATGTAGCTGTGATAACTAAAGAAGGCTACAGAGAGCTAAATGAGGAAGAAAAAACGAAGTACCTTGAAGCCTGAGGTAAACCGTCTCAACGGGAATTGTGGAATCCTTTGAACAGCGGAGAGACCAAACTTAAGATACATCAGGTCATCTTGGAGCATATACCAAAAGAGGCCGAGATCTCTAGAATAGAGTTCGAAGGACCACGGTTAGCTATCTATACTAAAAAGCCGGAGATCCTTATAGACCAAAGCTACATCCTCACAGACATAGTGAACTTGATAAGAAAGCGGATAACCCTTAGGTCTGACCCATCCGTTAGGCTGTCCGAGAAAGCAGCTGAGAAATACATCAGAACTGTTGTGCCGAAAGAAGCGGATATATCCCAGATACTCTTTGACCACACCCTTGGCGAGGTTATAATTGAAGCTAAGAAGCCGGGGTTGGTAATATGCAAGAACGGTTCAATGCTTCAGGAGATAATTAAAGCTACGAAGTGGAGGCCTCGAGTTCTCAGAGCACCACCTCTACCTTCAAAGATACTGGCTCATATCCGCCACTACCTCTACAGTGAAGTTAAAGAGCGTGAGCGAATACTCCGGGGTATTGGAGAGAGAACCTTCCGCTTACCCATATCGAAGACTCAGGAAGCTTTAGTCACAGCACTTGGGGGCTTCAGGCAGGTTGGTCGGTCAGCTGTGTTACTCAGAACAAAGGAGAGTAGCGTCCTCCTTGACTGTGGTATAAACCCTGGCTCCACTAATCCTGAGGATGCATTCCCCCGCTTTGACAGCAGTGAATTCAGTTTAGACAACTTAGATGCGGTGATAATTTCTCATGCACACCTAGATCACTGTGGGTTACTTCCCTTTCTATACAAGCATGGATATGATGGTCCTGTCTACTGCTCCGAGCCAACGCTTAGCCTCATGTCCCTCCTTCAACTTGACTGCTTAGATGTCCTTACTCGGGAGGGGGTTGTTTTGCCCTACGATCAGAAAGATGTGCGAGAGGTAGTTCTTCATACAATTCCTATAAAGTACGGGGTCGTCACGGATGTAGCTCCTGATATAAAGCTTACAATCCACAATGCGGGGCATATCCTTGGCTCCGCCGTTACTCATCTTCACATTGGCGAGGGGCTTCACAACGTTGTCTATACTGGCGATTTCAAGTTCCAGAGGACAATTCTTCTAGAGGCAGCAGCCTCAAACTTTCCCAGAGTTGAGACCCTTATCACGGAGAGCACCTACGGTGCACCTAGCGACATTACACCACCTAGAGCAGCGGTAGAGCAGCTGATTACAAACATAGTTACTGAGACTTTGAACAAAGGCGGAAAAGTCATAATTCCTGTTCTAGCAGTGGGGAGATCTCAGGAGATAATGCTTTTGCTCAACAGCCAAATGCAGAAGGGAACCATACCTGAAGTCCCCATCTACTTAGATGGCATGATAAATGAGGTAACGGCTATTCACACAGCCTACCCTGAATACCTATCCAAAGAGCTTCAGACCAAAATCCTATATGAGGATGTGAACCCCTTCCAATCAGACTACTTCGTAAGTGTAAAGCGTTCTAACGGAAACAGGGACGAAGCCATAGACGGCCCGCCGTGTATCATTATGGCCACCTCAGGTATGCTTGAAGGAGGCCCCGTCTTAGAATATTTTAGACAACTAGCATCAGATGAACGTAACACCATAATCTTTGTCTGCTACCAGATCGACGGAACACTTGGCCGCCGTGTCAAATATGGCCTCAAAGATGTTTCAATTATGAACTCCAACGGAAAAGTCGAAGTAGTCAATATAAAAGCAAGGGTTGAGTCGATAGAAGGCTTCTCAGGGCACAGTGACAGAAATCAGCTCTTAAACTATGTGAAAAGAGTGAACCCGAAGCCACATAGAATAATCGTTGGACATGGTGAAAGATCTAAATGTCTTGATCTAGCATCCACAATCCATAGACAGTTCAAGCTTGAAACGCTAGCACCTGAGATTGGTGAAACTATAAGGCTTATCTAGGTAAATTTTGAACTGGTTTTCTTACGCCAAATCTTTATGGGCGCAGGAGTTACAACTATTCGCTCCTCACCCAACCGGGCTATGTCACCTTTAACTGATCCCACATAGTCCTTCAACTCATCTATAACGTTCTTAACTTCCTCAATGTTCTTCATGGCTAAGGGAGTTATTTTCACTATGAGGACATTACCTCCTTCAATTTCACCCTTAATCTTCTCGATGTCTGAACGCTCCTTCAAAGGTATAGCCTTAACGTAGACTGGAGGTGTTTTCGACTTAACTTCACCTTGCTCTGCCGCCTGTTCGATCTGTTTTGACATAGCCAACCCCTTTTACCCTTATTCTCGTGCGTACAACTTCTTAAATCTTGCTACATATGTACTGTATCGGGATGGTTTAAGGTAATCATACTTCATCATTGAAGGTGAATGCCTCTCTTCTTCGCCAAGGTTGGTTACCCTTCACCTTAAGCTAAAATAAAATCCAGAACTTTTAAAGAGGTTAGGTTTCATAGACAAAATATAAATCAGGTCTGAGTTTAGATATTGAGGAGATAAAAAAAAGTTTGACGGTTTGATCTTTTTGGCTGAGAACCATATAAGAGAAGTTCATAAGGTTGTGAAAAACTGCGCGGTATATCTCAGAATGGAGAACAGGTTCTACAGGTTGATTGATATAGAGATGAAAGGTTCAGAAGCTAGAATGCTGTGCCGTGGAGTAGATGATGGAAAGGAACTTCAAGTTAAATTAGCGATTGATAGAAAGCTTATCCAAGATCTCTTAGGCTTCGGTCTTAGAGACAAGAAGAACACTATATTCATCATTGTTAAAGATGCAGCTGAGAAGATTTGGTTTGAAACCTCTGTGGAGACATTGACTGAGGAGATGTATAGAAGAGAGCTTGGCAGGGTCATGAAGAGGAAGCTTGGTTCTTATCATGATATAGAAGAAACCTAGATGGTGCTCAGCAGCTTACGAAGATCATCGCCCAAGTAATGAAGGAGTTCAACTATCTTCCCAGAGCTAAGTTCTCTTATCTCTTTGGAGGAGTATAAGCTCAGACCCACAGCGATAGGTCTCCGACCTTTTTCCTCAATGACCACGACAAGAACCCCCTGACCGAATTCTCCTTCTACTACCACGACCCCAGGTCTCATAACGTCTGCCCCCATACCAACATGGGGTACAGCTCCCATATCCACAACCACCTTAGGTAGTACCATCAATGCCTCGGAAAAACGGAGAGAGGGAAAGGCAGTTCCATTCTTATCCTCAATGAGGAGGGGCGTTCCTTTTAGTAGATAGACCTTCAGATTTTTGATGTGAACTTCTTCAGCTCCAGTCTTGTCTAGGCCTCTGTGAGATATGGCTAACTGGACAGGAGGAGGAAGTTTCTCTAGGAGTTTCCAGTATTCCCGCTTCCTAATGAAGTGGCGTTTCATACATTCCTTCTACCCTGTTGCAAGTTCTCGAAGGTATAGGTTGGGATGTCAGGCCCCGATAACTTGCTTTACGAGGCTTATTTCCCTTCTACCGATGTTCCTCCATTTTATGCGGCCTCGAAGGGCATCTGAGAGGTCGACACGCCTTGTATCTATCATCTTCTGAAGTATCTCATTGCTTGTCTCTAGGTATATATCGTCGGCGGGATCTTTAGGAGAGATATCCAAGGTGACTCCTTCTGGGGATAGATGGAAGACGTAGGAAGTATCGTCACTTACTTTAACCGTGATGCTTCTTCCGTCATATTCTTCCAGAATTTCTCTGATCTTAGCATCTTTTTCTATCCTAGGGTTAAATTTTTCTAACGCGTGTTGGAAGAGCTCTGTAAATGACATAGCCCTAGTAGCCTTTTTTAAGACATTTAAAGATTTAGTTGAATTTGGCAAGTAGCTGGTCTTAAGCCTGACCTCAGTTTAGATAGAGTTGATGGATGAAGCCTTCTGAGAGTTGGGTTAACTGAGTCTAGCCTATGAAGTCATTTATCTTCGGTGGCTCGGGTGGGAGACCCTTGCGTGTACGTATTTCTCGGATGATCTCTCCTACAAGAGAGGCGGGAACGAAGTTCCACCTTGAGAACTCAGTGCCCCAGAATGCTTTCCCAGCTGTCGCACCTCTCATCACCTCTGCGAGGTCGAATGCCTCAGATGTTGGTATCTCCCCTATGACCTGCATAATGTGTTCTTTCTGATCCATCGAGACTATTTTACCCCGCTTACTAACCACTATGCGGGTTACGTTTCCAACCTGCTCGGCTGGAATCTTCACATTTATTTTCAATATTGGCTCTAGAAGGGTTGGGTCAGCGGAGAGAAAACTGGCGAAAAGAGATCTGCGTGTGGCGGGCATAATCTGAGCTGGACCGGTATGAACCGGATCTTCGTGGATTTGTGCGTCAACAAGGCTGACCTTGACTCCTCGAACTACTTCCTGAGCTATTGGGCCATCCTCAAAGCTCCAGTTGAAGGCTGAGATTATAGAATCCTTCACCACATCGAGTCTCTGAAGCCCTTTAGTCACGTCAGTTAGAATGTTGTTGTGCTCATCGATGCGCCAGACACCTTTAGCCTCATTGGGTTCCCAGTCGTGCTCTCTTAAGATCTTGGCCAACTTGGCCTTATCTGTGTAATCTGAGATCTCTCCCTTTCTTATTAATCCAATCACGTCAGGTTGGAGGGGCTCAACCTTGACAAAGATTCTGCTGTGTTTATTGGGTGATTTGCCCTCGAATACCTTGCCTTCCTTTCGCACTGTCTCACGATAGAGAACAATTGGTGTCGATGTCGTTATTTCCAAGCCAGCCTTTCTTATCCATGTGCTAGCAATATCTAGGTGGAGGTGCCCCATGCCAGAGATGAGGTACTCACCAGTCTCCTCATTTATCTTAGTGACAAGGTTTGGGTCTTCTATTGAGAGGCGACGCAGTTGTTCGATGAGGCGGGGTAGATCCTTACTGTGCTTCGGTTCAACAGCTATTGTCACCACGGGTTCACTGACATATTGCATCACCTCGAAAGGTATGATATCCCTAACGGAGGAAATGGTCTCGCCCGAGTAGGCTTTCCCTAACCCCAGAAGAGCAGGGATGTTTCCACAAGGAAGGCTTCTCACTACTTCCCTAAATTGTCCCATATAAAGGCAGACCTGTTGGATCCTGTAGTCTGCCCTTGCTCCTATCAGATGTACCGGCGCCCCTGAGCTTACGGTGCCTGAGAAGAGACGGCCTGTTGCAACTACCCCTGCTTGGGGGTCGACTTTCATATCGCTTGTACACATTACGATGGGGCCGTCCTTATCGCAGTTGACCATTGCTTGACCGACTTCGCTTTCAACATTTCCATGCCAGATCTTTGGTATACGATACTTTTGTGCGACTTGAGGTAGAGGGGTATGGTTGATGATCATGCTTAGAACGGCCTCATGGAGAGGTGCCCTCTTGGATAGTTCCTCGTAATTCTCATTCTCATACAGGGACATAACATCTGAAAGGTTCAGCCCTTTCTCTTGGATCATGTTGAGATTTAAGCCCCATCTATCTTTGGCTGAGCCGAAGCCAACATTGCCAGCGTTGGGGTTGACTTTCCATTTGTCCCTAAACTGTTGTTCCCCATAGAGTTCTATAAGACCGTTGAAGTCTCGAATTATCCTTGCAAGTTTCGCCTGAATCTCCTTCGGCGAAAGGTGAAGTTCCTTGAATAGCCTATCCATCTTGTTTATAAATAGACTGGGCTTGACTCTTTCTTCTAGTGCACCACGTGTAACCGTCTCAGTTTGAACCATCACCTCCTCCACAGCGTCCACAACGACGACGCAGCCGTCTATGGCTCGGAGGGATCGAGTAACCCTGCCGGAAAAATCAACATGCCCAGGGGTATCTATAAGATTGATTACATAGGGCTTTCCACCGATCTCGTAATAGAGACTTATGTTGGCAGATTGGATTGTTATGCCTCTCTTCTGTTCCTCCTCTAAGTAGTCCATAGCCAAAGCTTTTCCCGCGATGGATGGCGAAAGCAGCCCAGCAGCCGAGAGAAGGGAATCGGTCAGAGTTGTCTTCCCGTGATCTACATGGGCTATTATGCCAGCGTTCCTGACATGTTCTAGGTCCGCAACTACCTTAAGTACCTCTTCAGTTGACTTGAACTTAGGCATACTTCATGTACCTTCCCGTGGTGTCGAAGCAAATCAATGTGCTGGAAGTTTAAAAAGATTTACCGTATCTATTTCGCTATTTCTGGAACAGAGCTTGTTTTGACGTCCGTAAATTTTGAAGAATTCTGGTGTAAAGGATGACTAAATCAGGTTTCTTTCAGGTAAACAAAAATACATATCGATTGTAATGTTTATAGTCTATTTAGAGTTACAGAAGAGGGACTGCACATATAAGGGAAGTAAGTCGATAATATGAAAGTTCTGTTGGTTGCACCCCCAGTCAGCCCGAAGGTTGAGACCTTAAAGACAATAGATATGATTGCACCCCCACTAGGTCTCGCCTACTTGGCTGCTGTCTTAGAAGAGGCCCATTACCCCGTTGAGATCTTGGATTCGCCGCCTTGGCGGATTACCTTCCACCAGTTACCAAAGGAGCTTGAAACACGTAAACCCGACTTGATTGGGGTAACAGCCACAACCGCTACAATCATCGAAGCTCTAAGAACCGCTGAAATCGCAAAGAAGGTTCTGCCTGAGGCAACAGTTGCCCTAGGGGGCGCTCACATAACCTTCACGCCTGAGCGAACCATGAAGGAGTGCCCCTCCCTAGATATAGGTGCTATAGGTGAGGGAGAGAAGACCATCCTCGAATTGGCTCAGACAGTTGAGCAAGGTAGAGACCTCAAACGGGTTAAGGGTATAATCTATCGTGAAGACGGTCAACTTGTCAGGACACCTCCCCGAACCTACATAGAGAACCTAGACACGCTGCCTTATCCTGCACGCCATCTGCTCCCTATGGATCGATATAGTGTCTTCGGAAAGAAGCAGATTCTGGGAACGATCTTGACGAGCAGAGGCTGCCCGTTCAACTGCACCTTCTGTTCCTCATCTCTCCTCTTCGGAAAGAAGTTCAGAGCCAGAAGCCCCAAGAATATAGTTGACGAGATTGAACAATTTCAAGAAACCTACAAGACCCGGTACATTGAGATAATCGACGATACATTCATGTTGGATAAGAAGCGGGCGGAGGGTATTTGCAAGGAGCTTGAAGATAGGCAGCTGGATGTTACATGGGCATGCTCTACCAGAGTTGACCTTATGACCCGGGATCTTATGGCGAAACTGAAGAAGGCTGGTTGTGTACTACTCTACTATGGCGCCGAGTCTGGGATCCAAAGAGTTTTGAACCTTATGAAGAAGGGCATCAAGCTTGAACAAGCCCGTAGAGTATCAAGGTGGGCTAAGGAGCTGAAATTGCAGACGATAGCCTCCTTTATTGTTGGAATACCGGGGGAGACTTGGAACGAAGCCATGGAAACTATTAGGTTTGCTAAGAAGCTTGATCCTAGCTTTGTTCAGTTTGCAATAGCAACGCCCTTCCCAGGCACCGAGCTTTACGACAATGCTAAGAGAGAGGGACTTCTCCTCACAGAAGACTGGTCTGAGTACACGGTTCTTAAACCCGTTATGCGAACTAAGGAGCTGTCCGCAGAGCAGTTAAAGAAGCTCATCAAGAAGGCATACTTAAACTTCTACCTCAGACCTAAACCGATCTTCCGTTATATTCGTCAGGGGCACGCCAAAGAACTTGTTGTAAATGTCGCCGGAAAGTATCTCTGGCAATACATCAAACACAAGATGTCAAGGGCGAAGGAGGATACCGCCCCATTTATGCTTTCCGAGGAAACTAGTTAATCTAAGACCTGCGCGACAGTATGAGCTGAGCGCAGAATGGAACTATTTCCTCCCCTTTTTCCTCATACTGGATGACAAATGACCGGGCGTTGGGATAGATCTCTTTTATGTAATCGCTGATCTCATTGGGTTTAAGTTCAAATATGTTTCTGGGAATGCTGATGTTAGCCCGTTTCACTTTAAGGTGCTCTATCTGTAGAGTGAAGGAATCATCCCGCCTTAGAGCAGTGTGAATAATAAGCGGTATACGCATGAGCTGGACTGCGCTCTTAGATTTTACCGACTCTTCCTTCCTCTCAAGCCTCACGGCCAACCACCAAGAGTTAATTTAACGCCTCACATGAAATACTGTATGTTACGACATTTTAGATGTAATTATGGTGTAGTTATTCTAAAGAATTAGTTGTATTTATGTAGAGAGGTTGGCGGCGAGTTGACGGCCACAGCTCATTTGATGAGCTCCCCGATAAGAGGGAAGATTTCGTCGGTTATGTAGGCCAAGAAGTCTACTTGAGCTACTTGGTTGAAAACAACGATTATCCCGTTGCTAGTTATACCCACAACATGACCATGTCTCTTTGAGGTTACGACTATATACCAGATCTTTCCATGTGTGAGAAAGTCTGTGTAGAGTGTTGTGTTAGCGAGGCTGGTGCCGTAGAGTGAGAGCTTCTTCACGTTGGGTATGTCAACATCGCTGAAGAAGATTACCTTGGTTCCTTCAGGGTTCTGTTCATGATAATACTTCAGGTTCTCGGAAGATATTCTCACCTCTGTCACAGAGCCAGAGGTTATAAAGAGCGCCTCGCTAAGGAGGTTGGCGATGTTGTTAGCCTGCCACTTCTTCTGAAAGATAGTTAGAAAAGTCGTACCTTTATAGTTTTGAAAGAAGAAAGACGTTTCAGAAGTCTTAGGCACAGCCATTAGCTCTCCTCGATGAGGTATATGGACAACACGATCTTGGGAGAAGACCCCCTCAAGATCTCCCGCCTTAATCCTCAGATCCCTAACTTCAGTGATTAGGCTACACCGGAAATTCCCCTCGGTATAGGTCTCCTCCCTCTTGAAGTCCTTGAGCTTAGCAGCTAGAACTTCTAGACCTACCCTTTCTCTAACCTCAAAGACCTTGGCAGCTAAAACCATCCACCGCCACCTAGGTAATAGACGTTACTTTAAGCTTAATGGTCTTTGCCGTATAATCCTTGAGGGCTAACCCTTCATTTACAGAACATACAAGGGATGAAGTAGCTTTAAGTTACTATTCCAAACTATCTATTACGTATATTAGTCGATGTGACGTAATATAATCTCTTGAGGCTGAAGCCTCGGCGATAAATTATGAGTGAAGAATTGGCAGTCATGTGGATAGAGAGATATCGACCTCAAACTCTGGACGAGGTTGTGAACCATAAGCAGATTATAAACAGCCTTAAAGTCTTTCTGAAGACGCCGGAAACGATGCCTCATCTCCTCTTTGCAGGTTCCCCTGGAAACGGGAAAACCTCTGTCGCCTTATGCCTTACAAGGCAACTGTTGGGAAAAGCTTGGAGAAACTATACGTTGGAGCTTAACGCCTCAGATGAGAGAGGAATAGATATGGTGAGGGAACGCATCAAGAATTTCTCTCGTCATATAACAGGACCTTTGGCTGATCTCCCCTTCGGCCTTATAATCCTTGATGAATCCGACCAGATGACAGCCCCCGCTCAAACAGCCTTGAGGCGCATAATGGAATCATACTCCCAAACATCAAGGTTCATCCTTATCTGTAACTACTCTGGAAAGATAATTGCGCCTATTCAAAGTCGATGTGCAATTTTTAGGTTCTCAGCATTAGGCAGAGATGATGTAGAGAAGCACCTGAATCGCATTGCAGGAAAGGAGAAGGTCAACTTGGCCAAAGATGGATTAGAAGCCATAGTGGAGTTTTGCGGTGGTGATCTCCGAAGGGCGGTCAATATGTTCCAAGTAGCAGCTACACTAAGCAAGACAGTTAATAGGAAAGCTGTTCTCCAGACAGCGGGGCAAGCTGAACCGAAAGAAATTCACAAGATCTTGGACAAAGCCTTAAACGGCGACTTCTTGGAGGCACGAGATGCTCTCTATCAGTTGATGGCAACCTATGGGATATCGGGAAGCGACATCATACATCAGATTCACCGTGAAGTCTTTAAGATGCAACTCGATCCTAAGCTCCAAGTGGAGCTTATGGGTCTCATCGGTGAATATGACTTCCGTCTAGTGGAGGGCGCCAGCGAGGATGTTCAACTCAGCGC
>Ga0268279_1001943_pt1 | contig 10701 bp, 7 predicted proteins | sample saktaG_6_FD_190142 | JGI IMG/M metagenome (GOLD analysis project Ga0268279, IMG submission 190142) | Saline water microbial communities from Sakinaw Lake, British Columbia, Canada - sak_2010_1_5_80m | ecosystem: Environmental > Aquatic > Non-marine Saline and Alkaline > Saline ...
ACTCGATCACAGGTTTTTTGCACCTCGGCGTAGAGCTCGATCTCACGCTTGAGGGATACGGCTGGGATAAAGTTATTGATGAACTGGAACAACGTGATTTATTGAACGAGGATACCTTTCTTTTTACACATAAATATATTACAGGCGGCGAGCTTGGCTACGCTGCTCAAAAGAAGTATCCAGTTGCAGTTTTTGATAAAAAAAGCGCACATCATTTTGCCTATTGGGCGCCTATGGATTCCCTGTTGGGAAAGGATGGAATTTTTGTGATGCATCCGCGATATACTACAAAACCGGAAGAAAGATATTCGGAATATTTTGAAGAAATAATCCCCCTATCCGGTGTTATGATCTATCGGAATGGGAAATATGAAATGACCTATAATCTCTGGCTGTGCAAAAACCTGTGGAAGCCATATCCGGTGGAGTATGGTCCTTAGAAAAAGGGCTTTTGCTTCTATTTTTGTTTGTCGGTAAACCAGGCACACAAATTGACAATGCTCATTTCGAAAGTGTTTGGGAATCCAAAAGGCCAGGTTCAATACCCCAGGATACTCCCAACAGAATACCTTCAGAAGTTATTAATGCAAATTCACTTCAACCATTGCTAAGGTTATATGTCATTATTCCATTAAAATAACTTTTTTTTAGTATAAACGGGTTAATCATCAATACAAAATCTATATAGATATACTCCTGAACCAACAGGTTGGTTGTTTTCATCTTTTCTACTTTTAAAATCCACTTAAATTTTTTTAAGGTTTTAAGACGAATTTTATTTCTTCTTTTATTATCAATGTCATGTTTTTCATTAATATCAAGACAAAAAATTACAAATTTATTAGATGATAATCTTTTAAAACAAAAAAGGGAAGAGGATTTTCACCCTCTTCCCAATAAACATCATCTCCAAAGAGAACTACTTCATGAGTATCATCTTCTTCAAGAATGTCTTATTGCCGGTCTCTAATTTGTAGAAATAGATACCATTTGCAAGCTTTTTGTCGTTGCTTGCTCCATCCCATTTTACCTGATAATCTGCACCGGCTACCATATCTTGATCAATCAGCCTGTTAACTAACTGACCCCGAATATTATAAATAGAAAGCTTAACACAAGTAGCTTCCTTCAGACTGAACTTTATTGTTGTAGATGAACTAAATGGATTCGGGAAGTTACCATAAAGTTCCGTTACAATAACTTCTGGTTCACCGGAAACTCCAACAACAGAGTCTACTATAACAATTACAGGAATGGATGTAATGCCAACATCGGGAGTAGATACAAAATCAATAGTTGCCTGAAGTATCTCACCTATTGTATGATCTATGGTGTTGAAGTAAACTGTGACTGTGGAGTCTCCGCCAGCTTCCACTCTACCTGAATTATGTGTTAATGTAATCCATGCTGGACTTAAGACAGCACGGATGTTCCAGTTGACATTAAATTGTGAGACATTTTTCATTTCCTCCCATGGACCTGGAGCAAGATATACCCAATCACCTTTTTCATCTACAGCTGGACCTGCGTCACAACCGGCAGGAAGTAAATCAGCATTATGAGTAACTTCATAACCAATCCAATATTCATTATCGGATACAAGGGTAATTGGAGCAGAGAGAATAATTGTTGCCCAGCTTTGCTGAGAAATCTGATTGGTAATATCCTCACTGTAGATCTCAGTACCAGGATCTCCCATACTACCGCCTTCCCAGACTTTAAGAGTAGCACTGGTTGGCATATCATAGATGAATATTTCTACATTAGAGAGCTGATAATCACCATAGAAATCTCCAAGCTCTGTAGGTGTGAATCGAGCAGCAACCATAAAAGTTCCACCATCTCTTAATCCAATACCGTCAGCATTTGGTCCATCATAATGAAGTGTGACATCATCCTTTAAGTTTTCTTCTGCAACAAATCCATTACTACCATAACCACCACTATTAGCTTGTCCATTCTTTGCCTCTAATATGCCTGTTGTGCAATTACTGTAATCGGTTTCTACTCCTCTGTCAGGCTCTATTATGCTCGCATCCCATGCCAGTTCTCCATCGCCATTATTAACTATGTGAATGCCTACTTCTATAGGAGTGGAAGGAGAGACAGTTTCAAAAATACTGGTCGGTGTAATATCCATAGTAGGTTGAGTAAGACTGAAGTTTACCGTGGTTGTTTCATCTACTACTATCACTGTTTGTGTCGCTGGAATATTGTAGCCTTCAGCAAAACAGCTGACATTATATGTGCCTTCCTGTATCGCCGGAATGATATAGTAACCATCTGAATTAGTAGTATCCTGATATTCTACATCTACCACAGAAGTTGCTGTTACTACTGCTCCTTCAATGGGAACTCCCCATCCATCAGTTACAGTTCCTTGCAGTGCACCAGGCAAGCAGTTCAATTCAAAATCAATATTAGGTGTATTTTGATTCTCTAACACAACTACACCTTCTATAGTAGCATCTTCGTAATTTTCTAAGGTGGCAGTTACATCATAAGTATCGGGATAAACACCCTGTATTGTATATTCTCCAGTAGAATCCGGATAGGCAGTATAATAACTATTTGGAAATACCTGACTAACAGCGGTAAGAAGAACATCTTCCACATTACCCGAGATGTATGGAGTATTCTCTAATGTAACCGATCCTGAGATTGAACCACGTATAGATGCTCCAAAAGTAGCCGTGACATCAACAGTTTGTTCGCCACAATTTGGATCAGGTGTAAAGACAATATCTGCATATTTTACTTGTCCCGGGAAGAACTCCTCTAACCAGTAAACTGTAGCCTGTACAGTAGACTGTTCACCAGGTAGGACTATACCAGAATATTCACTAAGCCGAATCCAACTACGACCCTGGAATCCTAAACCTGTGACTTCTGCATCGCCGTTAAAACAACCAACTAATGCTGTGGCACCGGTAGAAGTATCTACAATTCGAAGTTGACCAACATTTCCCGCAGTACCATTTAAAGCCGCCATATAAACAATATCGCTTTCAGGGTCCCATGCCATAGATTGAGCATAGTTACCATTAAAACCAACTAATCCCACATAAGTTCCATGTCCATCGTCTTTATCAATTGCATATAAAGCGTCATCTAAAATATTAAAACCCCACAGATTACCTTCACAATCACAAGCCATAGAGATTATAAGTCCACCAGCATTTATCAATCCAATTAGTGTGGCTGAACCTGTAATCAAATCAATTGTGTATAGATATGAATTGGATCCGTAATAAGAGGCAGCATACATTGTTCCATCGTTTTTATCACAAGCTAAATCTGTAGTAGATGCCTGTGTAGGACCAATTAATGTAAATGCACCTGTTTCAATATCAACTGCATAAAGATTACTTTCGAAATAATCTATAGCATAGAAATTATCATCTATATAAAAGTCAGCAGCATAGGGTTTGTAAGACATAGGAATTGTTGTAAGCCAAGTTTCCGGAGCGTCGGTATCGAAAATTACGAAGTCAGAGCCTGGATACACATTAAATGCATAAGCTGTTGTACCCCTTAATGGATTTATCATTGGTGTAGTAGAACTATTAGTTGGTTCTCCATTTCGAGGTGCAAGAGATAATGAAAGTTTGTCTTCAGACCTTGGAAAATCATTTGTTGCAGGTGGAATATTAATTACTTGCCTGTCTGGAAATTGCATATCAACAGACCATTCTAAGGGAGCACTACCAGTATTGCTAACTGTAATATATGTTGTAGGGGTATCATCTGGATGAATAACGGTTTCATTAATAGAAGTAGGATCTACTACCATAATAGGTGCAGGTAATACAAAATCAACAGTAGCAGTGTTATCTTCAATAATTTCTACATCCGTTACTTCGCCTGAAGTATATGGCACCCCTGCATCACAGATAACTATATAATTACCTACTATCTCACTAGCCAACAGACCATCAATTATATAATAGCCATTAGCATTGGTAAAGCCGGTGTATTGAACTTTTCCCTGACTTGTCGCAGTTATCAGAGCATTCTCGATAGGTTCAGCATTATTAGCATCTGTTACTGTACCATCAAGCATGCCACGGGGAAATGGCACCAAAACGAAATCTTTTGTAACAGTTTGGCCTTCTAACACATTTACGACATCGACAGTATCATAATATTCTTCAGCTGTGCAGGTAATATCATGTATTCCAAGAGGAACATATTCTAAGAGGTAAGTTCCATATGTGCCAGTTGTATCTGAAAAATCACCAGTGGATACTATCGCATTCTCGATAGGTAAACCCGTATTAGAGTTTGTCACTGTCCCGTCAATATTTCCAAACTGATATAGTTTTGCGATACCTTTATCTGAAATAATGTCCATCACACCAAAGGAATCATAGAAATGTACATACTCAAAGGAAAGAGTGCCGTGAGTTGGAACGATAGGTTGAAATACAATATCTGCAATAAGTCCCTCTCCTTCAGGTGCCTCGAGTGTATCAACACCGGCTAAGGTATAGGCAAGGCTTAGAACTCCCGGAGTAGAATTATCAACCATCCAACCGATTGCAGTGCCACCGTTCTTGGTAAGAATATTTGGCTCAAAAGTTAGAGGATTTGTCGCTGAAGAGGTTACATAATCCAGTTCGTCTGGATCATAGATCACTTCAAACGTATAGGTGTCGAGATTGTGTACCTCTATTGCATAGACGTCTACTCTGATAAAGGTACCTGCTGGTTGTGATGCGATGCTTATCAGATTTTGATTGCCATATGTTGTTGCATCCAGGTCAAATACTATACCGGCATTCTCATTAGGACCACAAAAAATCATTGAACTAAAAAATAAACTCATTCCTAATACTAAAATTATTCCTATAGTTAATCTCATTTTCATTTTATTTCCTTATCTTTTTGTTCTCGTTCCCAAACCCCAGTTTGGGAATGTAAGTTGAAACAAAGCACCCGCTTCGTAGCTTGAATAAACAAGATGAACCGAAATCTTAATTGCGTCCCCAATCTGTGGCTTGGGAACGAGAGTGTCCGGGGTGCGTTGTGTTTTTTTATCAAATTCATTAAAAAATTCTTTCTAACATATAATAAATCACTAATCTTTTGCATCTTAAAACAAATCCTTTCCGTCTGGGCTCCTGTCTCGGCTCACGATAAATCGGGAGACGGACAGAGACCGATGATAGGGTAAGGCAGGAGGTAAAGAATGATATTCTATACCTCCCACCTTGCTCCTACTATATTATTGAATCATCATTTTCTTCACTTCACTGTAGTTATCAGTCTTGAGTTGATAGAAATATACCCCATTAGAAAGATTCTCAGGTCTCCAGGTCTCTGTATAATCATTAACAAGTCGTTCTCCATTTACAACTTCTGCAACCAATTTCCCAAGGATATTATAAACCTTGAGTTCAACATTACGAGTGGTTCCTTCCAAACCACCTACGCGGAAATTAAATTTTATCTCATTTCCTATTCTTGCAGGATTGGGATAACAAGGGCTAAGAGTAGAAGTAATAATACCCAATTCACCATCATGATTAACATCAATTGGGATATACTTATAGGGACCAAATTTGTCATTTGTGCCACCAAAGTTTATAACTTCAAGCCAATAGTAATATGTAGTATAATATGGGTCAGCTGTTTCATCAATAAAACTGTATTCAGTAGTCTCAGTAGTAGTTCCTGATCCCTCTATTAAATCAATGTTGATCTTATCAGCTTCATTAAAAGAATCTTCTCTATTGCGATAGATATTGAATCCATTCACATCCGTTTCACTTGCAGTTGCCCAGCAAAGAGAAACAAAACCGGATACCGAATTATATGTAGCCGTGAATGAAGATAACTCTACTGGCAGTGTGGCAGTTCCTGTATCTGTGATAAGATCGGATACACCAAAGGTGTCGTAATAGTACACTTCACCAAAGCTGAGTGTGCCATATGTGGCAACTTTTGCCTGGAAAACGATATCGCCGAGAAGTCCGTCTCCTTCAGGTGCCTGAAGTGTGTCTGTACCTGTTAAGGTATAGGCAATACTGAGGATGCCGGGAGTGGAATTATCAACCATCCAGCCTACTGCGGTGCCACCATTAGATTCAAGTATGTTCCCTTCAAAGGTAATGGGATTTGTGGCTGAGGATGAAATATAATCCAGTTCGCTGGCATTATAGACTATTTCGAATTCGTATGTATCAAGATTATGTACGCCTGTAGCATAGACATCTAATCTTATATGTGTCCCCGTTGGCTGTGATGAAATGTGAGTAAGATGCTGGTTACCTGCGGTTTCTGCATCGAGATCGAACTCGATCCCTGCACCTACATTAGGTCCTTTTCCTCCGTCAGCTTTAAGCAGTGTAGGAGGTGTACCTTCATGCCAGTGGTCACCAAAGATCTGGAGGTCTGCTGCATCGATAATACCGTCAGGATAGAGATCGTACATCGCTTCCCAGCCCGGATCTGTATCTACAAAATGCCAGTGGTCTCCAAACATCTGCAAGTCTGTAGCACCTACATAGCCATCATCATTGAAATCACCAATAAGAGGATATAATTTTGCCACGAAAATATCGTCATTTCCGCTGCTTGTTAATGATGTAGCTCCAAAAGTTGCTGTTTCTCTAAATTTTCCGGTGACATACGAATTACCATTTGCATCTATGCTTATACCATTGCCCTGATCATTTCCAATTCCTCCAGCCTGTTTTGCCCACTGACAGTTTCCGTCTGTATCCATTTTTGCAACAAAAATATCTATAACTCCGCTGCATGTTAGTGTTGTAGGGCCAAAAGTAGCTGTTCCTGAAAAGAGTCCAGTAAAATACGAATTACCATTTTCATCAACAATTATACCTTTGCCTTCGTCATAACTATTTCCGCCAGCATTTTTTGCCCACTGCCAATTTCCGTCTGTATCAAGTTTTACCACGAAAACATCGTTATCGTAATTTCCGCTGCTTGTGAGTGCGAATGGTCCAAAAGTCGCTGATGCCATAAAATATCCGGTTACATAAGCATTACCATTTGCATCTACGCTTATACCATAGCCGAAATCAGGAAAATAACTATCATCGCCAGCCTGTTTTGCCCATAGCCAATTTCCGTTTGCATCAAGTTTTGCAACAAAAATATCCGGTGCATAGTGAGTTATTAGAGTCGTCATGCCAACAGTCAAGGTGTCTTGAAAGCCTCCGGTTACATACGAATTGCCGCTTTCATCTACGCTTATAGCATAGCAGTAATCGCCACTAATTCCGCTAGCCTGTTTTACCCACTGCCAGTTTCCGTCTGCATCGAGTTTTGCCACAAAAACATCTTTATATCCGCTGCTTGTTAGTGTGAAGGTTCCAAAATCCGCTGTTTCTTGAAAGTCTCCGGTGACATACGAATTACCATTTTCATCTACGCTTATACCATGGCCGTAATCTGATTCAATTCCGCCAGCCCGTTTTGCCCACTGCCAGTTTCCGTCTGCATCAATTTTTGCCACGAAAATATCGTCACTTCCGCTGCTTGTTAGTGAGTCAGCTCCAAAATATGCTGTTCCTGAAAAGTGTCCGATGACATATGAATTACCATTTGCATCTATGCCTATAGCGTAGCCCATATCAAAATCGGTTCCGCCAGCCTGTTTTGCCCACTGCCAGTTTCCATTTGCATCTGTTTTCGCCACAAAAATATCATAACTTCCGCTGCTTGTTAGTGTTGTAGCGCCAAAAGTCGCTGTTTCCATAAAGTATCCAGCAACATACGAATTACCATTTTCATCAACACTTATACCTTCGCCTGCTTCATCAGTACCAATTCCGCCAGCATTTATTGCCCACTCCCATTGGGGAGTCTGAGCTGTTAATACTGCGGATGTCATAAATAAAACCGCAATACATAAGATAATACTCTTTTTCATCTTAAGCTCCTATAATTTTTTAATTTTTTTTGTTATTATAATTATTCTATCCCGAAATATCTACCTCTCGACAGACAAGTCGAGATAGATACCTATCAATAACATTAACTTCTTATGCCCGACAAACCAAAGTGGGCGGACTCCTATTTTAGACATTAACATTCTTAACATCCCATATCAGATATAGATTCTGACTGGATAGTTAACTTAATTATTACATTCCTCTTTTTATTTCTTGACAGTATGAATGCTGGAATTCCCTTAACGACTAAGGGCATAAATGGAAGATCCATTATTTATATTTCCTTTCATTTTGTCTTTTATAATTGGCTGTTAGTTGAACCCGCTAAAGTTTTAAACTAGCAGCCTTATTTTTTATTATATTTTCTCTCTAATCTTAAACTCTTCTAAGGTCATTGCCTTTTGCCAGTACATATTAAAAGTTTCTTTTAAAGTTTTTGATAAATCAGGATGTTCTACAATCATTGTAGTTAAACTTGGCTTTGAGGTTATCTTATCTTGGAATGCAATTATTACTATTTTTTCATCAAAAATCATCATTTTCATTGGCAATTCATCGACAATTTTTACTTCCTCACCAGCAGAGATAAATGTTTCAATATGTTTTAAGATATCCAAGTTCCTAGCATCACCAGCCTCATATAATGATGTATATTTTATACCTATTTTTAATTTATTAAATTCTTCTCTTTTCGATATAGAATCTTCATATATATTCATAGCATAAGGGGGTTTATTAAAAGTTATCACCTCATATTTTGTCATTCTCTCTAAAGATGCTACTTTTTCAACTATACTATTTTTCTCTCTTATTACTTGTATGTAGTCTAAAGGGTCTGTGTTTTCTTTTTCAGAATGGTATAAAGGAAAGAGAGCTTTTGATAGATTTGATACTATCTTTTTCTTCTTTTCAAACTCTTTAAACAAATTATCAAAACCAACCTCAGGATTTACAGCACTATACTTTCTTATTCTTCCTAATGTTTCTGTACATAAACCCCTTTTTGCTAATTTACCCAATACCTCATAAACTTTTGGTCTGGATACATGAGCTAATTTCGAAATTTCAGTAGCAGTGAAATTTTTCTTTTTTAAAAGATAAAAATAAACCTTAGCTTCGGATTCTGTAAGCCCTATCATTATCAAGTCATTAATATAATCATCTACATTCATATACTTTCCTTTAATTTTGTTGTAACTTTGGTGTCAACTTATATTTTTATCTTATTATCTTGTCAAGAAAAAAATTTATTTTTTTTAAAATATTTTAAGAAAGGCTAATTTTGATGTAACCAATGAAGGAAATGATTTGAATCAACTTTCCAATATGTCGAATAAAGCAAAGGAGGCTTTGGGGGTAGAGGAATTGGAAGTAGTAGAAGATAAGGGTTATTTCAAGCGTGAAGAGATCAAAAAGTGTGCAAAGAATAATATTACCTGTTATGTCCCCCAACCACGTAAATCTCACAATCGGAAAAAAGGATTATTTACGGATAAAGATTTTGTATATGATAATGAGCAAGATTGTTATATTTGTCCTGCCGGAAACTTTTTATATCCAACAAGTTCTAGGAAAGAAAGAGATGAGAATATCTATAGTACCTCGAAGTGTTTAAGCTATTCTCTTAAAAACAAATGTACAAAAAACAAGTATGGTCGTAGGATTTATCGCTGGATTCATGAGTAGATCATAGAAGAGATGGCTGTTCGGGTTCAAGAGAATCCAGATAAGATAAAAGCACGAGCGTGCATTGTGGAACATCCGTTTGGTACGATCAAACGAACGATGAATCAGGGCTATTTCCTGACCCGTGGTTTGGAGGGAGTGAAGGGAGAATTTAGTATCACGATGTTGGCATATAATATAAAACGAGTTCTGAATATTCTCAGTGTAGAAAAACTGGTGCAATCTATGGCAATGACGATAAATGATGAGATTTTTTCACCAATTTATTCGTTTATTATGAATTTTTCCCGAATTTTGCGCCAGATTTTTGGGAAAATCCCAATCATATGGATCATATTCCTTTACAAAGACAAAAATATCAAATTACGGTTCACAGATGGATAGAACTGACTTTGATAAGATTTGTTTTCACACAGCCTGTGGGGCTTTGTAACCAGCTACGCGTTTTTACAGGTTCATAAATTGAACTTGCGAACCAAAAGATGAATGGAAAGACTGGATTCCCAATACCCAATCAAGTTGGGCAGGGTCGATAATGACAACGGAAATATATTGTCGCTCCACGCTCTTCCCTCTTCTCTCTTCGCTCCACGCTTCTCGTCTTCAAAACCCTAACTCCTTTTCAATGCCTGCCATTGCATGCAAAGTATGCTCGATAAAATCTTCGAGGGACATTCCAAATTCCTCGCAGGACTGTATCTGCTCTCTGTTCGCGCCGGCAGCAAAGCGTTTTTCTTTGAATCTTCTCATTATAAAATCCGTATTCAAAGAGGAGATCTTTTTATCAGGATGCATAAGCGTAGCAGCAACGATGAGTCCGGTCAACGAATCAACTGCATAAAGCACCTTATCCATATTTGATATTCTCTCAACATGACCGGGATGTGCTTCGATGGCATACAGAATTTTCTCATCGAGCCCCTTATCCTTGAGCATCTCAACTGTTTCTTTCCCATGGCGAGGAAAATCATTAACAGTGCTCTCATAATCAAGATCATGAAGCAGTCCGGCAAGCGCCCAATTTTCTATATCCTCATTAAAATATTCCGCAAAAATCGCCATTGCAGCTTCCACTGCGAGACAGTGCTTTTGC
>Ga0268279_1001947_pt1 | contig 10678 bp, 11 predicted proteins | sample saktaG_6_FD_190142 | JGI IMG/M metagenome (GOLD analysis project Ga0268279, IMG submission 190142) | Saline water microbial communities from Sakinaw Lake, British Columbia, Canada - sak_2010_1_5_80m | ecosystem: Environmental > Aquatic > Non-marine Saline and Alkaline > Saline ...
GGTAGCGGCTTATCGAATCGGCCAGGCCCTGGAGCGGCGGGCTCAAAACCGGGTCTGCCATCGCCCTGACCCCGAGAACGAGGGCCCGATCGAGGTTCTCCTCAAGGCTAGTTCCCGGTCCCGGCAGCACGACGGCGGGAACCCCGGCTGCAGCCGCCATCTCCCCTGCATCATCCAAATTCGAGCCGTCGAGGCTGAGGATCAGGTCGCATCCAGCCTCGATCCCCGCCCGGATCAGGTCGGGCCGCAGGGTGTCGACGCTCACAGGAAGGGCCGTCGCCTCCTTTGCCACCCGGACCGACCTTGCGACATCGGAGGGGTCGGCGTCCAGGGGCAGCCCCAGATCGATCATGTCCGCTCCCTCCCTTTCGAAGTGGCGGACCTTCTCGGCGAGGCCGAGGTCGTCAAAACGGGTCGCATCGACGATCTCGGCCAGGACCTTCATCCGGCTCTCACCGCCGACCTTCACGCCCTTGATCTCCATCAGCGCCTTGGCCCTCGCCTCCAGCTTCTCGATGGCGGCTCGCGCCCCCTCTCTCATCCTCTCTTCGAGAAGGACGCAGGCGGGGATGGTGGTGGAGAGCTCAACCTCGCCGAGGAGGGGCACAACGCGCCTGAGGTCGACGGCGTGCTTAGGCCCGAGCCTGATCTTCGTTCCGAACTCCCTCTCGACGGGGCCGAAGTCGGCGGTTATGGCACCCGGAATTAGTATTATATCGTAGCCCTTCGGTGCGGCTTCCCGGAGCATCTTCGGGGTTATGAAGGAGGCGACGTCCACGTTCATCACCAGAACGTCCGCCCGGTCCCCGACCGCCCCTCTGACCATCTCCTCGGCGAGCCGTCCCGTCACCACCAGCGCTCTCATGGGAGTGGTAATTGGCGGCGATGGGTGAAAAAGGCTGTGGAATAAAAAAAAGGTCATAAAATTATATATAAGAAATATATTATCTAGGCCAAACTTTGATAGCTAGATCCCCCAAATAATCACTTCTTTGCTTAATTGCTTCGATATCCCATACCTCTACATTTCGGAAATATCTGTTGTTTAGACTGATGTTACTTTCACGCAGAAGATGCAGCTTTTCATTAAACGGCTTATTTGAAAGTTCTGAATTGTAGGCTGTAACTGTCAGGTTGCCTAGAGTACCACTCCAAAGTAAGTGCTGTTCTTCTGCTTCTGGACCGAGTACAGCTCTCCACTCATCGGTGAGTGTTTGGGGCATAATGTGCTCGACAGTAAGATCTTCCTTAACTTGTTCCTTGGTCAAAGCCGCATTAAGACTTTCCAGAATTAGTTTAACCCTGTCTGCCCTGCTGCTAGGCGTATAAATGATTAGTGTCCCAATACCCTCCCTGAACTGTTCATCGTTCGGCCATACTTGGTTTCCTGTATAACCTAAAAGATTCTCTCTTAGTGATTCTACTGGCCGCGCCAAATCAATATCACGGTAGAGCGTATTGAATGTCTTATTTAGGACGTTAGTGGGTCGTCCTACAAAAAGTCGACGGACAAAATATGATTCTACCAATAAAATCATATCCTCAAATTCTTCTAACGAAAGAGTCCTCTCGGTATGATAGTTGTTATAAAGGTTTAGTAGAAATGGGTAGGATGTAGTGAAATCGAGCCTTCTAAAACGATCAAACCAACGTTGTAGATGGGGTTCTGGTTCTTCTCTCGGATAACGAAAACGACGATAATATTCCGCAAATTTTAATATTTCCCTAAGTGCGTCTTCAGCATCGGCTTCATTTTGTTCAAGACGGCGTTCCAAACTTTCTTTTATATTTTGGTATATTTGTTTTTTGATCACTCGCGACCTATCCTTTCGAAGATAGTACCAGAAAGCGTCTGTCAGCTCGTCTAAATAGTCACTTTTTCCATCCAATCTTGCACTTTCTTCGAAATTTTTTTGAACAGGATACCATACATCATCATAAAGTTCATTTTGCTTTTTCCTGTTGGGAATGTGCATGAAAAAGTAATTCCGAACTAAGTCCGCTTGTGTAAGTGGTGTCCCCTTATAGTTGAGGCTTTCAAAGATGAGATATGGATTATCCTTTTTATCTAACGTAATATGAACTACAACCAAGCTTTCAAGAAGTATACTCTGCAACTTGGCTAGATCTATGGAAGTTTGGCTTTCTGGGTCCCCCCTTCTTAGTTGACGCACAAAGAAGTTGTATGCGTCAAATAAAAGGCCGGATTCGATAGATTTTTTAAGAGTGATCTGTTGATATGTCTCGATATCCGTCTTAGTTGGCAGAATCTTAAACTGGTGGTCTCCTTCTTTGTATTGGTTAATCACATACAGATTGTGGAGCGCATCGACAAATTTTTCGGATACACCGTTTTCTTTCATCTGATCTCTTAGTGCTGCAAGTAGCACCGAAAGTGTTACTAAACGTTGTTGCCCATCAATAACTATATAGGGAGAAACACCATCTGGCGTACCTATTTGAGCTACAGTGACGATCGGGCCGAGAAAATGAGATGAATCTAGGCCATCCCCTTTGTAGGAGCTATAAAGATCTAAGATGTCTTCCCAAAGTGTTTCCCAGTTCTTTTTCTCCCAAGAGTAAGGGCGCTGGAAAATTGGAATAATGTACTGCTTGCCACCCTCCAGCAAACCGCGAAGATTTGTTTCAGCCGCTTTCATGTAAATTCATCCTCCTTCCTGGCCAGTCTGTCTGTCGAACGCTCTGACGTTAATATGATATTTGAGGATTACTAGATAAACTATCTAAAAGTACTGCATTGCTTCTATAAGCAGGATATTTGATGTTTAATTCAAAAATAAATCTGGTGCGGTCTATCACCCATCCCACCACCCGCCTCAGACCTCACCGACACCCACCACCGCAGCCGACCTGCGCCCGCAACCCCTTCGCGCCCATCACCCGCCCTCTTCGAGCCAGCCGGAGATTTTCCCGCGCCGCCCGGGCATTCCCCTCTCGGCGAGCCGCCCCGCGACCACCGGCGCTCTCCTGGGGGCTTTGGTGAAAAAGGCAGTAAAATTAGTCGGGAGGCGTAAATTTGCAGCGGCACATCTCGCATCAAACTGCGATGCGTCGTTAAAGGTCTAAAAACGTCTGAGCCCGGCCGGAACCGATGGGCTCACTCGGAGATGTACTCCGTGATCTTCGTCTGGGCGAGACGGCAGACCTCGCCGGGTATCTCGATGGGGTAGATCCCTGTGAGACATCCCATGCAGAGGTTTTCCTTGGGGATTCCTACCGCCTTCACCAGGCCCTCGTGGCTTATGTAGCCCAGGGAGTCGGCGTTGATCACCGCTTCAACACCGGCCACGGTCTTGTGGGCCGCGATCAGCTCATCTCTTGTGGCCATGTCTATCCCCATGTAGCAGGGCGCCATGATCGGAGGGCTCCCGATTCTCACGTGAACCTCTTCGGCGCCGGTGCTCCTCACCATGTCCACAATCCGTCTGCTGGTCGTCCCCCGCACGATGCTGTCGTCGACCATGATGATCCTGTTCCCCTCGATGTTGGGCCGGATGGTGTTCATCTTCAGCCTGACCGCGATCTCCCTCAGCTCCTGGTCCGGCATGATGAACGTTCTGCCGATGTACCGGTTCTTCATCAGACACTCCCGGTACTTGATGTTGGATCGCTGGTGGTACCCGATCGCGAAGGTGATTCCGGAATCGGGTATCGGCGTTACGGTATCCGCGTCCAATGGATGCTCTTCGGCCAGTGTGGCCCCGATCTTGACCCTCACATCGTAGACGAGCCTTCCATCCATGATGCTGTCGGGCCGGGCGAAGTAGATATACTCAAAGACGCAGTGGGCCGGGCACTGGTGGTGAGATAACTGATAAAACCGGACGTCCCCGTCCCTTGCGATCACCATCTCGCCGGGCCGAACGTCTCTTACGAGCTTCCCGTTCAGGGTGTCGATGGCGGCGCTCTCGGAGGTTATGATCACGTCGGTATCGGTCTTCCCGACGCAGAGGGGCTTTATCCCCAGAGGGTCCCTGACCGCTATGACCGTGTTCCCCATCAGAAGAACGACGGAGTAAGACCCGACGGCCTTTCGCATGATGGTCCGAACCGCCTCCGCCGGATCCTCATGTTCCAGCATCGCTCTGACGAAAAGACGGGCCATCACCTCGGTGTCGGAGGTGGAGTGAAAGACCTCCCCCTCGGCCTCCAGCTCCTCCTTGAGCTTCCCGGCGTTGACGAGATTGCCGTTGTGGGCGATGGCCACCGAGCTGTCCTTGTACTTCACTAAAATAGGCTGGCTGTTCTTGAGGGCCGATTCGCCCATGGTGGAATATCGCACGTGACCTATGCCCGTGGGCCCTTCCAGGGCGTCTATACGGGCGTTGTTGAAAACCTCGGCGACGAGGCCCATGGCCTTGTGGGTTCGGACAACCTTACCGTCGTAGACGGAGATGCCGGCCGACTCCTGGCCCCGATGTTGCAGCGCGTAGAGGGCATAGTAGATCGACTTTGCCACGTTGCGACACGGATCTTCTGAGGAGATCCCTACCACACCGCACTTGTCCTGCAACCCGGACCTCCACTCAGTTGCTGCAGTAGTTGCTGCTGTATTTCTGCCAGCCGTAGCCCCGGAGCCTCTTGGACTTGCCGAAGCCGCAGGATGCGCAGGTCTTGTTATGGAAGTTGAAGGATACCTTGCCACAGCGACGACACATGACGTGCGTCTTCTTCTGGCGCTTTCCCATCGATGGGGTGCCTTTTGTCATTTATAGAACCTCACGGTGAAATGTAAACTACGTTATCTCCTCGGACGACGACCGTTCCGAGCTTCTGCGAATCTTCTCCCTCTATGATCTCTTCGGTGTTGTCGAGCACCAGGTTCATGTGGATGTCATAACCCTGAAGCTCTCCCCGAAACGCCCTTCCGTCCTTGAGCTTGACTATTACGGGCCCGTTCAGCGATTCATTTAAAATATCAAGTGGTCTCTGAGCCATCGGCCTCTCTCCAGTCGTAAAGACAAAAGCTATTGCGAGACTTGCACGTTGCGTATTTAAACTTGTCGGGAAATATGGGTGTTATGAAAATCAAATCCAGGCACCACCTCAAGGGGAGCGAGTCGAAGAAGATCCTCAAGATGATTGAGCCGTTCCTGGAAGACCCTCAAGCCCTGAGAGGACTGTCTCTGGAGGTAGCCGAAACCGATCACGACTTCAACCTGATCCTTTTGAAGGGAAGGCCCGTCTTCATGATGCTGGAGGGCAGTCCCTTCTTCACGGTTCGTGGCGCTCTCGAGTTCGCGCCAAAGAGGAACATGGTGATCGTGGACTCTGGAGCCGTGAGCTACATCGTGAACGGCGCGGACGTGATGGCTCCCGGGATCGTGGAGGCAGACCCCGAGATCGCGCCCGGAGATCCCGTGGTGATCGTTGAGGAAAGGCACAGAAAGCCTCTCGCCATCGGCGTTGCCCTCCTTCCCGGCACCGAGATGCGGGGATCGGGGAAAGCGATCAAATCAGTCCATCACGTCGGCGACGACCTGTGGGATATGAGCGGATGACCGCTGTCGCTAAAAATAATTCAGAGGAATGCGCGAGCCACTTGCCGGAAGGCCTCTCGAAAGAATGTTATACATCCGAGATCAAAGGCGATATGCATGTACGAAGATATAGGGACCCTGATAAGGAAGGGTTTTGAGACCTGGAAGCGCAACCTGAACCTGGCCATACCCTTCGTGCTCATGATCGTGGCGATCATGCTTCTGGCCGTCGTCATGGCGTTTATTGTTTTGTATCCTCTGATCACCACATCGCCTGACGTCTTCTCCACCGCAGGCGACGTCGAAGACCCGCAGCAGCTCATCGACCTGCTCCAGGGTTTGACGAACATCGGGCTCCTGGTGGCGGTCGTTCTCGTCGGCATCCTGATAATGTCCCTTACGGCCTCCTTTTTCACCGCCGGGGCGATCGGGATGGCAAAAGAGGCGACCGAGACTGGAAGAACCACTCTGAAAGAGATGCGAGCTTCGGGAAGACGTCATTATCTGAGCCTCTTTCTGGCTGAGGTTCTGATGATGATCGTCGTTTTCGCTGGACTCGTTCTCCTCTCCCTTCCCTTCCTCTCGGATCTTGCGGCCGGATTCGAGACGGGCGATCCCGAATTCGGGCCGCTGGTCCTCTGGGTAATCCTGCTCATAGCCTACGGCCTTCTGATATCCATCGCCTTAGCGATGGTTCCCTACGCCCTGGTGGTCGAGGGGCTCGGGCCAATCGGCGCGATAAAAGTAGGGATCGGTTTCTTCTCGTCGAACAAGATGGACGTCTTTCTGATATGGCTCGTGGTCCTGGCGGTCTCGATGGCGATCCAGTTCGTTGGAGTTCCCTTTTCAGGATCACAGACCGCAAGCGCCATCTTCTCGATGGTGAGCGTGGTCGTGAGCGTCTTGGTGATATCGCCCCTCACCACGGTCTGGTGGACGAGGCTCTACATGACCAGGGCCGGGAAGATCTCAGAGGTTGAGGCTGTGCATGAGGCTGTGCAAGACGAAGAGGTGAAGTACCTGTAGGGACTGAGTCACCGGCATGAGCATGCTGACGAACTTCAAAAGTCGAAGCGTAGCCTACCAGACCCTGGTGGCGGGTTTGATCTTCGTTTTGGTCTACACCCTCTACCTCGACTACATCGGAAGCCCAAGCCTCGGTGAGTCGGTCTTCGCCGCGGCGATCTTCGCCTCCAGCTACTTCGTGACCTCGACGATCGTCCTGCGCAAAAAGGTCCAGAAAAGAAAGTAGCTGAAATTGACTCGCCGAGATTGACCTAGACGCCACCTTTATCGGACCGGGAGGGGTCGATCGAAGATGAAAATCGCCCCCTTCTGTGGCACGCCAAATTCTGAGCCGCGATGTTATGGAATGGTGGAACTTATCAAGGCCGGGCGCCGCTCATTTTCAAGAGCAGCTCCTCGCCGCTCTTGCTGCCCCGGGCGAAGATCAGGTCTCCTGCGCCCAGGGTCACCTTGGATTTGGGGTTGTAGGTCCACCTCCCACCCCGTTTTACGGCGAGGACGTACATCCCGGTCTCGGTCTCGAGGTCCAGGTCGCCCAGGGTCTTTCCGTCCATCTCGGCACCCGGAGCGATCTCGACCCTGGTTATCACCTCGTCAGACTCCCTCATGGCCATGGCAAGGATCGGGTGGGGCTCGATGTCGTGCAGGACGACGTTCGCTATCTTGAGGGCCGCATCGCTGATGATCTCCGTCGAGACCGCGAGGTGGAGGAGGCCCCGGAGGTTCTCGATGTCGTCGACGTGCTTTGCGGCCTGAAGGACCCAGCGCTGAAGGTCGTACTTCATCTCGTCCATCTCCTGCTCGATCACCTCGACCTCGATCGCCACCTCCTCGCTGTCGAAGAGGACGGCGGTGTAAGCGAGGCCCACTGCCAGCTCCGACCTGTTCTTCATCTCGACGATGATGTCCACAGCCCGGTCGAGCTGGCCGATACCGCTCTCCTGGTAGACCTTCGGGACCTGGGATTTACCCGTCGTCATCTCGAGAAATAGGGGGACGCCCTCGTCGTGGCCTCTCGCGAAGAGGATGTCCCCGGTCATGATCTCGGTCTCCGGCTCCGGATCATAGATCCAGCTCTCGCCGCGCCTTATGGCGATGACGCTCATCCCGACCTCCGTCTCGAAGGATAAATCATCGAGGTTTCGGCCCGCCACCTTCGAACCTGCCCCCACCACCGCTCTGGCCACCGTTTCCTCGGCCTGCCTCAGGTCCTTTTTGAGCTCGTGGGGTATCCCCATCTTGAGGTGGACGATGCTGGCGATGTCTCCCGCGGCGTTGGAGATTATCTCCGCCGCCGAGGCGATCTGGAGGATGCCGGAGAGGGCCTCGGCATCCTCGACGGTTCTTGCGGCGAGCATCGCCGATATCTGGACGTGGTAGTCGTAGACGTCCATCTTCTCCTCAAGCCTGATCACCTCCATCGCCAGGTCGTCGTCATCGTAGAGGACCGCGGAATATCCCAGATCTACCATCAGCTCGCTGGTGTCTTTCATCTTGACCAGCAGTTTTTTCATGCTTACGGGGCAGTATTCGATCTTTCTCATGCCGCTCTCCATTCGTTCTCTATCCATTAGTGATTAAATAAAAGTGTCGTTCCCCTTTTGCCTCTGCCTAACCGGGGCGGCGTAATTTGTCATCTGATAAATCGTCACCCTCACGTCCATGGGTTCGCTTGCAAAAAAGTCGACGTCCGAGCCATAAATATAAGTCCTCTCGAATCCTTGTTTTTGATCAGGAGGATTCGAAGATGGAGTTTGAGACCGTTAGGCTGACCATCCCTGAGAACTCGAACCTGATTCTGGGCCAGAGCCACTTCATCAAGACGGCCGAAGACCTCTACGAGGCGATGGCCGGAACCGCCCCCGGATCCAAGTTCGGGATCGCCTTCTCCGAGGCGAGCGGACCCTGTCTCGTCCGGTGCGAGGGAAACGACCCGGACCTGATCAATGCAGCGAGGGAGAACTCTCTTGCCCTCGGGTGCGGCCACACCTTCATCATCCTGCTCCGGGAGGCGTTCCCGATAAACGTTCTGAACGCCGTGAAGGCGGTCCAGGAGGTCTGCAGCATCTTCTGCGCCACCGCAAACCCCGTGGAGGTGGTGGTGGCTAGGACCGAGCAGGGCGGAGGGATCATGGGCGTCATCGACGGCTCTATGCCGAAAGGGGCGGAGTCGGAGAAGGACGTGGCTGAGAGGAGAGGGATGCTGAGAAAGTTCGGATACAAGCTATGACCAGGATGGATCGGGTCGTCAAAAACGGCAGGGTTTACTTCGACGGTCGTCTCCAGAACGTCGACCTCTGGACGAGGGACGGGAAGATCGCAAGTTTAGGGGGTAACCATCACGCCGAGGAGACGATCGACGGACGGGGCAAGATCGTCCTTCCGGGAGCGATCGACATCCACGTCCACTTCCGCGATCCAGGCTACACCCACAAGGAGGACTGGGAGACGGGCTCGACATCGGCGGTCGCCGGGGGCGTGACGACCGTCGTCGACCAGCCGAACACCGATCCGCCTACCTGGGACGGCCGGTCCTACAGGATGAAGCTTGAGATCGCAGAAAGGCGGTCGGCCGTCGACTTCTGCCTCAACGGTGGGCCGGGGCAGGTGAAAAAGCTTGCAGAGCTCGGGGCCACCGCCATCGGCGAGATATTCACCTACGACCACGATGAAGACGAGCTGCAGAAGATCCTGGATGAGACGGCGAAGGCGGGGCTTCTACCCACGATCCACGCCGAGGACCTGGAGGTGATCCAGGAGAAGACCGAGCCACTGAGAGATCGGCGAGAGCCCGAGCTCTACTCCCTGGCGAGACCAAATCTGGCGGAGGCGAAGGCCATCGAGAAGGTCTTAGGCATGACCGATCGGGCCCACATCTGCCACCTCAGCACCTCCGAGGGGCTGGACCTGGTCCGGGCCGCGAAGATGAGTGGGAAGAAGGTGAGCTGTGAGGTCGCGCCCCACCACCTCCTCTTCACGAAAAGGGACTGGCGACGTCAGGGCACCTTCCTCAAGATGAACCCACCCCTTCGGGACTTTCAGGACAAGGACGCCCTCTGGGAGGGGCTCCGGAAAGGAGATATCGACGTCGTCGCCTCGGACCACGCCCCCCACCTCCCCGAGGAGAAGAGGGACGAGATATGGGATGCGCCGCCGGGGGTTCCGGGCGTCGAGACGATGCTGCCATTGATGCTGATGGCCGTCAGGTCCAACCTCCTCTCCCTCGATCGGATGGTGGACGCCCTCTCTCGAAGGCCCGCCGAGATCCTGGATCTAGCGTCCAAGGGCAGGATCGCCGTGGGAATGGATGCGGACCTCGCCATCATCGATCCTCGGTCAGCATCCGACATCAGGGCAGACCGGCTTCACAGCGGGGCCGAGTGGACCCCCTACGAGGGGAGGCGGGCCCTCTTTCCCGCCATCACCATGATCCGGGGCGAGGTGGTCTTCATGGACGGGGAGCTCTTCGCAAAGCCGGGCTTCGGCAGGAACCTTCCGGGACCTGGGCTGAAGCGAGCGGTGAGGGCGACTTCTGAAGAGTGAAACGAATGGAGAGGAACGATCAGATATGTCGAGGTGTTTCGTATGAGAGAGGATGCTGAAAGGATGGTGGGTAGAGCCGTCATGGAGTCGATGAAAAGGTCAGTCCAGGCAAGAGAGGTCTTCAAGAAGATGTTGGGAGACGTCTTCGAGAACCTGCCCGAGGCTGGGGGAGAGGCTCCTGACGTGGACGTCATCGACTCGCCCGAAGAGGTCGTCATCTTCATCGACCTTCCGGGGACGAAGAAGGAGCTGATCGATCTTGGGGTGACGGAGGACGCCGTAACCGTCAAGGCGAAGTTCGAACGCCCTTCGGGAACGTACCTGCTCAGGGAGAGGCCCGAATCGGAGACGAGCCGGAGGGTCAAGCTTCACGCCGAGATGAAGCCGGAACAGGTGAAGGCCAAATACGAGGACGGGGTTCTCGTCGTCCACCTGCCCAAGCTGATCGTGGTGAAGCCCCACTCGATCACCGTCGAGTGATGGCGGAACAGACGAAAAATAGTCAAACAGCGCACCCCGCTGCAAGCAGCGGGGCATGTTCGCGCCGGTCATCAACTACTCGAATTCTAACAGATTCATCTGCTTGCAGCCTTCCTTCTCCTCGGGGG
>Ga0268279_1001948_pt1 | contig 10678 bp, 5 predicted proteins | sample saktaG_6_FD_190142 | JGI IMG/M metagenome (GOLD analysis project Ga0268279, IMG submission 190142) | Saline water microbial communities from Sakinaw Lake, British Columbia, Canada - sak_2010_1_5_80m | ecosystem: Environmental > Aquatic > Non-marine Saline and Alkaline > Saline ...
AACCAGAGATGTTCAAGGATATTTACTGGAATAAGAGTAAAAACAGGGCGAATTATCAGGTATATTGCAGGATATAGAGAAATACAGCAATAATTGCTGTTAGCTCCTTAAAAGTTAAATTCTTGTTTTTTTGTAAAGAAAATTTAGAGTTCTCGACGGTAAAAAGCATGTTTCAACTTTAGTGAAAAAACTGTTAAACGTGATAAGGAAGATTTTAACGCAAAGGCGCAGAGATCGCAAAGGTACGCAGAGTTTATTAGAAAATTTTCTTCCGAAAGTGCTTGACCTGTTGAATATTGCTATTTCTTCTTATGAACGATCATTTCAAAGGTTTCCTTATCACATTGGTTTGATTACTCTCTATGATAGTTATTCTACAGGGCTTGTCTTAAATGTGTCAGCTTTGGTTTGGCTACATGTTTGTTATACATTTAATAATTCTCTGCGTTTATAAAATTTTTGTCTTTTTGGTTCCGGCTTGTCTGGGTTAGGACAGTAATTGGTTCGCTATTAAAACCGTCATCATTGATATATTTTAACAATATTTTACATTTTTTTGACATTTTGGTTGTTGAATTTAGTATATTATATTTTAAAAGAGGGAATTAAAATTTAAGCAGTATTTATACTTCAAAATGAAAATATCTACCCATAGAATATTAGCCCACAGGAAAATTATTTTTATTTTCCTTCTGGCAATTTTTCTTCCCTTATTAATTTTGAGCTATTTAAGCTTAAGTACTTTTTCCAAGAGGCGCGAGGCTGTAAAAAAACTTCTCGAATCGAATCTCTGGATTTCAGGGGAAGCTGCACTCAAATCTATCGAAGGAGCACTCCTTGAACATGAGAAAAAAGCTTTAAAATCAGAAAATTTTATTCGTTTAATCCAGCAAAAAAAGGCTGACCCAACCTTCTTTAGTTCATCTGTACTTTCAAAGGATATCGCCGGCAATCTTTTTTTGCTTGATGCTGATTATAAAATAATTTTCCCTCGAACAGGGAGCGAAAATGCTTCTGTGTTTCAATGGGAAGAGGATCTATCAAATAGTCAATTTGAAATTTTTTTTCATAAGGTTGAATATCTTGAATTTTCTCAAAAAAACTATACTCGGGCTGGTGAATTATATAAGGAGTATGGTGTGTCCGCTCCCTCCAAGCAACACAAGGCAATAGCTTTAGAAGGTCTTGGACGCTGCCTTTTATCATCTAAAAGATACAATGAAGCCTATAAAGTATATAGCGAACTTTCCGGCAGATACGGACAATTCAAAAACAAGGCAGGACACCCTTACGGTATTATTGCCGTTTTTCAATTATACGAAATTGACCGGCGTCGAATGAAAGAAGCGAATAATCTTAAAAAATTGCACGAACTTTACGAAAAAATACGGGATGGAGCTTGGCTTCTTAACACTTCTACTTATGACTTTTTCACAGCAGAAATTGAATCAATTCTAAACAGTAAATTTAATGAAGGGAGATTCCCTGAAATTCGAAAATCTTATCAAGACTTACGAAAACGACAATCTCCTTACAGGCAAGCCCTTATTTTTACGGATTTTTTAGAGAGAAGTGTTATTCCAAAAATAAATGAAAAGTTATCCATATCTCGAGTAGCAGATGAGGTTTTGCCAGAACGCTTACTTATCCCTCAAAAAAAAGTTTTTTCTCTAATTTCTTATACCATTCTGCCTGACTTTCAGTCAGAACAAACTTTTTATGGTGGCTTTTGCTGGGATCTCAATTCTCTAAAAAAACAGACAATATCAAAAACTCTGGAAGATATAACAAAGGATTCCAGGCTAAGTTTTCAAATTGTTGATGAAAGAGGTCAAAATATCTTAACTGGAGAAGAAGAATTGATTTCAAAGGGCTCCCTAACATTATCTTTTCGCCTCTTTCCCCTGCCCTGGAGACTTCTCGTTTCTCAGCCCGGAATTAAAGATCTTGAGAAGACAGCACGTCGAGAGATATTTTTCTATGGGATTCTTCTAACCGTTATTGTGGCCTTAATGCTTTTAGGTGCTATTTTAATAGCACGTGATATTTCCCGTGAATCGGCAACAACACGCTTAAAAACTGAATTTGTTCACAATATCTCCCACGAATTAAAGACCCCGCTGACCCTCATTCGCCTTTATGGAGAGACACTTCAACGTAAAGAAAATCTCACAAATAAAGAGAAGAAAGAATGCTACGAGATAATCACCAAGGAAAGTGAGCGCTTATCGCACCTGATTAACAACGTTCTTGATTTTTCCCGAATTGAGATGGGCAGAAAAGAATTCAGTTTTAAAAAGGGCAGTTTAACAAAAGTTGTTCTTGATACTTTAGAATCATATCGCTATCATTTGGAGAAAAAAGGTTTTGCCATTCAAACAGATATTGTCTCAGATCTTCCGGAAATGAAGTTTGATGGAGAAGCTATAACCAGCGTTTTAGTTAATTTATTGAGCAATGCTATGAAATTTTCACCGAAAAAAAAGGAGGTGACTGTAAAATTATTTAAAGATGACGGGAATGCGGTCCTTCAAGTTGCAGATAAAGGCATAGGAATTTCGCCAAAAGAATTCTCGAAAATTTTTCAACGATTTTATCAGTCGAAAAATAAAATTGTCTCCGAAACGAGAGGAAGTGGATTAGGGCTTACCCTGGTTAAACATATAACCGAGGCTCACGGCGGTCGGATTCAGGTTGAAAGTGAACCGGGAAAAGGGAGTATCTTTTCTGTGATTCTTCCTATATTAAGCCCTGAAAAAGATAAAACAAAATGAAAAAAAAGATATTAATTATAGAAGATGAAGAAGACCTGATTAAAGGATTGAAACTCAATCTTTCTGATGAAGGATATGAAGTGGATTTTGCTTTAAATGGCGTGGAAGGTCTTCGTAAAGCCATTGAAGAAACACCCGATTTGATTATTCTTGATATTATGCTGCCGGAGATAGATGGTCTGGAGGTCTGTCGAGAACTCCGATATAAAAATATAGTCGTGCCGATTATCATGCTCACAGCCAAAGGGGAAGAGATTGACAAGGTGGTGGGACTTGAAATTGGTGCTGACGATTATATTACCAAGCCATTCAGCGTTCGGGAGCTTTTAGCCCGGTTAAAAGCGCACTTAAGGCGCGCTGAAAGAGAGGAAAAAGCAGTCCCTCAAATTTATTCTTTTGATGATATTGAAATTGATTTTGCCTGTTTTAAAGTTAGACGCAAGGGGAAAGAATTGGATTTCACTTCTATTGAAATGGAAATCTTAAAATATTTGATCGCCCATCATGGTGAAGTAGTGACAAGAGATGATTTGCTTGATAAAATCTGGGGGTATGAAAGTTATCCCACTACCCGAACCATTGACAATCACATCCTTAAATTGAGGAAAAAAATTGAGGGGGATCCTGCTCATCCCCGGTACATCCTTTCTGTCTATGGTGGCGGATATCGATTTGTAGGATGACTAAAATCTTTTACAATCTTTTACTTTCATTTGACAATATGGATAATTTAAAGAGCTACATTGTTTGTGTATGAAAAAATTTCACTAACAAACAGGAGGTAGCATCATGAATCACAAAAAAACTTTTATTTTAAGCGTCTTCATTGCCATCTTATTACCGTCCTTAGGATTTACGGCTTCTTCAAAGCACAAGATTCTCTTCGAGAAGGCAAAATTTACCATGGAAACAAAAGGGGACCTGAAAGGAGCTATCAAGCTCTTTAATAAGATTATCGAAAAATATCCGAATGAAAGAGAATATGCGGCTAATTCTCAACTTTATATAGGACTCTGCTATGAAAAGTTAGGTCTGAATGAAGCACAAAAGGCTTACCGGAAAGTGGTTGACGGCTATCCTGAGCAAACTGAAGCTGTCAAAGCGGCAAAAGAGAAACTTGTTCAGTTCTCTAAAGTACTGGAGAAAGTTTCTCATAAACCTACCTTCCGAAAGATTCGGATTCCAACAAAGCTTTCTTGGATCATGCAGTTATCTCCGGATGGCAAAAAAATGGTCTTCACTTCTGACAAAAAGCTCTGGATGATGCCACTATCTGGAAAACTTGGATCTGAATTCCTCGGGAATCCAGTTATACTGAATACTAATGATGTGGCGGTTGATTGGTCCGGACTTGCCTGGTCGGGGGATGGCAAATGGATCACATTTAACGCAGCGGGACCAGTTGGAAAATGGCCAGAGAATCAGGGGAAACAGGGTATATATATTGTTTCGGCCGAAGGGGGAAAGCTAAAGAAAGTGTATGAAAATTACCGGCATGCACGTATAGTAAACTATAGAATAAGTTTATCTCCGGACGGCAAGATGTTGGCTTATTCATCGGTTGACAGTAATGAGTGTCATGTCCATACAATTTCTGTGGATAAGGGTTTGCCAAGGCAATTGGTTGATGCCCAAGCCAGAGAACCGGTCTTTTCTCCTGACGGAAAAATGATCGCATATGTAGATACTAAAAACTTGGGTAGAGCGGGTGGTGGATTATGGGTGACACCCGTTTCCAACGGGACTCCGAAACTGGTTGCCAATGCGGTGAACGCGTCAAGTCCGACCTGGTCACCTGACGGTGATATGATTGCTTTTCTGGATGATCAGCAAATATGTATAGTCTCTGTTGGAGAGGACAGAGCAGCCTCCGGAGAAGTGATTAAGATTGATGTTCCTGAAGGAACCGGTGGAATCATGTCTTTAGCAGGATGGACTCCAGATAATAAAATCGGAGCAGTATTTCGCAGTCATACGGAATTTGGCCTTTATACGCTACCGGCAACTGGTGGGAAAGCAGCGCTGGTTTCACATGGAGGATATCCGGTACAACCCAGGTGGTCTCCCGATGGCAGAAGAATATTTCATACAAATGAAATAGATGGGGGAAGTGGTGATTGGGAAAGACATTCATTAGCTATTGTTCCTGCTGAGGGAGGTATAGTGAAAACTATACCAATTCAGTTTGATGAGAAAATGATCAAGCCTGCATGGGGCGGAGGAAATGAAGTATCTCCGGATGGAAAGACAATTGTTTTTTCGGGGCAGTCAAAAATAGATACAAGTTGGCACTGGCAAATCTGGACACTGCCTGTTGAAGGAGGAAAACCAAAACAGCTCACCCAAACGCCTGCAATGGTCCTTAATGGGTTCCCTCGTTGGTCGCCAGATGGAAAGTCCATTGCTTATGTGCGCGCCAGGGCTGATAAGGTTTATTCTATTGGATTTGGTGAGGTGAACATTTACACCATTCCGTTAAATGGTGGAGATCCGAAGGTCTTGACAATGGATTCCGACAGTGTCAAGTACTGCCCAATAGCATGGTCACCTGATGGGAAACGGATTGCATATTTTTCCACTGATAAAGATGAGAATAAAGCTGGGACACTGAAATATCTTTCAATAAATGATGGCGTTTCGCATGTCGTGGGGAAAATACAATTGGCTCATAACAATATAGAAATGGCCTGGTCTCCGGATAGTAAAAGGATCGCTTTTAACTACGGAACCGAGAGATATTGTAAAGATATCAGAGTCATTTCAATTGAAGATGGGAGCATTGTAGACATTAAGACGGATTTGGTTGATATAAATATCTTTCACCTTGACTGGTCCTCTGATGGAAAGAGATTTGTTTTTTCAGGATTCCAGGGTGACAGTCCGGAATTCTGGGTAATGGAAAACTTTCTGCCTGAATAAAAAGCCTCATAATAAAAGCATAAACAGGGGGCGTAGCTTTTTACTCGTTGCGCCCCCTGTGTTATACCAAATCTATTTCAAACGAATTTGGAAATAATTGATCGACTATCTAAAGATCTCGAATCTTATTATCTTCAACTAATTGAGACCACATTTATTCAATCTTTGAAACTGTCAACGAATATCAAAAGAACCCAAATATACCAGAAAAGCTTGATTATTTGTCGTCATTGATCCATGTTCTTTATTATGGCCTTAATATAAGGAGTGAGATAAATGAAAAAGCTATCAAGAAGACAAAACCAGAATCTGATTTCGAACCGGATGTTCTCATCAAAGTAAGTTCCTTAAAAGGTCGGGAAACAGCAAAATATTGGTCATCAACGGGGAAGAATAATCCGCTCAGTCGAAAAATATCTGTTCCCCGACGGAAATCTCTTGACATTTTAAATTTTGTCGTGTAACATAGTATCACTATAAATTTTATAGCAACCAATCAATAAGGAGGAATTTATTATGGCAGAAAAAGTTGTAACTTGCGGAGTAAAGAAAGAAAAGGGTTACCTCTATTATCTCGACAAAAATGGTAACGTGGCTCGTTCTAAAATGGCTCGCGGCGGCGAAAAAGGCGGCGGCGCCGAAGTTATGAACAGGGCTGGTGTTAAAAGAGAAAAGGGATATCTGTATTTCATCGACAAAGATGGCGATGTATCCCGTGCAAAGATGGCAAGAGGAAGAAAATAACACTTTTTCTTTAGCGATCAACAAATTTCATAATGAATAGACTCCGTCAATTGGCGGGGTCTTTCAATTTTATTAACATGCAATTTTCTTAAAATTTCTTATATTAGTAATGATGGAAACACGACTCACTAAAAAAGATTTGACGTTGCTTCTAATCTGCCTTGTTGTGGTAGCTATTACCGGTTATTTTGAAGTTGCAAATTACCACAGGGCTTTTCCGGAACATTCGATTGATTTCCAGGTAAACCGCAAAGAATCACGAGACATTGCCCTGCAATTCCTGAAAACCATGGATGTTAATCCGGGCGCCAAAACTCACGCGGTTGCCTTTGACTTTGACAATACCGCAAAAATATTCATTGAAAAAGAGATCGGCGTTGAAGACTCCGAAGAACTGTTGACCAACGAATTTCGCGTCTGGCAATGGACAAACCGCTGGTTTCAACCATTATCACGTGAAGAGATCATCGTTTCAGTGACCCCCAAAGGTGAAATCACCCGGTTTGAACACAAAATACCCGAAGAGTTTGCAGCTCCTTTACTTTCTATCGATGACGCCAGACGATTAGGTCACCGTTTTTTAAAAAAGATCATAAACATTAATTTGAATGACTGGGAGTTTATCGAACATAAAACAGAAGTCAGACCCAATCGTGTCGATTACCAGTTTACCTACAAAAAGAAAAATGTCGAGATATATGATGCAACATATCGCTTTGAACTCATCGTTCAAGGCGATAAAATCGGTCGGTACAAAGAATATTTACACATCCCTGAAGAATGGAAGCGTAATTACCAGCAACTGCGTTCCCTGAACGCTACGACCGCCACTACAGCGGATGTATTGTTTCTCCTGCTGTTAATCGCTGTTTTTGTCACCTTCATTATCTCCCTGGCAAAAAAACAGGTCAATACCAAAACAGCCCTTGCTTTTGGCATCATAACGTTCATTCTGAAATTCCTTTCCGAATTAAACCTGCTGCCTCTTTATACATTTCACTACGACACCAATCAAAGTCTCAGCGCCTTTTACAGTGGCTTTTTTATCGAAGTATTTATCCAGTCGTTGTTGCTGGCATTATTAATAACGGTTATAACCGGCGCCGGTGAATATATGTATCGCAACCGGTTCCCGAATAGAATTCCGCTCGGCAAACTGTTTTCACTCCGGGGATTGAAATCAAAGCGCTTTTTCTTCAGTGTCATCATCGGTATAACTCTGGCAATCTCATTTATGGCGTTCCAAACAATCTTCTACCTGGTTGCAAAACACTTTGGCGCCTGGGCTCCTGCGGATATTTCATACTCGGAAATTCTGAATACGGCATTCCCGTGGATCCTGATTTTAATCGGTGGTTTTTTACCGGCGGTGTTGGAAGAATTTACTTTCCGGTTTTTCTCTATCCCGTTTCTGGAAAAAATACTCAAGTCAAAATTTCTGGCGATTCTCATCCCGGCAGCAATCTGGGGATTTGCTCATGCCAATTATCCCAATCAACCTTTTTGGATCCGCGGGTTCGAAGTTTCCATCTTTGGCATATTAATTGGATTCATCTTTTTAAAATTCGGCATCTTGACCGTACTCATCTGGCATTACACGGTTGATGCAATCTACTCATCGATAATTCTCTTTCAAACCGGCGAAACATATCATATCATCAGTTCCTCGGTTACCGTCGGTATTATGCTGATCCCGCTTCTTTACAATATCATCATGTATATTAAAAATAGAGGATTCAGCGAGCATGAGCCGCTTTTGAGGCGAGAGACTCCCGGCCAAAAACCGCAGTATCATGACAAACAATCCTCCGAAGCATGCCAGCCCCTGACAGATGCTTACCGTCAGTTATCACCAAAACGTATAAAAATCGGACTTGCGCTGCTGATTGTTTTTCTTTTAATAATGTTTATATCCGTCCAACATATCGGTGAATTTTATAAATATCCCGTTCCGCGTTCTGAAATCAAACAGACCGCGACTGAATTTCTGAAAGGAAGGGGTGTTGATCCGGATAACTTTAGAAATACGCTCATACTTGAAAACAATTATAATCAATTAACAGGACAATACATTCTGGAACACAGTTCGGTTAAAAAGTTAAATTCCATACTGGCGCGTTACCTGAATAATTCGGTTGTATGGAGGGTGCGTTTTTATCGTCCCCTGGAAAAAGAAGAATACATTATCTATATCCATCCCGGTGAAAAGAAGGTTGTGGGCTTTGACCATTTACTGCCGGAAGATGCCGCGGCATTCTCATTGGATAAAGACGGCGCCCGCTTCAGATCTGAGCAATTTCTCCTCGGCAGCGGATATCAGTTAACCGACTTTACACTGGTTGAGGATTATTCCAGGCAGCTGCAAAATCGCAAGGAATACACATTTATCTGGGAATCCAAAGAAGGTCACCCGGCAAACGTCGGTCAGGCAACATTAAGATTAAAGACTATTATCGGCGGTGATGATGTTTCGGCATACTCGATATTCTACAAGATACCGGAAGAATGGAGACATCGTAAAACCCAAAAAACCCTGTTTGATTCAATAAGGCTGGGAATTCAGGTCATCAGCCTTTGCCTGATTGCCCTTATTTCCATCATTATTTTAACACGCCGAATTAAGTCAATCTCCATACAGTGGAAAGCGCCGTTGATTACCGGTTCAGTTATTGGCGGGTTATGGTTAATCACCGAATTACTAAACTACCCCTTTGCCCTGACAAATTACAATTCCAGCTGGACCATAGGTATCTGGACCGTATTCTGGACACTTATCACGCTCCTTAAATTCCTCGCGATTACCGGTATGATATTTTTACTTTTAGCGATTATTTCCGCACTTTATCCAGCCGGTCTGACGACGCTCAGGAGAGATTGCCGACACCATTTTTCCCGTGATGCTGTTTTTGGCGCAATACTGATTACGGTTGGATTGGCGGGGGTTCAACAACTAATTTCCTGGGGTTCGCTGCGTTTTGCGCCTGCGATCATCCATCCTGATTTTCAGATTCACGGTGCGATTAACTATTTTTTCCCACTGGCCCGATCGGTTATAGTAATCATCAGCCGGGGAATTATTTATGCAGCTGTGGTTGGCATCCTCATTTTCTGGATCAAAGAAACTATTTCCAATAAAATATTACGACCAATAATTGCCGCATTGCTGCTGGCGGTTTTTATCCCGGATACGTTTCATACCCTAACAGAGTTTTTAGTTTTGTATGCTTCCTATGGAATTGCAATCGTCTGGATCTGGATCGCGGCAAGATATTTTCTTCGAAATAATATTCCGGCATATTTGTACGCCGGAATAACATATGTAGCTGTTACTACATCTGTTGGATTCATGCAATCCGGTACACCCAACGGCTATGTCAACGCTCTTTTTATCCTGTTTACTGTAATAATATTACTCATTTGGTCACTAACTGAAAAAAGGAGCATGAATATTGCCGAATGGATAAAAAAAATTATTAACCGGGTTGTAATCAACAAGTAACTCAATTTTAGTGAAAATAATCGTTTTTTATTTCAATACCATTATGCAAATTTGTAAAAACAGAAATAGTTAATGAAATCAAACCAAAACCAAAAGAAGTATAAAACAAGATCGGATCTTCTTTGTCATATCGAAGACAGTAATCTCCGGAATAAACTCCTGAATACTCCGAAAGAAGTTCAGGAATATATTTCCTCACTTTGCGGACAGGTTAAGGATCTGTCAAAAATCGGCGCTGCTCTCTCGGCGGAACGCAACCTCCCCAAACTTCTGGAAATGATTCTGGAAGAAGCCCGGCATTTCACCAATGCCGACGGTGGCACACTCTATATGATGAGCGATGATGAAAAATCCATGCGCTTTGAGATAGTCCAGACCGATTCACTTAATATTCGCATGGGCGGTACTTCGGGCAATACCATTGACTGGTACCCGGTGCGTTTGTTCCAGCAAGACGGCAAACCAAATCATGCCATGGTGTCCGCTCATGTGGGCCTCACCGGCGAAGTGGTAAATATTCCTGATGTGTACGATGTGGAGGGATTCGATTTTACCGGCACCAGAGCCTTCGATAATAAAACCGGTTATCGATCCAAGTCTATGCTGGTGGTTCCCATGCGAAATCACGAAGACGAAATCATCGGTGTTCTGCAGTTGCTCAACGCTATAGATCCTATTAGCAAGGAATCCATTCCCTTTTCTCAATCTGACCAGGGACTGATTATCTCTCTGGCATCTCAGG
>Ga0268279_1001953_pt1 | contig 10665 bp, 8 predicted proteins | sample saktaG_6_FD_190142 | JGI IMG/M metagenome (GOLD analysis project Ga0268279, IMG submission 190142) | Saline water microbial communities from Sakinaw Lake, British Columbia, Canada - sak_2010_1_5_80m | ecosystem: Environmental > Aquatic > Non-marine Saline and Alkaline > Saline ...
ATTATTATAAATTTGAAATTTGAATATTACATTTGGGATAAGTAACTTTGTCCCGATATTCATCATGATTATCTAAAAGATATTTACAGTATTCACCTGTATCTTTTGCATTACGAGAACGAACTTTCGCAAAGATTTCTGCATACAAACAGATTCCAAAAGTCCTAGACCTAAAATCCTCTGCGTTCTCTGCGCCTCTGCGTTTATAATATTTTCAGATTTGAAAATCTAAATTTACCTTTTCGAATTAGGTATAATTACAGCATCAGGAAGGGATTGTTAAAAAAGCACGAAAATCTTTTGTTTTTCGCTGGAAAATCGTATTTTCCAATCCGTTATTTTTAACCAATAAGGATTGTCTCATGACTGAAAAGAAAAAAGGAATATTCGGATCATTTCCCGCTCAGTTTTGGTTAGTGGTCATATTTGAATTTTTTGAAAGAGGCTCATATTATGGCATGATGAGCTTTATTTCCGTCTATTTTGTCAATGTGCTCGATTTTCCCAAAGAGAGTGTGGGGGTGATTAAAGGAGTTATTCAACCGCTCTTATATTTTCTGCCGATTATTTCCGGAGCGCTGGCAGATCGATTCGGGTACCGACGTTTACTGATGATTGCCTTTGCCCTGCTGGGCGGCGGTTATTTTCTGACCAGTCAGGCCAGCAGTTATGGGGCGGTTTTCGCTGCGCTGGTCATTATGGGATTCGGAGCGGGAACCTTTAAGCCGCTGATTTCCGGCACAATTGCCCGATCGACCGATGAGAGCAACAGTACCTTAGGGTTTGGGATATTTTACTGGTCTATTAATCTTGGAGCGTTCCTGTTTCCTCTTTTCCTGGTTCCGTTCTTAAAAGGACTCAACCCCCGGTATGTTATAATAGCTTCGGCAATTTGTACGGCAATTATGATAATACCAACCGCATTATTCTATAAAGATCCGGTCAAACAGGGAAAAATGGAAAAGCGGCAGCAGACCAACCTGATCCAGACCCTGGCGAATGCGTTTGAGATTATCTATTCGCCTATCGTTCTTTTGTATTATCAGATGAAAAAATCCGTCCTGTTTAAAAATATAGCGCTGCTTCTACTGGCTGGTTTATTCATTTACTCGCTATTTCAATATTTAGAAAAGCCAACTGTGTCCAGACGTTTTTCCAAAATCGGAATTGTTTCAAACGGTTCCGTGATGCATTTTGATATTAATCGGAATATGCTTGGCAGAGAAGATTTCTCTTTAGCAACTATAAACGATGCCGGCAATGTTTTACAACTTACTTTACACAAACCGGAATACTTAGACAGATATAGCGCTAATCTTATCACACAGTTGCATCAATATCAGGGCTTCGAAGATATTACCATGCGGGAACTTAAAAATTGGATCGGGCAATCCGATTCAAAAATCCAGGTTGAATTCAAAACATCCAGGAACATTACTCCGCCTTTCCGGATTTCTGAAATATCCGGATCCCACTATATTGTTACGATCAATCGGGCGACCGACTTTGAAAATATAAAAACAGAATTACTGAACGACCTGCATAGTCATCCGGTTTTACGCTCTTTATCAATAGAAGACTGCGATGATCTATATAAAGCAACAAATAGTCGCAAATTTTTTCTCTTATTTGTCGCATCTTTAATTCTTATCGGTTTAATAATTATATTTTTTTCCAACAGGGCAACAAAATCCGCAACGCAAAAGAATACAACCAGCCGGGCGCCGGCCGTAATTATTATCGGATTGGGGATATTTATCTGGTTTTTACCCGGCTTAGCCCTTCTTGGGAGAATTATTGCAACGGTGATCTATTTAACCATAACCTCTCTTTTTATTATTGACAAAACCGATTCCGGAAAGTTCGTTGACCATGCAAAATTTTTATTGATGATTTTCCTCTATTCCGGTTTCTGGGTTCTATATTTTCAAATGTTTGACTCCGTTCTGTGGTATGTCCAGGCTTATGTGGATGCCGGCTCACTTAATGCTTCCGTCAATAATTTTCTTGGAATATTTGGTATCGAGATTGACTGGTTTTTCGATGTGGAACATGTGACCGTAATTAATGCCGGCACTATTATTCTTTTACAACTGGTTATTTCCCGCATCGTTAAAAATACAAAAGCTCTGCCGACTATGATGATAGGTATTGCCATGGGAACCATAGGAATGGCAATTCTGGCTGTTAATACAAGCATTTGGGTCTTTGTGGTGGGAATTACTATTTTTTCTATTGGAGAAATGACCGCCCATCCAAAATTCATCAGTTATATCGGTCTGGTTGCACCGAAAGACAAAAAGGCGATGTATATGGGCTATCTTTTTCTGTATGGAGTATTCGGCAGCTCTATTGGCGGGATTCTTGGCGCAAAACTTTATGTTCATTTTGTCGATATCCTGAATCAACCCCGCACGCTATGGCTGATCTTTTCAATGATCGGCGTTTTTACTATTATCAGTTTGTCTCTCTATAATAAATTCCTGATACCGAAAGAAACCGGTAAATAGGTCGCCGTTACTGTGGGGTTATGAGTTGAAAATACCGAAACGTCTGCTGCGGAAAATACTTCGTGATTGTAAACGGTCGGGTTCCGGGAGCAGCGCTGCCGATAAAAATAAAAAGTTCCTGATCTGCTTTCCCTTCGACGAACAATACCGGAAAATCGCCTTCAGAGTCTTCTCTTCCGTCATAAAATCATATAAAGAGAACTGTATGTGTCTGATTTCTGAAAATACCCGTGATTTATTTCGGGAAGTGAACGACGATTCTATAATTACCGTGTCTGTTCCGGAAGATCTTCAGCGGAATCCGATATTGCCTTCGGGCGCAAGTAAAAAAATTCGATGCGGACATTACATGGTTGCGGTGGATTTGAATACCGGTTTTCACCCCTACACTGCGGCGGCGGTATTGAAGACCGGCGCTCCAAAACGCATCGGTTTTCAATCGGAGTATTCGGATTATTTTTTCAATATACAGATGACCAAAAAAAAGGATGATCCGGTTGAATCTTCCTATCGGTATATTCATCATTTAATGATTGATGCGCTTAAATTGTAGTGTGTATTGATGATGGTTCAACCCATTAGTATTCATATAGAAAGCCAGTGGAAAATTTCGGATTGAGAATTTATAAAATTTAAATAAAATTTTCCTTGACGAACTGCCTGTATCCGATTATATTTACCGCCGCAAATTAATAGGAGCCTTGATGGAAGATTTGATATGCCCGGAGTGTGGCGCCCCCTTGGAAGAACAAGACTTGAGAGAATCGCTGGTCTGCAAAAGTTGTAAAACAAAACTGCACAATCCCAAATATCTGAATTTTCTGGAATTGCTGATGTATCACGATATTGTCGAAGATATTGATTTCTTTGATATGAGTTTGTACCGTGACGAGATTCTTAAAAGCGAACGGGAAGATTATGATGAACCCGACCTCGATCCCGCGAAATTCGAAAAACGCAAAGAAGTCTGGGATGAATTTGAAGATGATCTAGAACTTAAGGAAGCGCTAAGCGGTAAAAGTGATATCGAAGATGAAGCCTGGAAAATATTCGATCCGGATATTTCGATAGATGATGAATGGGAAGAAGACGAAGAAGACGAAGAAAATAAAGGTTCTGATAAAAAATCGAAAAAGAAATTGAAAAAGAAATCGAAAAAAAAATAGCAGGTGCAATTCATGGAACCCAAAAAACCGGTTACTCAATTAAAAATCGAATTACCCGAAGCAAAAGCCGAAGGCAATTACAGTAACTTTACGGTTATTTCACATTCCGGTGCGGAATTCGTAATTGACTTTGCCAGAATTATGCCGGGTACTCCCAAGGCGGTTGTCCAGAGCCGTATTATTATGACGCCCATGCACGCCAAAACACTTCTCTATACGCTGCGTGATAATCTAGCCAAATTTGAATCCAAATTTGGTGAGATCAAATTGCCGGAAAAGGGTTCGGATACGCCATTCGGGTTTCACCCAACTTCGAAAGATGGCTTGCCCAACTAATATCTATACCTAAAATTACTATTGTGCGATGTGATTTTGCCGCTTACAGACAGCGGTCAAAGTATTCCAGCAATTTATGCATCAGGTCGATGTATGCAGGATCCGACGTCAATTGCGATCCTTCCCACGGATAGAATATAAAGTCTACGCGCTTCTGAATATCCAGCATCTGCCGGGTCAATTCAAAGGTGTTTATCATCGGGACTAAAGGATTAGTGACACCCTGGATGAGCAGCAATTTTCCACGGAGATTACTACAGACATCCGGCGAATTTAGTGACAGTGTATAATCCGCAGCGGCAATTTTCCGGAAGATATTTCGTTCATAAATTGAGTAAGACCGTTCCCAATTGTTTTCAGAAGGAATCACGATACCGACGCCGAAACGATCCGGTTCCTGCAACAGCGCCATCAGGCTCAGATATCCGCCGTAACCGAAACCCCAGATTCCGATACGGGATACATCGATGAATTCTTCTTTAGCAAGCACGCCGATTACCGCATCAATATCCTGAAGTTGCATCTCCAGCGGTTCAAGCCCGCGGTCGGCATCAATTATTTCGGGAATCTCCGGCAGGGTTGGATAATCGATTTCAGCAACGATATAGCCCTTGCTGCTGATCCATTGGGCAATCAAATTGGAAAACTCCCACTCATAAAGATCAGACACCGGTTTCTTGGCTTCATTCAGGAAAAGGATCAGGGGATATTTTTTTGAAGTCAGGGGTTTTTCGGGATACCAGAGCGTATAGCGCACATCTTTACCGGTTTTTGAATTTCGGGCTTTTTTATTCAGCGCCGTCAATAAGTGCTGCGCATAGGGAATCCGGGCGTCCGGAATTAACAGCGGTTTGGATTTACTGACCGGAAATGTTCTTGTCCAGTACAGCTGTGGAGGTATTGACGCCGTTGAAAATATATCGATCAGGTACTGTCCGGTTGATGATAGCACAAAGTCGTGGCAACCGCGTTTGTAAGACACTTTCAGCACTTTATCGTTTTTCCTGTCAATCGTATAGATGTGTTTTTCATAATGGTTGTCTTTATTAGCGGTAAAGAAAACCTGACCATCTGTCGCCCGCACCGTATAATTAAAAACGGTCCATTTACCCCGTGTTATTGAAACGGGTGTTTTATGCTGCAAGTCAACGACAAAGACATGCTGGTAGCTGTTTTGGGTATCGCCGAACAGAATTTTTTGTTCCTGGTTTGTCCAGAACAGCTTCGACCCAAAATCATTGCACCATAAATCAGATTTTCTGGTGTACAAAGTGTCGATCTGTTGCGATTCAAGGTCAATCAGGACAATATTTCGCGCCGTTAGATCTCCGGTCATGTAGTCGATTACCAGTTTCTTTTCATCCCTGCTCCAGAGCATGTCCCGCACAAAAAGTTGCCGGACTTCTGATAAAACGATATGCGCTGTCGAGTTATCTGATGCCAAATTAAAAATTAATATAGCCCGGGCATAATTTCCGACGAAATCAGGAATAGCAATCTGTCTGCCGGATGGTGACCACTGATAGTGAAACAGTGTGCCGTTATCGCTAAAAACGTCTGTTTTCTGATGCCGGTTTCCCTGCATTGTATGAGACAACTGTATTTCCCGACCTTCCTTTAAATCAATAAGCCGTAATGTATTATCCCGGATAAACGAAACATATTTGCCGTCGGGAGACACTGCCGGAGCTATTTCTCTGGAATCTGTAATGGTCAATGCCACCGGCTGATCCTGTTTGTTTGGTATAAGGGTGTAAATATCTCCCCGGTAAGTAAATAGGAGTTTCTGTCGGCGGGGAAACCAGGACAAGTTCCCGATGATTTGATCCGGATTGCCGGAATTTTCATTATTAAAGGTCGTCAGCTGTCTTAATTTTCCCGATGGAATCTGCGCCAGCCAGATATCGCCGTAGCGGTAACTGTTTTTATTCCATATGAAGGCAACGGATGAATCTCCGGGCGACCAGCATATAGATGCGGGTGAATTGCCGTAAAACGCCGGCTGCTGAAAAATTGCCTCCGGACCCGGGACTCTCTGAGCCGTTATGGTAATCGAAAAAACACATGCGACAAAAAATATTTTTTTCATGGAAAAACCTTTATTAAATCTTTTATAGCAATTTTAAAAAATTTTGTCCTATATAACGGCATTCTTTGATTTCGCAAATAGATTAACCACCCCTTAAGTCCCCTCCTTGGTAAGGAGGGGAAAAAGGGGAGGTTACAAACTTTTATTATAGGACATTTCTTTTGTTTCAAAGAGACCTCCAGTGAGGTAATTTATTACAATCATTTTTTTAAACACAACTGAAATAAAATACGGATTCCGACGGGAATTTTCAAATGCTTTTAATGGTATGCGAAAATACTAAGAGATTTTCTTTAATAAAAAGATTTTATGGGCGTGAAAATGACGAAATATCCACCAGGAATTTTGGATATTAAATCCGGCGTCTTCAACTTCCCGTTGCCATTCTTCGGGGCTTGCCATAAAAATCCGTCTGGGGCGTTTGACGATTCTACGCTGGAAAGAGTGGAGCGGTGTATGAATATATGTGGATACAATTGCCCAGTTACGGGTTACGCGATTCAGTTCTTTCAGGATTTGATGGCGCTGTTCCCCGGTCTTCATGTGCTGGAGAAGCCGGAAATTGAAAACGATATCGAAGCTGTTGTCCGGAAAAGGGATGTTAAAAACGTTCGCTACCAGTGATTTGGCGATTTCGTGATGTTGTTCCCGTTGATAAAATGCCGCATAGAGATTCAGGTCGGCGTTGGATACATTCAGATCGTGTTCCAGGAAAGTCTGTGTGAACCTGCCGTAGCCTGTTGGAATATCAAGCAGGGTCTGCTGTGAAGAAGAAATATTTTTCAGAATGCGATCAACCAACCGAATTTCCCGCAGGGATACTATCCACTGGTCCAGGTTTTTATAACGGGATTCAGCGTATTTACGAACGCTGTCGATACTTTTCCAGGTTGTGGAATAGGATTTAGGTTTGGGTAAAGGAGGATCGTCGCTCAAATTATACTTTTAATGATTGTTTCAATGTCAAACATCTGGGATTTTACACTCATAAATCAAGAATGTCAAATTCTTTATGCCCGGAGACAGAAAAATAACTGTAAACATTCAGGACTGACTTAACAGTCGCTTTATTTCACTGATGTATTCCGGGGTCGTGCCACAACAACCACCGACGATCTCCCCACCGCTATCCCTAATAGCTTTGATATTTCGGGCATAATAAGCCGGACTTTCGGGGTAATGCAGCTGTCCCTCTTTCATTTCCGGAATACCGGCATTGGGTTGTATAATGACCGGAGTTTTTACACAGTTTCTGATTTCTTCGGCCAGTTTGACCATATGATCGCTGCCGATCGAGCAGTTGGCGCCAACGGCAGTGGCTCCGGCGTCTACCAGAATTTTCATACTGTCGGATACGGGATTTCCCATTATCGTATTAAAACCGTTTGATGTGCTTTCAAAGGTAAGTGTGGCGAAGATCGGCAAATCGGATACCGCCAGAATTCCCCGGATAGCCGCCAGGGATTCGTTTACATCGAACATGGTCTCAATAATAAAGACATCCACACCGGCATCGGCGAGGAAATAGGCTTGTTCGGAGAAATTCTGCTGAGCCTCGTCGACGCTGATGAGTCCAAAAGGTTGCAGCATGTCTCCCAGCGGCCCGATATCGCCGGCGACAAATTGATCCTGTGAGACAGCCTGCCGGGCAATTGCGGCAGCGGAGCGATTGATATTTTCGGTTTCGTTCTCCAGACCGGCTTTTTTCAGTTTAATTCTGGAGCCGCCGAAGGTGTTGGTGGTAATCATATCGGAGCCGGCGTCGAGATAAGCGCGGTGGATGTCCAGAACGATATCGGATTTTTCAAGATTCATTAATTCCGGTATTGTCCCGCTTTTTATGCCCTTGCGCATCAGCATGGTGCCCATGGCGCCGTCGAGAAGCAAGCCGGTTCTTTTGATATGTTCTATAACTGTCATCATTATTTTTCCATTATTTCAGCATGATCATTTTACCGGTCTTGCTAAAACCATCGGTAGTTTGGATATGGTATAGATATATGCCGGCGGCAACAACATTGCTATTTGTATTCGTGCCGTTCCACAAAACCCGATATGTGCCGGGTTCCTGTCTTTCTTTGACAAGCGTATTCACGATTATACCCCTCAAGTCGTAAATCCTGAGTGTGACGATGGTTTCTTTATATAAATCATATTGGATAGTCGTACTCGGGTTGAACGGGTTTGGGTAACAGGGATAGAGGCGGTAGTTATCGAGCCGGTCGGGCGCATTACACAATCCAAACAGGCTGGAAGGAGTGATCGTATGAGAACCAAGGTAATCAAATATATTGGAGCCGTACACGATCCATTCCGAATCGTCTGCGTTGGTTCCGGCGGAAACGGTCCAGTCGGTATTTCCCTGTCTGACCGAAGATTTTCGTACAATAGTATGATCTTTAGTGGCATTGGGGATGCCGGCAACCGTCCATCCTTCACCCAAATTCGGATCTTTATATAAACCGATGACGTCCAGAAATGTCGTATCTCCCACCATTATTTTTACCAGTGCACGGACGTCATTGCCGTTGAAATTAACTACACTGGCGCGAGTGGTATCATCGGCAACATTCCGTATCGTTGAATCAGCGCCGGAATGAGCGATCACCCAGACATCGCCCGGGCTTAATATTGCATCTGTTGGGAAACTGTAATGGGTTGTGTACCAGGGACTGTTATTGTAATTGGACAAAACAGCATAATCGCTGAGATTGACTGATTTATCGGAGGCATTGACGATCTCGAGCGCTTTATTATCGTCGCTGCCCTCGATATATTCCGAGAAAAAGATATTTGCGGTTTCATCCGGACCGGTAGTGTCGCTCCATATCCAGGCAGCGAACTCCGGACGATCTATGAAAGGATTGCGGTTATTCTGATTGTCGTAGATGATTTCGTTACGATGGAGTTCCCAGTCATCAACCGGGTCGTCCAAATGCCATTGATACAAGGCAGATAGTTTGGCATGAAAAGGCTCTTTGGAATATTTATCTGGAAAATAATCAACTACTTCCAAATCCGGTTCACCGCTATCACCTTCATAGCGCACAGCCATATAGAAAATGATACGGGCGACATCGCCTTTATCTTCGTCTCTGGGTTTCCAAACCCATTGTGATGAACTGGTATAACTTCCCGTGTTTTCATTGTTATATTGATATGGTTCATTACATTCGGCAAACCAGCGATTGTTGCGGGCAGTATTTATAGAAGGGATGCAAGCCCTTAAATTGTGCAAGTCGCTTCCTGCCCCTCTTGTATAATTATCGACGTCGCCAATACCTCTCGAACTTGCCCAGACGTGCTCCCTGTTCCAGGTAATTCCACCATCCCAGGTACCGCTGACACTATGATTAGAATAGACGACCCGGACGTTACTTTTATTGTCAGGATCCTGATCGGTTTCATCAAGAATGTAGCGGGCATCGCCATAAGATTTTTCCGTATGCCCTTTGATAATATTGTGCAGCGCGGCTTTAAGCTCAGCGCCGGCTTTTCCTTCGGCGTCATCGTAGTAGCCGGCGGGAATGTCTGCCGGAAGCGTTCCCGACAGTATAAACAGAAGGATTATGGTAGCGGCAGTAAACCGCAACTTTGTAAGATTAATCAATAGTTTTACCCCAACTCTAATCGCTTATTTCAACTGTAAAGTATAACACCATTTTGGATAGGATGAAACGATTTTTATCACAATATTTTAGCGTACCTCAGACACTTTTGTCTGAGACGGATTTGTGATTTTCCATACTGCAGCAATCAGGAGTGATTGCTTTACGATGCTCTCTGTAAGATAAAAAATGCTCCCGGATATCGAGGACTTTATCTTTCAATGGTTTTTGAAAGCTCGGAAATACTAGCGCAGGAAGACAACTTTCTGAGTACTGCTGAATCCGGCGCTGTTGCTGATCCGCAGGAAGTAAATTCCGGTTCCAACCAACCGGTTTTGATGATCTCTGCCGCTCCAGGTGAGTTTGTGCACACCGGGCTGAAAAGCGGCATCGCTCAGGGTGGTGATCCGGTTTCCCAGAAGATCATAGATCTGAACACTGATCCTGGCTGCTTCGGTCAACTCAAACCGCAAAGTTGTTTCCGGATTGAAAGGATTGGGGTAACAGGAATAGAGCCGGAACTGATTGATACTGGCGTCGGATTCTTTGCTTTTTGGCGTGGCGGAAACAACCTTGTTGTGTAGTTCAGTCTTGCCGGCATAATCCACATCTTCGAGTTTGTAAAAATAGGTGACGCCGTTGACCACGTCCCGGTCAACGTAAGAATACTTATGCATCTCTGAGCAACTGCCGTGCCCTGGAATTAACTGATCACTGATCACTGAAAACTGATCACTGGCTTTGGTGCTGCGGTAGAGGTTGAAACCCAGGTTCTCGGTCTCGCTCTCAGTGATCCAGTTGATAGTGACTTTGCCGCTGCCGGGAACAGCATAGAAGTTTTGGAGAGAGACGGGGAGAGAGTTGTCCTCATCGTTTGAGCCCAGAATGAATTCGCTGAAAGAGGATACAGCAGCAGAAAGAAACCCATCGGCATAACTTGTAGTCAGTTTTTCAAA
>Ga0268279_1001959_pt1 | contig 10615 bp, 8 predicted proteins | sample saktaG_6_FD_190142 | JGI IMG/M metagenome (GOLD analysis project Ga0268279, IMG submission 190142) | Saline water microbial communities from Sakinaw Lake, British Columbia, Canada - sak_2010_1_5_80m | ecosystem: Environmental > Aquatic > Non-marine Saline and Alkaline > Saline ...
GAGCTCTTTAATGGCTCCGGCCGGGATTTATCTTGACTGAGAGATAAAAATATGAGAGTTTAAATATGAGTTAACAGCTTAACATCAATAAGAAAATCAGATTATGTTACGTACAGCAAATACAAAGGTGCAATACCATTTATTGGCTGAGTTCGCTGAATACAGTTTGAAACATGCGAGAAACTCCATAAAATTTTACCACAATGAGCATTCAGCTGCCTACCTTAAACAAAGCATTTGGCGATTTTCACCATTATATATCCTTTCAAAAAGTATTCCTCGTGAATAAAAATCAAAGTGAAAAATAAAAGTTGACAAAAGTTGACACCATGTGTACTGTAGCCTCATGAAAAATAAATTAAATGTAAATAATATCCAGCAAAAAGTGCAAGAGCTTGGCCTGAACCAAACGGCGCTTGCCAAGGAAATGCAGGTATCCAAGGAAGCCGTTTCCAAGTGGTTCCGGAACGAGAAGTTTCCCCGTCCCGATAAGCTCCTCAAGCTGGCCCGCCTCCTCGACATTTCCTTTGCGGAACTTGTGGACAAGGTTCCTACGGTAAACGAGCCGGTCATCGCTTTCCGCAAGAAAGGTGCTCATAAGATCACGCCTGATTATGTCGATCAGGCCATGGATATGGGGAGAATTCTTTCCGAATTGGTACCCTATCTGCCTTTTGATGCTTTATCCCAACCAGCCATTCTCAAAACGCCTTCCACTGATTACACTTACGTCCAGAAGGTCACTAAACGGATCAGAGAGGAAATCAACGTTCATGAGGGCGACGAGATCCACTTCGCCAGCCTTATTAGTTACTTCAATGATCTGCAGGCGGTTATCATCCCGGTGCTGTGGGGAAGAAAAGAGATACACGAAAATGCCCTCCACATCTATCTGCCGGATTCAATGACTACCTGGATTTATCTGAATCTTGATTGCCGACTACATGATTTCAAGTTTTGGATGGCCCATGAATTGGGACATGTCCATGCCCCACAACTTCAGGGAGAGACAGGTGAGGATTTTGCCGAGGCATTTGCTGGGGCGTTACTGATATCGGAAGAACTTGCAGCGCAAGAATATGGCGCGCTATGTCGGATTGCTGGCATCGGGACGCAAATCAACCGGATCAAGACAATTGCAGAAAGGCTTGTTGTTTCTCCTCTGACGGTCTATTGCGAAATCAACAAATATGCTGTGCAAACCGGCAGACCGAAGATCGATCTGGAGTCTGGAAAAGAAATCCATAAGGCCACCAGCAACTTCAACAAGCAGTTCTATCCGGTAAGTGAGAATCTGTTTGGCACAAAAAACCCTTCTCCTGCTCGTTACATTGCCAGTGCGAAGGAGCGTTTCGGTAGTCCGTTTTTTAATATCCTCAAAGCATATCTTGTCGAACACCATAAGTCCGCAAGTTTCGTTCAAAGCATCCTCAATATACCGCTCCTTGACGCACAGAACGTATATGAGGAGCTTTAGCGATGTCCCAATGCAGGATTCTCGTCGATTCCAATGCCTATTTCCGCTTGGCGAAAAGCATTCACCCTCTGCTGAATGTCGTATTCGGCGATAAGCAATATTGTCTGTACGTCATCAAAGAATTGCAGGTTGAGTATAATCGGAGCTTCCGTCTGAAAAATGCCTTTCCCTGGGTCAATGATCCAGAGTACGTAAAAAATCGTTCCCATGTACTGGAGGTGACAAAAAAAGAAAAGTCCGAAATCAAGAGAGCCTATGAATTTATTCTTGATTATGTACGATATGTACATCCCGATGTTTCGAAAGTAGATGTTCGCTGTCTGGCATATGCGGAACAGCTAAGTATTTCAGTTGTTACAGATGACGAAGAGATGCGGATAGTTGCCGGTGCTTACGGCATCACAGCATACAAGACGCTCGAACTGCTCAAACTGATGCTGGACTGTCACTATATCGGTATTGAAAAAATCAGGGAAATTGCAGGCTACTGGAATTATCTTAACGACATGCCAAAAGACTTTAAAACAGATTACAAGAAACTCTTTGGTGAAATACCTCCGCAATAATTATTATCGTGTCCATCGCATTCTTTTCCTATTATCCATTTTTATGATGCTTATTACAGGCATATTTTTTAGCTCCCACTTGCTCATTACGGATTGAATTGTGCTACATGAGCATTTTATCCTCAAGTGTTGACTTCAATAAATAATGGGTAATCTCTCGGTACAGTCAAGAGCGTTCATAAGTAGGTGAATCTGATTATTTTGGGAATCGGTTTATTTTCAAAAATCGGCTATCAGAATTCCCTTGTATTGTCGAGCAATGATATATACTCCAGCTTTCTCTCCCCGCTTCTGCCGTTGCTTATTTCCAAATTTGGGCTTTCCATGCTGCTGGCAGGCACACTCACCGTAATGTTCCGCCTACCATCGCTGTTTAACCCGGTAATCGGGATCATTTCGGATCGGTTCGAATATTGTGACAAGAAATAATTGACATGATACCAAAAAATGGTATATATATGCAAAATAAGAATGACGACACTACTTGGAAGGTATATCTTAAGGGTAAGGTTCAAAAATCATTAAAAGCTTTTCCAAAAGTGGTGCGGGAAAACTTACTTACACTAATCAGGGAAATTGAATTATATGGACCGGTGAGGGGAAATTAGCCTAAATATGGCAAGTTATCCGAAGCCGTACATCATTGTCACATCAAAAGCGGAAGACCGACCTATGTAGTGGTTTGGAAAGTTATTGACAACAAGAAAAAGATTGTGGAGGTGACTTATGCGGGGACGCACGAAAAAGCGCCTTACTGAGATAAGTGTCAAGGGCATGCTGGCTAACAAGATTCTGATGGGACCGGAAGAAAACGTAGAAGAAGCGATTAAGGCACTTACAGAGCTGGGCTTTGAGGATGTATTGGATTCTATTCCCTGGAGAAAAGCTTTTCCCGAGTATTCTGATGAGCAGTTGCCGGGCGTATGCCTTGCTGGTGCCAGGCGCAAGGAAGGACTTACACAGAAAGAACTTGCCAGGATGATTGGTGTGTCTCAGAGCAACATTTCTGAAATGGAAACCGGAAAACGGACTATCGGAAAGAAAATGGCAAAGAGGCTTGCCAGGATTACCAATGTCGGATATAAACTTTTTTTGTAAACTATTGCCGTTGAACACAGGGTTTTTTATGGCGGGTGTTTTTACATCCGCTTTTTTTCCCTCAAGGTTGGAAATACGGTTGGAATTTAAATTTCAGGCAAAACAAAAGGGGTTGCGATACTCTCGCAACCCCTTGAATTTATTTTGGTAGCGGGGGGCGGATTCGAACCACCGACCTTTGGGTTATGAGCCCAACGAGCTACCAGACTGCTCTACCCCGCGTCACATTTCATTAAGCAAAAAGGATTTCTAACTCAAGCATATATAAATGTCAAGGAGTTTCTATAGAGACCTTTGCAAAATGCTTCATTTTGCAAAGGTCTCCTATAATCCGGACAGTTAAGAGAATTGTGTTTTCCTGAAACACATCTGTGTAATTCCATGTTTTCGTTCTCACAAATGGCTTTCATATCTTATACGATATAATTTATATATCACAAGGATGATAAATTTTCCTCTGCCTGTTTCAGATATATTTTCGCTTCGCAACGTTCAAAGATATTTACAGCTTCTTCAATGCACTTTCGTGCCTGGTCAGTTCTGCCTTTTGCCTTATGTAACCGACCAAGATCCAGATTTGCCTGACCCAGAATTCCCTTTGCTCCGATCTCCCTTGAAATTTCGATTGCCTTATTAAAATGCGATTCAGCCTTTTTTGCGGCAAATGGAACACTTTTTATAAGAAATACGATGTTTTTTGTCAGGAGGGAAAAGGTTTTTCGCCTTTCGCCATAGATAAGCTCGAAATAGACCTTGCCCAGTTGGTGTTCCAGGGTAGCATAACGGTATCTGCTTCCGTTTTCGAACCATACTCTTAATGCATTCTCTGTAATTCTTATCCCCTGTCTCAGGTCACCCCTTGCAATCAAAATGACACCCTTGAGGGCCTCGGCTGACGTTCCGATTGCTTCGAGACCAAAGTCATCATTGAATCTCATTACTTCCTCAAGTGTTTCTTCGGCTTCCCGAAACTGGTTGTTGGAAAGGTAGCCCATTCCGAGGAATAACTGAGAGAGGCAGGAAATCATAGGATCCAGGGAGACCTGTACTGACCGCTGAAAAGATTCAATGGCAAATGGAAAGTCGCCAGCTGTCAAATGTCCCAATCCCGTTATATTGTTTCCCATGGCTGAGGATCGAATGTCGGACTGTTTCTGACCATAGTCCAGAAGGATTTTTCCAATTTCGGCTTCCTTTTTACGTTCTCCTCTGAAATAGTATGCAAGTCCCATTCCCACCATGGAAAATTGAAAGAACAATTGATCCGACTCAAGAAGATCGGACATCTCTTGCGCCCTTTTTCCAAAGATAATTGCTTCATCCAAAAGTCCCAGATCCGAACACGTTTGTGAAAGCCAGGCGCAGGCATACCCTATTACCTTTCGATTTTTAATCTCCTCACCATACCTGAGGGATTTACATAAATATTGATATGCCTCCTTTAGTTCCTCTCTCTGCCGCAGTGCCCAGCCAAGCCAGCCATAGAACATCCCAGTGTGCTCTTTGTCATCCAGAGAATCAGCCAGTTTTTCATGATCCTTAAGAAGATCAATCAGCCTGCTGTAATCTCCACGCTGGTTAAAGACAATGGACCACTTATTGAGAAGACTGATCAGAAGAACTTCTTCTTTTCCCGTCTTCTTAGTTTCATTGGACAGGAGTTCGAAAGCCTCTTTGTAATACTGATGAGATTCATCAAGAGAATATCTTGCGAGGTTCTTTTCGCCCGACTTCACAAGATATTCCACGGCTTTGAGAACTGATTGCCCCCGTTTGAAATGAAAAGCAAGGATTTCATAAAACTCTGAAATTCTGTCGCGAAATAACTCCTCCATAACAAGGGCAATTCTCTCGTGAATTGCCCGGCGCTCCTTTTTTAAAAGACCATTATAAACAACATCCTGGGTCAGGGCGTGTTTAAAAATATATTCGATATCAGGCTGGAAAAACCTTGTTTTTATTACGTCAAGTCTCTCCAGATCTCTGAGACACCGGTCTATACTGCCTTTGTGCTCCGTAATCCGCTTGAGAATATCGTAAAGAAAAGCCCTCCCTGCGACAGAGGCTTCCTGAAGCACCTTTTTCGTCTCCCTTTCAAATCTATCAAGCCGTGCAGAAATCACGCCCTGAAGGGTAGAGGGAATAGCTGCCTCAACGATTGGCCTCGTTAACTTCCAGATACCATTGCCGCGACTGAGCGTTCCCGATTCGATCAAGGAATTAATTACTTCCTCCAGATAAAAGGGATTCCCTTCCACCTTTTCCTGAACGAATTTTTTCAATTCAAGGGGAACCATGTCGGTTTTCAGCAAGGATTCCACCATCTCCTGTGCATCAGAGGGTGAAAGATCCCGGAGTCGTATCTCATTATGCACTTTTTCCATGCCGCCCGGCTCATGGCCGGTAAAAAGGCTGAAGGGAGGCCTGTACACACAGAGAAAAAGGACGGCATTTCTGAAATCAGATAGAATTAAACGCAAGAATTCTACAGATGATGGGTCCGCCCAGTGGAGGTCTTCCAGACATATAATTGTTGGTCTTTCCTGTGCCAGACCTGATAAAATCGCATGAATCGCCTTTTGCAGGCAGGATTTCCAGAGCTCAGGACTCATCTCTTCTACTTCGGGATAATTGAGGCCATAAAGACTCCCGATATAAGGAATAACGTCATCTCTATTTCCGAGCAGACTTTTAATACTCGATTCGATCTTTTCTTTAACTTTTTCAGCGGAATCCCCCTCTTTAATTTGAAACAGTCTGTTCAAAAAATCGATCAATGGAAAATAGGGAATATTTTGAGAATATGCATATGCGTGTCCCTCCCGCCACTGAACCTCTCCAAGATCTAAAGTAGCCCTGAACGCCTCAACAAGCCTACTCTTTCCCGTTCCCGCATCCCCACAAATAGAGAAGATAGAACTGTTTCCGTCTTTGAGTTTTACAACGGCATTGACAAGACAGGACATCTCTGTCTCTCTCCCGATCAGATCAGCCCTCAGACCTGAGAGACGATGAATTTTAACAGGCCTTTCCTTCGCGGACAGCACTTTGTAAACTTCAACCGGTTCAGCTTTTCCTTTAATCCTTGTGGATTCGAGACCTTCAAAATTGAAAAACCCTTCAGCATGGCGATAGGTATCGGGACCGATAAGAATTTCACCCGCGCCAGCCATATCCGTAAGGCGGGAGGCTAGATTAATGGCATCCCCTGTCATCCCGTGTTTCCCTTTTTCAATATCCATTTTATCAGTAACTACGAGCCCCGTATTGATACCGGTATGCACCGATATGGACCTTCCAATTTTTTCCTCCAGCTGGGGACTTATGGCTTCCACTACATCGTGTATTTCCCTCGCGGCCATGATGGCTCTGAACGGATCATCTTCATGGGTTTTTGGCACACCGAAAAGGGCCATGACAGCATCACCGATAAACTTATCGATAATTCCTTCATACCTGGTCACAATCCGGGCAACTTCCCCGAAGATGCGATTCATAATTTCTTTGACTTCTTCGGGGTCTAATTTCTCCGACATTCCAGTATATCCGGACAGGTCGGAAAAAAGGACCGTCACATGTTTTCGTTCACTTTTAATTGAATCAGGATAAACGACGGATTCGTCGCCTGGAAATGATGTTTCTGGATGGACGACAGGATTGACGTCCGGGGGATTTTTCAGACTATGACCGCACTCATTGCAAAATTTACCGGCAGGCGGATTTACATTCCCGCATACCCGGCAGGAAATTTCCAGTCCATGGCCGCACTCATTACAGAACCTAGCCCCGTCAGGATTATCAAGCTGGCACTTTGGGCATCGCATCTTTTATGCCCCCTGAAATTCAGGTTTATTCAAAAATTATAACAAGTTAGTTTTGTTAAAAAAGTAACGGCTCAGGTTATTAGCCTAAAGCGGCAAAGCCGTAAATCCGAAAGTCGAATATCTAAATACGGAACGAAGCGACGAAAGAGGGGGGTAATCCTCTCCAAGCCTTTAATCCTCATTGCTCATTGCTCGCGTTGCTCAGTCCTTGCGGCTTCGCCGCAGTAAATCTGCAAAACCTGTGGATTAAAAAACGAAAACCGCGGCAGCTACTACGGACGTGTACCCTATATTTTTAACAATAGCGGACTGGGTAATCTCTCTAGTCCTGACTATTTTGCCGCTTATCTTGAAGATTTCTTCTTTTTCATTCCAGGCGGCATCAATATCGAAATCAATCCCCAGAGTCGATGCGAGCATGGCCGCTGCCAGATCTTCCGCATACTCCCCTGCCTGCTTTCCTGTTTGCCCATAGGCATGATGTTCACTGATATAGCCGTACATACTCTTATCGGCCGGAACGGCGCAACCAATCGAAGCGGCAATGAGCCTTCTCGGTTCATTGCTGCTGCAGCGACTCATAACACAATATGTTATAGCCCCGTGGTTCAATTCTTTCATGCCCTGCTTTCTTGAAATGACCTTGCAGCCCGGTGGAAAAATACTTGACACCTGAACCAAATTACACTTTTCTATATCGGCATCTCTCAGTGCAAGCTCAAAGGAGTGAAGTTCTTCTTTGTGAGATCCTACGCCTTTCGTAAAAAACATTTTCCTGGGAACGAAATCCTTCAATATTTTATCTCCTTAGGTTCTGTTGGTAATTATTGCCTCGAATTTATATGCCCCATAACCCTGTATGTAAGTTTGGCTGCGGTATAATCAGGAGCAACCATCCCCGGAATGGGGGCTAGTTCAACAATGTCGAAACCCCGTATCTTGCAGTTGTTAGACACCTCTCTGACAAGGCGGGTAAGATCCTTCCAGTAAACCCCTCCGGGCTCCGGAGTGCCAACTGCCGGCATAATAGACGGATCGAGAACATCAAGGTCTATGGTCACATAGACATCTTTCGACAGATTTTTGCATATTTCCTTTTCCCACAGGGGGTTTTCGTGGAGAAAGTCCGGGGGAAATATTTTAATACCGTTTTCTTTTATAAAAGTTGCCTCCTCGGCACTCATACTTCTAATTCCCACCTGAACGACAGGACATATTTCAGATATTCTGCGGCTGACGCAGGCATGACTGAAAGGTGTACCCTGATACGAATCCCTCATATCGGCATGGGCATCAAGATGAAGTACAGAAAGAGTTGGATATTTTTCCTTCATTGCCTGAACGGAACCAAGCGAAATGCTGTGTTCTCCCCCGATGATAACGGGTATTTTACCAAAAGAAAGGATGTAGGCGATCCTTTCGCGAACGGTCTCAATCATTTTTTCCGGTCCCCCTGCTTCCACTTCGAGAGGGGACAGTGTATGGATCCCCGAAAGATAAGTTTCCACACGAAGTCCTTCATCATAAAGCTCCATTTGACATGAAGCATCGATGATGGCTGAGGGCCCGTTTCTCGCCCCGGCCTGATAGCTTGTGGTTAAATCGTAAGGAACCGGGACTACAACAAAGGTAGCATTTTCGAAGGAAGAATATTCCGAATTTATCCCGCCGAAATTCATAGCCTATTAACTCCAGAAAATATGGAGATGTAGCTACCATATATGACGATATCTGTCCATGTTTTGTTATTCAGTGCCCGAACAAATGTTTATGATTTGTATGAAGTAAGCATGAAGTCGCCATTATCATATAAAATATAAGAATAATGGCTGATCCAGTCACCCAGAACGGCGAATGTTTTTTTCCTCCCGTCTATCACATAGTGCTCAATGATGGGTTGATGACAATGCCCGAGAATGACGGCGTCAAAACCCTCGCTGAATTTTTTCATGGAAAATGCCTTCATTTTATCGACAAGCCCTTCAGGCGACCTGACCAGATGATCCCTGCTTGTCTTAGAGCTAATCCTGGCGATTTTCCATAGAAAAGCAGGGGGTAGTTTTTTTTGAATCATATAAAACACTTTACTTCTCAAGAATCCGCGCAGAAGCAAGTATGATTTATTTGCTGTATCTATTGTATCACCGTGGGATACGAACACTTTCTTTTTATCCAGATCGACGGCGGCTCCATCAGAAAAAACATAGACACCGCTATTACCGAAAAATTCATCAAGAAAGAAATCGTGGTTTCCTTCAAATAAATAGATATTCGTTCCCTGGTTTTTAAGTTCCAGAAGTTTATCAATTATTACCTGAAATTCCGGATATATGGCGTCATTTCTGCAAAACCAGAAATCAAAAAAGTCTCCCACAATAAAAAGATCGCTCATGCTCCCCATCATAGAATTAAAAAAACCAAGGAGGTTGCGATAACCTGTACTGTTTTCGTATTTCAGATGTGCGTCAGATAGAAAAATTGATTTCATTATGCTGGATGCTGGTTACTTGATACTTGATGCTTGTTACTGGATGCCAGATGCCGGGTAACTACTAACGATTGTTTGCCAGATATTCAGAATTCGCAAACATCGCATCTATTTCTTCGCCGGTCATTCCGGCACCGGCTGCGATTTTACGTGCCATATCCTTATCCACAAGGTCACCCGGTGCGTGACTGTCCGTATTCAGTACCAAACCCACGTTAAACTTTCGAGACTGACACAGCACATGCCCGTTCGTTAAACTATGGCCCTTCCGCGTTGAAATCTCCAGAAATACCGAGTTTTGTGAGGCAATCTTCGCCTCTTCTTCCGAAATTAATCCCGGATGTGCAAGAATATCAATGGGAGATTTGACGGCCGCAAGATTGGTTCCCGGAATGACCGGCTCCACTATTGTTTCTCCATGTACGATAATAATCTTCGCACCTAAGCTTCTCGCTTCTTTTGACAATTCAAAGATGTGGTCAGGATGTACATGGGTTAGCTCAACGCCGGGAAAAGCCTTAATAGAATAGACAGATGATATTTTTTGGCATACCTTAACAATTCGTGGGACAATAAAATCAAGATTCGAATGGTCAACGTGGTCGGTTATGGCGATTGCACGGCATCCTTTTACCTCGGCCCTCCTTGCCAGTTCTGTGGGAATTAACTCACCGTCGCTGAATATTGAATGGGTATGAAGGTCTATCACGGCACATCTCCTTTTGCAAAGGTCTCTTTAATGTCATTAACGTAAACGGAATATTTATTGTAACCGTTTAACAAATTTAGCATTCAAGGTCAATAACGATAAAAATACGTAAAATATGATGAGACAATACTTCTCTCTCATGTTATCGAACAATTGAAATATCTTCGCATGTATTATATGTTGCATATGAATCCTAAATTCATAAACCGGAAGTAATCGGAAAATGCTTAAAATTATAGATAAATATATTTTAAGGGAAATTTTCTTTCCATTTTTCATGACCCTTTTTATATTAACATTTGTCCTCCTGATGGGTAAAATCCTTCAGTTAATGGATCTCGTGATCAACAAAGGGGTAAACCTTGTAGACATATTAAAACTTATTCTTTATTTATTGCCTTCTTTTTTATTGATTACCATACCCATATCACTTCTTATATCCATATTGATAGG
>Ga0268279_1001968_pt1 | contig 10587 bp, 9 predicted proteins | sample saktaG_6_FD_190142 | JGI IMG/M metagenome (GOLD analysis project Ga0268279, IMG submission 190142) | Saline water microbial communities from Sakinaw Lake, British Columbia, Canada - sak_2010_1_5_80m | ecosystem: Environmental > Aquatic > Non-marine Saline and Alkaline > Saline ...
TCAGGATTTCTTCAGAGGCTGTTCAAGAGCCGAAGACTTCCATATACATTGTAAAGCGGAGAGATACGTTAGAAAGGATTGCGAGAAGGTATGGCACAGATATAAGCACTTTACTGAAGCTGAATGACATGAAGCTGAGAGATCGGATCTATGTCAGTCAGAAGCTCAGGATTCCTTCAGAGGCTATTCAAGAGCCTGAAACTTCCATATACATTGTGAAGAGGGGGGATACGTTAGAAAGAATTGCAAGAAAGAATAGAACAACTGCGGGAATTTTAATCAATCTGAACAATCTGAAGCAAAGAGATCGAATATATGCAAATCAGAAATTGAAGATTCAATAAGGTTAGAAAAACACAATAAAACTAAAATTGATCCATTCGTATAAAGCCGGATTTCCTCTCCCCTGGCGGGAGGGGATAAAGGGGAGGGGGAATATAAGTGGAAGAAAGTAACAAAAATAATCTGTGGTTCGTAGTAATAGGTGTCGTTCTCGGGGCTTTTTTGGCGGTATCCATATATTATAATTTTTTTGTGTACAAAGAGCAGCAGAATTATGAAACCATACTTGTTACTTCAGTAGATAGCGCAGATAGACTGTTGGAAAGAAAAATGACGAAAGACGCATTGGCGATATACAACAGTGTCTTGAAAACGCTATCCGGGAAAAAAGAAACAGCTCTCTATGGCCATGTCAAAAATAAGGAAGGGATTTGTTACGAAAACCTGGCCATAATAAGCAATAAAGAAGAGAACCTGATCAAGGCAAGCGAGGCCTATGAAGAAGCTCTGAAAATTAAAACCATTGAAAAGAATCCTCTTGAATACGCCATCATACGAAATAATCTGGGAGCCGACTACTATGCTCTTTACAAGATCCAGAATAAGGAGAAAAATCTTGTCGAAGCAATCGAATCCTATGGTGAGGCTTTAAAGATCAGAACGTTTGAGAAATATCCTGTTGAATATGCCATGATACAGAACGGTCTGGGAGATGCCTACCGTGCTCTCGCCGGTGTTAGGGATAAAGAAGGAAACCTTGACAGCGCGATCAGATCCTATGAAGAAGCTCTGAAGATCAGGACGTTTGAGAAATATCCTGTTGACTATGCCACTACGCAGCACAATCTCGGGACGGCCTGCCTTATCCTTTCCGGAGTTAGAGAAAAGGAGGAGAATCTTTATAGCTCGATCGAATCCTATGATGAAGCTTTAAAAATCAGAACGCTTGACAAATATCCTGTTGAATATGCCGGGACACAGAATAATCTTGGAATCGCATACCGTTCTCTTTCCGAGATCCGTGATAAGAATAAAAATTTGACCAGGGCATTCCGGGCTTTTACACAAGCTCTGAAAATCAGAACGATTAAGGAACATCCTGTCGATTATGCAGAGACACAGAACAATCTTGGAGATGCCTGTCTCACTCTTTCCGGTGCCCGGGATAAAGAGGCGAGTTTGATTAAAGCAATTCAAGCCTACGAAGAATCTCTGAAAATATACACTGTTGACAAATATCCCGTTGAATATGCGGGGACACAGAATAATCTGGGAACTGTCTACCTTATTCTTTCTGAGATTCGGGATAAGGAGGAGAACCTTATCAAAGCAATCGGAGTCTATGAAGCAGTTCTGAAAATATACACGCTTGACAAATATCCTCTTGACTATGCCGGCACACAGAACAATCTGGGAGCTGCCTATCGTGCTCTTTCTGAGGTTCGGGATAAGGAGGAGAACCTTATCAAAGCAATCGGAGTCTATGAAGCAGTCCTGAAAATATATACTGTTGAGAAATATCCTGTTGACTATGCGATGACGCAAAATAACCTGGGCAATGCCTACCGCACTCTCTCTGAGATTCGCGATAAGGAGAAAAATCTGACCAGAGCGATACAAGCCTACGAGGAATCTCTGAAAATATACACGTTTGATAAATATCCTGTTGACTATGCAATGACACAGAATAACTTTGGTAATGCCTATCTTATTCTTTCTGAGATTCGGGACAAGGAGGAGAACCTGACCAGGGCAATCGGAGTTTATGCGGAAGCTTTGAAAATATACACGGGTGGCAAATACCCTGTTAATTATGCCATGACACAGAATAATATGGGAGCTGCCTATTCTGCCCTTTCTGAGATTCGGGACAAGGAGGAGAACCTGACCAGGGCAATCGGAGTTTATGAAGAAGCTTTGAAAATATACACGGTTGGCGAGTACCCTGTTGATTACTCCATGGCTCAGAACAATCTCGGTAATGCCTATCGCATTCTTTCCGAGATTCGAGACGAGAAAGAGAATCTGACCAGAGCAATTGAGGCTTATAAAAAATCTCTCAGGGTGAAAACGGCAGATAAATACCCCGTCGACTACGCCATGATTCAGAATAATCTTGGCAATGCCTATCTTGTTCTTTCCGGGGTTCAAGATAGTGAGAAGAACCTGACTAAAGCAATACAAGCCTATGAAGAGGCTCTGAAGATATACACGGTCAAGAAATATCCTGAAAACTACGCCGGGATACAGAATAATCTGGGAGCTGCCTACAGTTCTCTTTCTGAGTTTCGTGACAAGGAGAAGAATCTGATCAAGGCGGTTCGAGCTTATGAAGAAGCCCTGAAAAACCGAACTTTCAAAAAATAGGACTTGTTACAAAGTAACCACCATTCAGGCATAAAGTTTATATGCCTGGTAATCTTGATGGTCTCGTAAAAAGGCCGAATTTCTGTCGTTTTGTCATTCCCGATCCCCGATCGAAGCCGAGGACAGGCCTGATCGGGAATCCATAACTGCTTGTAATTACTGGATTCTCGTTTTCACGGGAATGACAACTTGGCAAGTTTTTGACTTTTTACGAAGACGTCAAAGTTGAAACCATAAAAAATAGTGTTGACAATTGCGAATATTAAGCGCATCTTATAATACATAATTTGAAGATTCAGGAGGAAGCAAATGAACATCAAATTATGCATACCGTGCTCCTAACGAGAGATGATGATTCCCGTTGGGACTTCAAGCAACCACACGCTGTAATACACTATTCGCAACACGAGCAAGCTCTAATTACATTCTGTTTTTCTTTTCCGCTTACCTTTCAAGGCATTACTGGCACTGTCCACTGGCTGTAAATTCGCATAGAAGCTCATTTCTCTTTTTTAATCTCTTACACCGAAACGTGTGAAGTCCGACTATAGAGGACCTTTTAAACAAAGGAGATAATAGTCGGAGCTTTGCAAAATAGCAGTCAAGAAGTTGTTGTGGGGTTAAGAATTATTCATCAAACCTGAACAGAAGCTTAGAGAAAGGAGGCAAAACCATGGCTGAAATAAGCAAGGACAAACTGCCCTGGGTCTATGAACGTATGCGGCTCATCCGCGATTTCGAAAACCGGGCAGCCAAGTTGTTTGCCGAGGGCAAGGTACCGGGATTCGTGCACCTGTACGCGGGCGAAGAGGCCATCGCTGTTGGAGTATGCGCCCTTCTGAGTGACCGCGACTATATCACCTCGACCCACCGCGGTCACGGCCACTGCATCGCCAAAGGCGTCGACGTCAATGAGATGATGTGCGAGCTGTACGGGAAAAAGAACGGTTCATGCAAAGGCAAGGGGGGTTCAATGCACATTGCCGATGTCGACAAAGGCATGCTGGGCGCGAACGGGATTGTCGGCGCAGGTGGTCCGTTGGCATGTGGCGCGGGCCTGACAGCTAAGATTAAAGAAACGGATCAGGTAACCGTCTGCTTCTTCGGCGACGGTGCAGCCGCACAGGGAACGATGCATGAGTCCATGAACCTGGCGTCCATCTGGAAGCTGCCGGTGATCTTTGTCTGTGAAAACAACGGGTATGCCGAAACAACACCATCGCACTACCACTGCGCCGCCGAGGATATTGCCGACCGGGCGACTGCCTACAATATGCCGGGTTTTGGTGTGGACGGCACCGATCTGTTCGCCGTCTATGAAGCCGCCGATGAAGCCATTGCGCGGGCGAGGCGCGGCGATGGACCCACGCTGATCGAATGCAAAGCGTTCCGCTACTATGGTCACTTCGAGGGCGATAACCTGAGCTACTACACGGAAGAGGAAAAGGCAGAGCAAAAGGCGCATGACCCGATTGACAAATTCACCAAGCGGGTGATCAAACGCAAACTGCTATCGAAAGCCGAACTGGACGAAATTGACGCCCGCGTCAAGGCTGTCATTGACGGGGCCGTCCAACTGGCCGAGGAATCACCTTATCCGGACCTGGATGAGGTTATGACCGACGTTTATGTAAGTTATCAGGAGGTGATGCCATGACTACTCGAACTATCACTTACCGTGAAGCTATCAACGAAGCCATCCGGCTTGAGATGCGCCGGGATCCCGCCGTAATTCTGATGGGCGAGGATGTGGCGGGCGGTGCGGTTACTCACCTGGAGAAAAAGGGCGAGGAAGCGTGGGGCGGTGTCCTGGGTATCACCAAGGGTCTCGTCCAGGAGTTTGGCCGGTCACGCGTGCGCGACACACCCATCAGCGAATCGGCATTCATCGGCGCTGCCGTCGGCGCGGCTTCAACCGGTCTGCGCCCCATCGCAGAGTTGATGTTTGTAGACTTTTTCGGCGTATGCATGGATCAGATATTCAATCAGGGCGGCAAGATGCGCTATATGTTCGGCGGCAAGGCCAAGGTACCGCTGGTGATCCGCACGCTCTACGGTGCCGGTTTCCGCGCCGCCGCCCAGCACTCGGCTACGCTGTATTCTGTTTTTGCACACATGCCGGGCCTCAAGGTTGTTGCACCTTCCACGCCGTATAACGCCAAGGGCCTGCTTATATCGGCAATCCGTGACGACGATCCGGTAATTTACCTGGAACATCTCGTACTGCTCGATTCGTCGGGGCCGGTACCGGAGGGAGACTATGTCGTCCCGTTCGGCAAGGCCGAGATCGCCCGCGTTGGCAAGGACGTGACCGTGGTTGCCATCGGACGTATGAGGTCATTTGCCATGCAGGCGGCGGAAGAACTGGCCAAGGATGGTATAGACATCGAAATTGTCGACCCGCAAAGCCTCTCACCGCTGGACGAAAGCACCATTCTCGAATCGGTCAAAAAGACTCACCGGCTGGTGGTCGTAGACGAGGACAATCCACGATGTAGTGTCGCCAATGACATTGTCACGCTCGCCGCACAGCAGGCATTTGCCTATCTGGACTCGGCGCCGCGAACGGTCACGGCACCGCACACGCCGGTACCATTCAGCCCGCCGCTGGAGGATGCCTACATCCCGAGCCCGGCCAAGATCGTTGCCGCAGTCAAAGAGGCTGTCGCATAACTATGGTTTTCACTCTGCTATCAGTTTTCGGCCGAAAACACATAACGTGCTCAGGCCGACGGCTGGTAGCTGAGTGCTTTTAAAGGCAATAGCACCAAAGTCACTTAGTCATTCAAAAAGATACCCGGAGACATTCGAAAGCTCCGGATGTAACTTACGGAGCGGAGCATTGTAAAAAAAGCTTTGAACCGGCAACAGCAACAGAATTCCTCGTCTCGATTCATAATCGAGACTACCAGGTATCGTTGAAACTCGTATCATTTGCGGCAAAAAACTCAACCAGGAGGTGTTGATATGGCATTGAAAGCAGCATTCATTTTCTTGGCACCCAATGTGGATCCGGCAAAACATCGCTCCACAGTGGTGACACCTGACGTTGAATTGACGGCCATCGCGGCCGTTGACTATGCCGAGGCGGAGAAGGTAGCCCGGACATTGGTGGCTGAAGGCGTGCAGGCGATCGAGTTGTGCGGAGGGTTCGGCAACGTCGGAACTGCCCGGATCGCCAAGGCGGTCGCAGGCAAGGCGGCTGTCGGAGCCGTTCGCTTCGATGGACACCCCGGGTTGGGAGGTAAGAGTGGCGATGAGCTGTTTGGAGGATAAATAATATGGTGACTGTCGGCATTATTGCTAACCCGGCTTCCGGCAAAGACATCCGCCGTCTGGTTTCCCATGCGTCGGTGTTTAATAACAACGAAAAGGTCAACATCCTGCAGCGGGTGCTGCTGGCCCTTGACGCCATTGGCATTGATCGGGTGAGCATCATGCCCGATTATTACAGTATCGGAGAAAGGGCGTTGGATGGGTTGAGACTGTCATTGCTCCACGTCGACATTCTGGATATGCCGATGACATCAACCGACAAGGACTCGACGGTGGCTGCAAGGCGGCTGTGCGAGTTGAACGCCGGCAGCATTGTGGTCCTGGGCGGCGACGGCACAAATCGTGTCGTTGGCAAAGGTTGCGGCCGCGTCCCCATCGTTCCGATATCGACGGGCACCAACAACGTCTTTCCCGTGATGGTCGAGGGAACCGTCGCAGGGATGGCCGCCGGATTGGTCGCGCTGGGCGCGGTGGATGAAGAGGCAGTAACGTATCAGGCCAAGCGGCTGGAACTGTTTATGGATGGCGAACTGGTGGACATTGCCCTGGTGGATGTGGTGGCCAGTTGTGATCTGTGGATCGGCACTCGTGCCCTCTGGGATCCCAGCCACATCAAGGAAATTGTCCTGGCGCGGGCCATGCCGGGCTGCATCGGCCTGTCATCGATCGGCAGTTGCTTTCAGACACTGGACGCCCATGATAGTCATGGGATGTACCTGGCGCTCGGCCCCGGCGGCACACAGGTACTCGCACCGACAGGACCGGGCCAGGTAACGCAAGTACCCGTTCGGGAACACCGCCTGTTTTCCGTGGGGGACGAGGTGACGTTGAGTTCCGATCCCTGCACCATAGCCCTCGATGGCGAGCGTTACATCGAGGTGTACGGCACACGAACGATCACAGTCCGGCTTACGAATGATGGTCCCCGCGTTGTGGACATTGTCCGTTGTATGGAAGAAGCCACCCGCCGCGGAGTTTTTCAGCGGCTTGGCAAATCGAACGAAAGGGATTGATCTGTGGCAATAAAAATAATAATGCCCAAGCTGGGAATGACGATGACCGAAGGAATCGTCGCCAAATGGAACAAGAACGACGGCGACTGGGTGGAAAAGGACGAAGAGGTCGCCGTCGTGATGACCAAAAAAATCGCTTACAAAATCAAAGCGCCTGAGTCGGGTGTGCTGCGCATCATTGTCAGGGAGAAAGAGACGCGACCTGTCAATGCTGTCCTCGCTTTCATCACCGAGCCCGGCGAGTCGGTCCCGGAAGTTGATGATGCAGCTCCGGCGGCACCTGCTGAAGCCGTGACAGCTGCCGCTCCCATACCGGCCGCTTCACCCCCGGCAAAGCCCGGTTTTGTGTTGGCATCCCCGGCTGCCCGCCGACTGGCAAAGGAAAAGGACATTGACCTGGCCCAGGTGAAAGGTACCGGGACCGATGGCATGGTGACGGAAGGCGACGTGACACGCTTTATCGAGGAAATAGCTCAAGCCGCTGTACCAGCCGAGGTGCTGGCGACCTCGGCGGCCCGTAAACTCGCCGGGCAACTCGGACTGAAACTGGCAGAAATCCCCGGCACCGGCATCGGCGGACGGATCACCGAGCAGGATGTGCTGGCCTTTGAAGCACAGGCTCAGGTCCCGGCATCAGCCGTGCCGACGGAAGCGGCCGAACCTGCAGCCCGGGTCATCCCGTTCGCCGGGATGCGCCAGGCCATCGCCGACCACATGGTCGAGAGCCTGCACAACATGGCGCAACTGACCATGATGGTGGAAGTTGACATGACCGAACTGGTCAAGTTGCGTGAGCAGGTCAAGGCCGACTTTGATGTGACATACACTGATTTCCTTGTCAGGGCCGTCGCCGGGACGCTTAAACGTCACCCGATAATGAACGCGACGCTCATCGGCGATGAAATTCACCAGCTCGAATCCGTTCACATCGGCGTCGCCGTTGCGCTGCAGGATGGGCTGATTGTTCCCGTTGTGCGTGATGCCGACAAGAAGACCGTTCGGGAAATCGCCCGGGAAGTTCGTCGACTGGCGGAGGGAGCGCGGGACGGAACCCTGTCGGTGGACGAAGTGATGGGCGGCACTTTCACCATTACCAACCTGGGTAATTATAGCATTGACGGTTTTACGCCCATCATTAATTCACCGGAGGCCGCCATCCTGGGTGTGGGCCGCATCGCTGAACGAGTGGTTATCCATGACGACCAGATCGCGCGGCGAAAGATGGTGGTGCTCAGCCTGACAATAGATCATCGCCTGATCGATGGCGCCGCCGGCGCCGAGTTCATGCAGTCGCTCAAAGAGCTGCTTGAGAATCCCTACCGATTGCTTGTGTGAGGACTGCCATGCGAAAGCGATTTATTGTCGAAATCGGAATGGGAACAGACCTGCACGGGCAGGATGTGACCAAAGCCAGCTGCCGGGCTGTCCAGGACGCCATTTCCCGCAGCTGCCTGTGCGGTCTGCAGGAAATCCTGGCTCTCCCGCGCCTGGACGATATGGTCGTCGAGGTCAAGATCGCCACGCCCCTGCCTGACCAGGTGGATCATGAAGCCGTCCTGTCCGAAATTCCTTTCGGGCATAAGAATATACAAGTTGTCGAGGGTGGGCTCTCCGTTCCGACTCTCTTTGACGAACAACAGGGAGACATTAACGAGAACACGGTAGTGGCGCTGGCAGCCGTCACCGTGTGGGTGGATGTGCAAACGTAGAGTTCAAACCGAGACCTTTGCATAACGTCCCCTTTTGCCCAATTTCTGCGTCAGGCTCAAATTTTAATCCTCGAAATATCCTATATATTCCTGTGGTTAAAATTTTCGCCTTCCTTGAACTTGAACAAAATTGAACATTCTGCAAAGGTCTCAAACCATGGACATTATTCGCTTGCTTGACTTGGGGTTTGTCTCACCGATTCGATCGCAGACGATCTATCATGCCGTTGCCTATGCGCTTGATGAGTATACGCCCGATACGATAATTATCGTCGCGCCGAGCAAACCTTACGTCTGCATCGGTTTTCATCAGGAACTCGAAAAAGAAGTTGATGTCGAATACTGCCACAAGCACCGCTTGCCCATTGTTCGACGCGAGGTAGGTGGTGGAGCGGTGTATCTCGATAAGAACCAGGTGTTTATGCAGTGGATCTTTCACCGGGATGCATTGCCGCATGACATTTATGAGCGTTTTGCACTGTATATCAAGCCGCTCGTCGAAACGTATCATGAGCTCGGCATCCCTGCGAACTATCGTCCCATCAACGACGTTCACGTAGGAGGCAGGAAAATCGGCGGTACCGGTGCGGCTCAGATGGGCATGGCCGAAGTCGTCGTCGGCTCGCTGATGTTTGATTTCAACTTCGATGCGATGTCGCATGTGCTCAACGTATCATCGGAGAAGATGCGCGACAAGATTTCTCAGTCGCTCAATGAGTATATGACGACTATAACACGTCAGCTCGGCTCTATGCCCGACCGTGACGCCACCATCAAGATTTACCTTGAACAGGCACAAGCCACACTGGGGCGCCGCTTTGTGTATGACAAACCGACCGCCAGGGAGCTTGCCCTTGCGGAAGAGCTTGACAAAAAATTTGCAACGGATGAGTGGCTGTATCAGAGAGGCAGCTTGCAGCAATCGGGAGTGAAGATTCACCAGGATATCAACGTGCGGGAAGTGGCTTTGAAAACGTCGGGCGGTCTTGTCCGCGTGACCGCTCGTGTGTATGACGGACGGATTGACGATGTGACTCTTTCCGGTGATTTCACGATGCTGCCCAGGTTCGCAACGGGCATGCTCGAACGGACGTTGCGAGGAACGGTGTTGGAAGTGAACGCCATCCGGAAACTCATCGAAGATACGTATCGCAACAGCTCCATTCAATCGCCGGGACTGACAACCGGCGATTTAACGAACGCCATCATGCTTCTCTCACAGAAGTGAGCCATTGAAAAATTCTTGTTGGAGGTTATCATGCCGGATATTATCGTTATCGGAGGGGGATCGGGCGGAACTGCAGCAGCGACTCGTGCCGCACAGTTTGGCGCGCAGGTGACCGTGATTGAGCGAGCACACCTGGGCGGAATGTGTGTCAATAATAACTGTATTCCCATGTCCAGCCTTCTGGCGAGTGTCGAGTTGTACCGGAACATCTGTCAGGCCGCTGACCTGGGCATCCAGGTTGGAGCACCCTCATTCAATGTGCCCGGAATGGTTGCTCACAAAGATCGCGTCGTTCAAGATTTACGCGAGGGGATAGCGGGTCTTTTACCGACCTTCGGCATCGAGATCATAGAGGGTCAGGCCCGTCTCGTTGATGCCAAAACGGTCGAAGTGGATGGACAGCGCTTACAGGCGACACGTGCCATCATCCTGGCGACCGGGGCGCAGTGGGCACCATTGCCGCCCGGCGTTGAGGATGTCATGAGGCCGGACGAGGCAATCCAGATTGACTCGGACTCGGTGCCGGATCGACTGCTCATCTGGGGCGGGGGCGTCCCTGATATCGAGTTTGCCACCTTGTATGCCGCCCTGGGCAGCCAGGTAACGCTTGCCGTCGATGGACCATACCCTTTGCCTCTGGAAGATTACGAAATCGGCCAGCGGCTCCAGGGTATCTTACAGAAACAAGGCATCCAGGTGATAAACAATGTCA
>Ga0268279_1001974_pt1 | contig 10562 bp, 8 predicted proteins | sample saktaG_6_FD_190142 | JGI IMG/M metagenome (GOLD analysis project Ga0268279, IMG submission 190142) | Saline water microbial communities from Sakinaw Lake, British Columbia, Canada - sak_2010_1_5_80m | ecosystem: Environmental > Aquatic > Non-marine Saline and Alkaline > Saline ...
TTGTTGTTTGAGCCCACATTGGCGGCAGATACAATAAACCGGTGCCCAAGCAGGAGATGACCAGTATCTTCTTTAGAGTGATATGTCCGCTTAAACGGCCAGCAATCATGGCAGAGATGGCAGCTACCACACCCATAAAACAAAAGGCTAGCCCAGATGTGGTTGCTGCCATACCTTCGGGGTCTAGTTCCCTGACGAAGGGTGAGATTATGGGCACTATCATTTGTGGTCCAGCCTGCAGGGCACATAGAGTTATTAGTAACGGGAGCATCTCCTTAGACTTGGCTAAACGCAGCAGACTGCTTAATGAGGTTCTTTGTCCCTTGGCAGGACGTTCAAAATTCTCCTTAACGAATAGGAGAACGATAAAGCCACCTGAAAAGAGTAGCCCGCCGGTAATAAAAAAGGTAGCCTTATACCCGGCCATATCAGCCATAAAACCTCCCGCCAGGGGGCCGAAGCTCGAGCCGGCAAATATAGCTACCATGAGGAGCCCCATGGCAAAGGGCATCTTGTCTCTGGGGGTGGAGGCGGCTACCAGGGCCGAGGCAGCGGCCACCGTGCCACTGAGTAGACCTTGGACAAAGCGCAGAGCAATAACGTAGTAGATGTTGGGGGCCAGTCCGATGAGGGCTAAGACCACTCCGGCGCCGAACATAGCCCTGAGCACCATGGGCTTTCTACCCCAGCGGTCAGCTAAAATGCCCCATATGGGAGCGATAAAGAACATGGCAATGCCACCAAGTGAGGTTGCGATACCTGCCCAGAAGGCAGCCTGTTGATTGGTGAGATCGCCCAGTTCTTGGAGGAAGAGTGGCAGAAAAGGATTGACAAAGCTAAAGCCAGCTACCACTATGAACTCGGCAACGAATATAGTGTAGAGGTTCTTTCGCCAGGATTCCGAAGCCATTTCTTAAATGTGTTCCTCTCTGCGTTGCCTGCACAGGGTAGTTGAAGCTAACAATAATACGAATTGCCTGGTTAGGTATTTTTATTCATCCGGAGTGGTGAGTTGCTAACCTATATTGCTCTGGGGGCTAGCTCCGAGGGCTTGGCTACGCCGGGTTTCTCCTTCCATTGTGCTTCAGTTAAGCCCAGCCGTTCAAAAATCTCGTTTACATAGCGCAGGTAGTATTGCTCATTAAAAAGTGGCTCAAGCTCATCTTGGGGCAGGGTAGCTGTAACCTCAGGGTCAGCCTTCAGTAAAGTAAGGAAGTTTCTATTCCCCTTCCATGCCTTCATCGCATTTCGCTGAATAAGCTCATATGCTTTTTGCCGGCTCAGTCCTTTGTTTATAAGCGCCAGCATTACTCGTTGTGAGAAGACTAAGCCCCTGGTGAGCCCTACGTTCTTTTTCATCCTTTGAGGGTAAATCTTAAGCCCTCCCATTACTGAGGTAAAGAGACTAAGTGAGTAATCCAGCACGAAGCAAGAGTCGGGCAGGGTAATGCGCTCGGTAGAGGAATGACTGATATCCCGTTCATGCCACAGGGCGATATTTTCCATTGAGGTCAGGGCATAGCCTCTTACCAACCGGGCTAAGCCGCAGACGCGTTCACAGAGCTCCGGATTACGCTTGTGCGGCATGGCCGAAGAGCCGGTTTGACCGACACTGAAGGGTTCTTCTACTTCTCGGGTCTCTGTTTTCTGTAGTGCCCTAATCTCAGTAGCGAACTTCTCCAGTGAGCTGGCGATTATAGCCAGTGTGGTGGTGAACTGGGCATGGCGGTCACGTTGTAAAACCTGGTTTGATATCGGCGCCGGGGTAAGCTTTAATTTAGCACAGGCTTTCTCCTCAAGCAGGGGGGATAATGTAGCATAGGTGCCTACTGCTCCTGAAATTTTACCTACGGCGATAGCCCTTTTGGCTTCGGAGAGTCTTGCTCTGTTGCGCTTCATCTCCTCCATCCATATGGCCAGCTTAAGACCAAAGGAGGTTGGCTCGGCATGGATACCGTGGGTGCGACCTATCGTAACCGTATATTTGTGCTCTATTGCCCTTTGTGCCAGCACCAAGATGAGTTCTTTTATGTCCTGGCTTAATATCTCCGCTGCCTCAACTAATTGCAGGCTGAGGGCGGTATCTATTACATCAGAGGAGGTAAGACCAAGATGAACAAAACGCGACTCTTCCCCCAGGCTCTCCGCTACGGCACCGAGGAAGGCGGTTACATCATGGTGAGTTTCCTTGAGAATCTCCCCCATGCGTTTGAGGTTAACCCGGGCCAGCTTTATCTTGGGGACAGCCTCTCTGGGGATAACACCTAACTCAGACCACGCTTCACAGACAGCAATCTCTACCTCAAGCCACTTAGCGAACTTATTCTCGTCTGACCATACCCTTTTCATTTGGGGTCTGGAATAGCGCTCAATCATTTGTTGTCTCCTTGTAAATCACTTCTATATTTTTCATAGGCTTCTCTGATTTTGTCATATTTCAGACCTAGAATTTCGGCAGCCAGGTAGACGGCGTTCTTGGCTCCGGCAGTACCTACAGCCATGCTGGCAACCGGTATCCCGGCTGGCATCTGAACGATAGAACAGAGGGCATCAATACCCTTTAACTCGCTGCTTGCCAGCGGTACGCCAATGACGGGTAGGGTAGTCCAGCTGGCTATAACCCCCGGCAGATGGGCTGCTCCCCCGGCGGCGGCAATTATAACCTCAACCCCCCGGCTTCGAGCCGAAATTCCATATTGCCTGGTTTTTTCCGGGGTGCGGTGGGCAGATATTACACTGACCTCATAATCAATGCCAAGCCCTTTTAGCACGTCCAGCGCTGGCTGCATGGCTTCGGTATCTGATTTTGAACCCATAACTACGGCTACTAACGGCATGATTAACCTCCCTTATGTGATGTGGCAGCGATATCCCTTCGGTAATGACAGCCCTCAAAGTGGATTCGGGGCAGATTGAGATATACCTTTTCCCTTGCCTCGGCGACGGTCTTACCCATGGCGACTACAGTAAGCACCCGTCCCCCGTTGGTTAATACCTGCCCCGGCTTTGAGCCTGTTTTGGTTCCGGCGTGAAATACCAAGATATCTTTATCTAAATTACCCAGCCCGGTGATGGGCAAGCCTGTTTTATACTTACCGGGGTATCCGGCTGACGCCATTACCACCCCAACACAGGCATCCGTACTCCACTCTATATTTACCTGGTTAAGGTTACCATTTATCACCGCCAGGAGAATGTCCACAAGGTCTGTTTTGAGCAAGGGCAGGATAACCTGAGTCTCCGGATCACCAAAGCGGGCATTGAATTCCAGTACCTTGGGCCCTTCTCCGGTAATCATTAAGCCACCGTAGAGGACACCTTTATAGTGGCGGTTCTCTTTATGCATAGCCTTTACCGCTGGCTCCATAATGGTCTCCTGTACCCTTTTAGCAAGTGATGGCTTGTAAAAATGTGGCGGGCTATAGCTGCCCATACCACCGGTGTTAGGACCTTGGTCGCCGTCGAACACCGTCTTGTAATCACAGGCATCTACCATGGGAACCACAGTAATCCCATCGGTAAAGACGAAGGTACTCATCTCTCTGCCTGACAGGCGCTCTTCAATAATTACCCTGTCCCCGGCTGTTCCAAAGGCCTTAGCTTCCATAATGGCAGCCAGAGCCTCTAAGGCTTGCGGAATTGACTCGGCTACGGTTACCCCCTTGCCGGCCGCCAGCCCATCGGCTTTAACTATCAGGGGTGGTTGCTGACGCTGGATATATTTTTCGGCTTGAGCATATGCCGAGAAGCTGGTACTGCGGGCGCAGGGGATTTTATATTTCTGCATTAGCTCCTTGGCGAATACCTTGCTTGATTCTATCTGGGCTGCCGCCCTGGTGGGACCAAAAATGGGAATGCCTATACCCTGAAAGCGGTCAACGATGCCATCAGCCAGGGGTGCCTCTGGTCCGACAACAACCAGCTCAATTCCCTTTTCCCGGCTTGCTTTAACCAGCGATTCTATATCGGCAGGACTGATATCAAGATTATGGGCAAGTTGAACTGTGCCGGCATTGCCTGGCGCAACATAAATTTCTTCAGTTTTGGGACTCTGGGCCAGCTTCCAGACCAGGGTATGCTCCCTCGCCCCACCTCCGACGACTAATATCTTCAGCGTTTATCCCCCCATTAATTTTTTGCTTGGGTAACCATGAGACTGTTTTAGGCTACCAAACTGTACCTGCGTTAATTGTATAGCCTGTAATATCCTCGATATTCGTACCCCGGTACACGGCCTCGAAACTCCAGACTTCATCCGGATCCAGGGCTTTTATGCTGGCAGATGAGGTGCCGATTAGCTCACTGGCATCATTATAAAATTTGGCGACAACCTCAGCATGGGTGAGAGTAGAAGAGCAGATGTTCTTGGCTGTTCCTTCAATTACAATATAACCATACTCATTAAGGCTTGACTCGTGGCTGAGTATCTGTAGTTTATCACTTCCATCCGTTCCGCTCTGCGTGGTGAGACATCCCGCCAGGATAGAAACCAGTAATATTAGGGCTATAACTATAAGCCCGGTTGTTTTTCTCATTTTATTACTCCCACTCTATAGTTGATGGTGGTTTGGATGTTATGTCATAGACTACGCGGTTCACGCCGGGGACCTCGTTGACAATACGGTTTGAAATGCGAGCCAGCAGGTCGTAGGGGAGACGTGCCCAGTCAGCGGTCATAGCATCATCACTGGTCACGGCACGGATGGCAACCAGATAGCTATAGGTTCTATAATCACCCATTACACCCACACTCTTTACATCGGTCAGCACCGCAAAAATTTGCCATAGCTGCCGGTATAGCTTTGCCTTTTTAATTTCGTTCATAACCACCCAATCAGCACTGCGCAGTATCTCGAGCTTCTCCTCAGTTACCTCGCCAATAATACGGATGGCTAAACCCGGTCCGGGGAATGGCTGCCGCCATACCATCTCTTCGGGTAGGCTGAGAGCCAGCCCTACCTGGCGCACCTCATCCTTGAACAGATTTCGCACCGGCTCCAGCAGGTTGAGTGTCATGCGGGCGGGTAGTCCGCCGACATTGTGGTGAGATTTTATCTTGGCGGCGGCTTTGCTGCCGGAAGAAGCACTCTCAATGACATCGGGGTAGAGGGTTCCCTGGGCAAGGAAATCGACCTTACCTATCTTATTGGCTTCCTCCTCGAATACCCGGATAAATTCCTCGCCGATAATCTTGCGTTTCTTCTCCGGGTCGGTTACCCCTTTCAGGCATCGGAGGAATCTCTTACTGGCGTCAACGTAGATAATATTCATACCCAGATTAAGCCGAAAGACATTAAGGGTTCTTTCGGCCTCTTCGCGGCGTAGCAGCCCGTGGTTAACGAAGATGCAGGTAAGCTGGTCGCCGATGGCACGGTGGATGAGGGTGGCTACTACCGAGGAATCGACTCCGCCGGAGAGGGCGTTGACCACCCTTCCTCTGCCTACCTGTTTCTTGATTCTGGATATACTCTCGTCCGTGAAGCTGCCTATCGTCCAGTTTCCCTGGCAGCCGCATATCCGGTAGACGAAATTTTTCAGGATAGTCTTCCCTTCGGGGGTATGGGCTACCTCAGGGTGAAACTGAAGACCATATATCCCTTCTTTGCTGCCCATAACGGCGATGGGTGAATTCTCGGTATAAGCCAGAGTGGTGAAACCGGGTGGCATCTCTTCAATCCGGTCAGCGTGGCTCATCCATATCGAGGGGGACGCCGGTAAGCCGGTAAATAAGGGCGAATCTACGTTGCTTAAGTGCAGAATGGCGTGGCCGTATTCCTGCTTCGTTCCCGCGGCAACCTGCCCGCCCAATTGTTTGGTGAGAACCTGCATCCCGTAGCAGATACCCAGTACGGGCAGATGACTTTCGTAGATATAGGCTGGAGCCAGGGGGGCGCCAGGTGCATTGACACTGGCTGGGCCGCCGGAGAGAATAAATCCCCTGGGGTTCAGTGGAGCTATCTTTTCCCACGGGGTATCATAAGGCACTATCTCGCAATAGACCTGGCACTCGCGGACTCGACGGGCAATGAGCATACTGTATTGTGAGCCAAAGTCAATAACAATTATGGCCTCACGCTCAGTCCTGGATACAGCTTCCTTGGCGGCAACGGACTGCTCACCGCCTATCTCCTTGGCAATTTTCAGATAGGTGGAGACTTCAATGTCACCGCTGGTAACTACCCGGTGGCTCTGATTCGGAGCTTGTTTTGGTTTAGCCTTAGGCATAACCCTATTATACACTAATTGGCTAAATGGTGTAATATGGTTCTAGGCACCTCAGCCGTTTTTGCTGGCGGCTGGATACTGTGATATACTGTAGTCAGGAGAAAATCATTCCCGGCAAAATAGCAAAGGTAATGCCAGCCAAGCTTCCTCAAGGTATTCAGCAGCAGGTAGAGAAGGGTATTTCTATCCTTAGAAAAGGGGGGATAGTCGCTTTTCCTACTGATACCGTTTATGGATTGGGTGCCGGGGCCAACCTGCATCAGGCGGTAGAGCGGATATATCAGCTAAAGGGGCGGCCCCGAGGTATGGCGCTTCCATTGCTTCTAGCCCATATATCACAGATAGGTGAGGTCGCTGAGTCTGTGCCACCGCTTGCCTGGCTTTTGGCTCGCCAATTTCTGCCCGGTGCCCTGACCATAGTTTTACCTAGGTCTAGGTCGGTTCCTGATATTATCACCGGTGGGGGTATGACAGTAGCCGTTCGTGTTCCGGCTCATCCCATCCCCGTTGCTTTAGTTGATGGTCTGGGGATGCCGATTGTGGGCACAAGCACTAATCTAAGCGGTAAGCCAAGCGCCTTGACCGCCGGTGAGGCCTATTCCCAGTTTGGTGATAAGATAGATTTGGTCGTTGATGGGGGCAGGTGCCCTGGCGGCAGAGAGTCTACGGTAGTGGATGTAACCGGGGAGAGGCCTGTGGTCTTGCGGGAAGGGGCTATATCATATGATAAACTCAAGCAGGTATGTGGAGATATTATACTCAGGGAAGGAGGCTAGGTAATGCGTGTTGCTATTGGCTGTGACCATAGGGGGGTGAATCTCAAGCAGGATGTCATGAGGTTGCTCACTGACAGCGGGCATAGCTATAAGGACTTTGGCTGTTATACTACTGAGCCAGTAGATTACCCCGATATTGCTAAGGAGGTAGCTGAAGCCGTAGCCAGGGGTGATTTTGAGCGTGGTATTTTGATATGCGGCACCGGTATTGGTATGAGCATTGCGGCTAACAAGGTTAAGGGGGTAAGGGCTGCCTTGTGTCACGATACCTTCGGTGCTCACCGGGCTCGCCAGCATAACGATGCTAACATACTGTGTCTCAGAGCGGGAGGGGAACAAGAGCAGGAGCCGGTAGCCGAAATCGTCGAAGCTTTTCTTACCGGCGAGTTTGAGGGTGGCCGGCACCAGCGCCGGGTGGACAAGATAGGGATTATGGAAGCTAATTTTATGAAGCGAGTTTGACAATAATCAGACAGTATGTTATGTTTTGCTAGCAGGGCTGAGGGTGGGATTATAGAGTTTTTACTCCGTCCGCCACGGCGGGCGGTTTTTTAATTCTGCTGCTATGAAAGGACAGGATATGAAAAGCGATATTATTAAAAGGGGTATAGATAGGGCTCCACACCGGTCTTTACTCTATGCTTTAGGCTGGAGGCGTGAAGAAATAGATAAGCCTTTTATCGGCGTTGTCAATAGCTTTACCGAGATTGTCCCCGGGCATATGCATTTGAGGGATATTGCCCAGGCAGTTAAAGATGGGGTGAACAGTGGGGGGGGCTTTCCCTTTGAGTTTAATACCATTGCTGTGTGTGATGGCATCGCTATGAACCACCCCGGTATGAAATATAGCCTGCCCAGCCGACAACTGATTGCTGACTCAATTGAAATAATGGCTGAGGCGCATGCCTTTGATGCTTTAGTCTTTATTCCTAATTGTGACAAGGTGGTCCCCGGGATGCTTATGGCAGCAGCCAGGCTAAACCTGCCATCTATTTTCGTCAGTGGTGGTCCTATGTTGTCAAGTTTCCTGAGCGGCAAGGACAGGACTAAGAAGGTTGACTATATCTCTGCCTTTGAGGCGGTAGGCAAATTCAATAACGGGCAGATGACCGAGGCGGAACTGAAGCACCTGGAGGAAATCGCCTGTCCCGGCTGTGGTAGCTGTGCCGGCATGTTCACGGCTAATACCATGAACTGTTTAACCGAGACTATGGGAATGGGATTGGCTGGTAACGGTACTATCCCCGCAGTTGATAGCCGGCGGCGGCAGCTAGCCAGAGAAGCCGGACAGCAGGTTATGGAGCTGGTAGCTAATGATACCCGTCCCCGGGATATTATTACTAAAGAATCTATTCATAATGCCTTTACCGTTGATATGGCGTTGGGTGGTAGCACCAACTCTGTCTTGCATATGATGGCGATAGCCAGTGAGGCAGGAATTGACTTCCCTCTTTCCATGATAAATGAGATAAGTAAGCGTACTCCTCACCTGTGTAAGCTCAGCCCGGCTGGTGATTATCACGTTGAGGATTTGGACCAGGCTGGCGGCATAGGCGGGGTGATGAAAGAGCTACAGGAGCTACTGAATCTGGAGGCAAAAACAGTATCGGGCAAGTCAGTGGCTCAGGTCGTTGCTAAAGCCAGTATCTTGGATAGAGAGGTTATTCACTCTATCCAAGATGCCTACTCACCTACGGGGGGTATTGCCATCCTTTCTGGTAATCTGGCTCCGGAAGGCGCTGTAGTGAAGAAGGCAGCCGTAGCTCCTGAAATGATGACCCACCAAGGACCGGCCAGAATATTTGATTCTGAGGAGGCAGCTACCTCAGCTATTATGAGTGGCAGTATAAAGCCCGGTGAGGTAATAGTCATTCGCTACGAGGGACCTAAGGGGGGACCTGGCATGAGGGAGATGCTGGCTCCTACTGCCTTTTTGAGTGGTAAGGGTATGGATAAAGAGGTGGCGCTTATTACTGATGGGCGTTTTTCCGGCGGCAGTCGCGGTGCGGCTATCGGCCATATCTCTCCGGAGGCGGCTAATCGGGGGCCTATCGCTGCCTTGAAAGAGGGGGATATAATTAAGATTGATATTCCAAATCATAAGCTTGAGGTGGAGCTTAGTGATAAAGAGATAACCGAGCGTATAGCTCATCTGGGTGAGTTTAAGCCTAAGGTAAAAACGGGTTATCTTAGATACTATGCAGAGAAGGTAGGTTCAGCCAGCACCGGGGCGGTGTTTAAACGATGAGGGATTTGCTATGAAGATGACGGGTGCCCAGATTGTATGTGAAAGTTTAATAAAAGAAGGGGTAGAGGTTATTTTCGGTATTCTTGGTGGGGCTGTTTTGCCGCTGTATGATGCCTTATCTCAATCCCCTCAGCTTCGTCATATTCTGGTGCGTCATGAGCAGGGTGCCGCCCATGCTGCCGATGGCTATGCTAGAGCTACAGGAAGGGTAGGAGTATGTATGGCAACCTCTGGACCCGGGGCGACTAACCTGGTAACCGGGATTGCTAATGCTTATCTTGATTCTGTTCCCATGGTGGCTATCACCGGACAGGTGGCCAGGCCATTCATCGGTAAGGATGCTTTTCAGGAGATAGATATTACCGGCATCACTCTGCCTATTACCAAGCATAACTACCTTGTCCTTGATGCGAGTTCATTAGCCGGTACCATTAAGGAGGCTTTCTACCTGGCTAGGACCGGGCGCCCGGGACCGGTGCTTATTGATATACCGAAGGACGTCCAGATAGAGCAGGCAGAATTTCATTACCCAAGCAAGCTGGATTTGCCCGGCTACGAGCCAACACTGCGGGGGCACCCGGCACAGATTAAGAAGGCAGCCAAACTTATAAATGAGACCCGGCGACCTCTTATTATTGCTGGCCGGGGAGTGATTATCTCCGAAGCGTATGCTGAGCTTAAGCAGTTAGCTGAGACGGCGCAAATACCGGTGGTTACCACTTTGCTGGGAATCAGCAGCTTACCCGAGTCTCATGTTCTGAGCTATGGTATGCTGGGAATGCACGGCATGGCTTATGCCAATATGGCGGTTGATGCTGCCGACCTGATTCTTGCCATCGGTATGAGATTTGATGATAGGGCAACGGCTGAGGTAAGCACCTTTGCGCCTCATGCCCGTATTGTCCATATTGATATAGACCCGGCTGAGATTGGTAAAAACGTACGGGTAGATGTGCCTATAGTTGGTGATGTGAAGCTTGCCCTAGGCGCATTGAACAAACTGATTGTTTCCGCTGAACATATTGACTGGATTCAGCAGCTTGATAGCTGGCGCAAAGAACATCCGTCAACAATCATTAGGGATAGTGAGGGACTCCTGCCCCAGTTCGTCATTAGCAAGATAGATGAGATAACGCAGGGTAAGGCTACTATTGTTACCGGTGTGGGGCAGAACCAGATGTGGGCAGCCCAACACTACCGGTATGATAGGCCGAATAGTCTTATCTCATCAGGCGGGTTGGGGACTATGGGCTTCGGCTTACCGGCAGCTATGGGGGCTAAAGTAGGTCGCCCTGATGATGCTGTTTGGTGTA
>Ga0268279_1001976_pt1 | contig 10542 bp, 10 predicted proteins | sample saktaG_6_FD_190142 | JGI IMG/M metagenome (GOLD analysis project Ga0268279, IMG submission 190142) | Saline water microbial communities from Sakinaw Lake, British Columbia, Canada - sak_2010_1_5_80m | ecosystem: Environmental > Aquatic > Non-marine Saline and Alkaline > Saline ...
CTCCAAGTATTTTATCTTTTACAGCAATTATTTGGTCTCTTGCAATTGGTTCTGCTTGAACTTTGTTTTTTTCTGTTTCTAATTTCCTTATTAAGAGATATTTTATATCTTGTTCTTTCATAATTTCAGGGTTGATATAAATCTCATTATTAAAAGACCTTAATAATCCAATCACTAAAACTGTTTGCCCCTGTGTTATGTTTTTGAATTTTTCAACATCATCTGCGAAAACCCTAAGTTTTATTTGCCCAGAGCCATCATCTAAATTTAAAACAGAAAATCTTTTTTCTCCTTCACTATCAAACTTCTCAACAATATTCCCAATTACATTTACTCTGACTATTTTTTTATCTCCTAATTCTAGAAAAGAAAATCTTTCTTCGTCAAAAACAGGTTTTCCCATTAAAATGTTTCCTATTCTCAGTTTAAATGCTATATTTCTTTTGAATTGTTCATCTGCCATCTTTATTCAAAAAACTTTGGAATCTTTATAAAGCTTTGTTATAATTTTTGAACATAACCCCGTCTTGGCTGATAAATTACACTATTTTTTATCAGCTCATTTATTGCATATTCAATTTCATCTTTTGATAATTTATCTTCTAATTCTTTTTCTATTTCCTCTATTGGGATTAATTCCCCTAATCTCTCTCTAAGCCCATTTATAATCTCTCTAACTATTAGTACTTTGTTCCTTTTTGAAGCTGTCATTCCTGTATAAATTTTGTCAATATCAAAGGTTTTAGATTCATAATCATAACCCACTTGCATTAAATAATACTTCATTAATTCAATAGCCTCTTTTGCATCATCTTTTGTAACTGTTTTACTGAGCCTTATTTTTGCAGATGCTTCTGACATACGAATTAAAGCTTGTAATTGTCTTGCAGAAATTGGAATTGGTCTCATTGCACTTTCAGAAGAAACAGGTCTATTTCTTAATTCAACATAGAATTTTTTAAGTTCTTCTACTGCTTCATCAGTTAATATAGGTTTTACTCTTTGTTTTGCATAAGCAACATATTTTCTAAAGATTTCTTTAGGAATTAACATTTCTTCACCCTCTTTTCTATGTTCTAATAAGACATGGCTTGCAATCTTCTCATCTTTTATTTTATCAGGAATATCTCTTAAAGTAAATATAACGTCAAATCTATTAATTAATGTAGGAGGAATATCAATTTGTTGTGCTACTGCCTGATATGGGTCAAATCTTCCGAATTTGGGATTTGCAGCTGCTAACACAGAAGTTTCTGCACGAAGAGTGGCTTGGACATTAGCTTTACTAATTGTAACTGTTTGTTGTTCCATTGCCTCGTGCATAGCACTTCTATCTTGAGGATCCATTTTTTCTAATTCATCTATACACACTAATCCTTTGTTTGATAAAACCATTGCACCAGCTTCTAAACTCCAACCTCTTAAATATTCATCTCTAACAACTGTTGCTGTTAATCCTGCACCAGATGTTGATCTTCCAACCACATATCTTCCTTTTGGAGAGATTTTAGCCATAAATCCCAAAGTAACTGATTTTGCTACACCAGGATCTCCAACTAATAAAATATGAATATCTCCCCTACTTGTTTGACCATCTGCATGAATCTTTTTTACTCCTCCAAATAATTGAAGAACTAATGCTTTTTTTATTTCTTCATAACCCCAAACACTTGGAGTAATGCTTCTTGCGAGTTTTTCAAATATTCTTGGATCTTGAGCAAGTTCTAATATTTGTGTTTCATCTTCTTCATTTATATCTAATTCCTCAAAAGTTTCTTCTAAAGGAATTATATTGTTAACTTCAATTGCTAATTCAAATCTTGTCGATAAGCCTCCTGATGCTAAAGGAACAGGAACTTCTTTTAAAGTTCCAATAATTTTGACTCTGCTTCCTGGAGTTGTTTTTTCCTCCATTTTTGGCTCAACTAAATCTTCTTTTAGAAAGGCATTTATTCTTTTTGGTTGTTCTCCTCCTGATAGGGATTCTGGAGATTCTTCAATAACTAATCTTTGAGTATCTACCATTTCTTTACTTATTAGTCTAAATCCCCCTTTTCTTCCACATGAGCATCTTGATGGTTCTCTAAATTTTTTTTCTATTTGTAAAACGCCTATAATTGTTCCACAACTTGGACATTCAAATTTAGCATTTACAACTTGGGGTCTTACGTCAGAAGATTGTCTAATTATTCCTTCAATAATAATCATTTCATTTAAGTGCTTTGACCTGATATTTCTTACTTTTATTTCCTGACTTTTTGGAAGATTGACCAACCTTATTCTTGAATCTTTAATTAAACCTAGTTCTTCAATAGCTAATTCAAACAAACGTAGAGATTCTTCTGGATCTGAAAGGATTTCGTCTGATAACTTATTAGAGAATTCTGTTAATTTAATGAAATCAAGATGTATAACATTATTCCCTTTTCTAATAGAATCTCCTAATTCTTTCTTATAAAACTCAAAGAAATTTTTTGCTTCGATTAGAGATTCTTCTTTTTTTGGTTTTTCGTCCTTACCAGTATCTTCAGGCATCTCAATCTCTTCTTCCATAATTAGAAAATAGGGTTTGAGTTTTTATAGATTTATATATATTATTAAGTAGTTTTAGAATGGAGGCGTTATTTTAGAGGGGTAAATTACTTCTTATATTCTTTTAGAGCTGTTTTGACATTCTTTAATAACTGAATCATACTATCTTCAAGTTGTTGTTTGTTCTTTGTACCTGTGCATACTAGTTTTCCATTACTAAAGAGCAGAAAAGTAGCATTTGGTTCAATTAATTTATATACTAATCCTGGAAATTGTTCTGGCTCATATTCTGTATTTTCCATTTCTAATGCTAGAAAATTAAGATTGAGTTTTAAATCAATAGTCCCTGAAGCAACAATATTTTGAACTGTTATCTTTGGAATTGTAGTTATATTTACATTAATTTTCTTTAATTGTTTTATAACAGCTTGAATAACTTCTCTAACTTGAGAAACTGATTTTGTGCCTGTACACACTAAATTCCCAGATGAGAAAACTAAAACAGCTGACTTTGGTTCTTTTACCCTTAAAACTAAACCAGGAAAAGTCTCTGGGTTATATTCTGTGTTTGGTTGTGTTCTTGCTAATTTTGTTAAAGGAATAGGTTTTTCTAATGAAGTTGTTGCAACTATATTTTGAATCTTGTAATTGCTTGTTGATTTTACCATTTTATGTTAGTAAAATATTAGGAAAATTCCTTTATAAAGCTTCTTAAAAAAGGTTCATTTTACGAAATTTTTAAAATTTCAGTTTATAAAGGCTTCGACGAGAAGATTAATATATATTTTAGATAAAATAAATCCTTATTAAAGGATTTTTGTAAGATTATTTATGAAATATGGAACAATGATTTACTTGATTTCTAAGAAGAAAAATGTATTAATGATAGAGAAAAGAATAAGAGCAGACGATCCTAATTCTGGTTATTTTACTCTCCCAGGAGGAAAATTAGAAAGTTTTGAAAAAGGTTTAGAAAACCCAAAAGGAAGATTGAAATCTGTAATTAGGGAGACAAAAGATGAAACAGGTATTGAACCCATTAACCCTCTTTTAAGAGGGGTAATTTTATTTGATAATAAAGGAAGAACTTTTCCTAACTGGCCAAATCCAGATAATTTTTTTGTTTATATTTATTCGTCTATAAAATATGTTGGGAATCCGCAGGAAAGCGATGAAGGAATTCCGCGTACAGCCCCTTTGAAAAAGGTTAATAAAGTCCCATCAAATCCCGGAGATAAAAAGATGTATGAATGGCTAGCAGATGGAAGATTGTTTATGGGCGTTATAAAGCATAAAGGAAATGAGATTGATGAAGAAGGGACAATGGTTGATTTCTTTTGATTACCTTTTATTCTTAAACCTCTTATCTACATATTCTATTAATTCGCTTCCAACAAGCTGACTGTTTGAAGGTCCAATCCTTATATAGAATTCTTCTTCTCTTGGAGTTGGTCTTAGAAATACTTCTTTGCCGGCTTTTTTGCAAGTAACTTTCATGATTGCTTTATCTTTAATATGCAATACATTGAAATTAATTAGGTGCAAGTGTTTTTTCCCTATTTTTTCTTTTATAATATTTGTTAAATGCAGACTAAATCTATCTTCATCTTCAAATCTGTCTGTATCAATTCCTAGAATGTCTCCTTTATTTGAAATTCCAATAAGAAGATTTCCTCCATTTGAATTTAAAAAAGCAACAATTGTCTTTAGAACAGAATATTCAATTTTCTTATCAAATTCTTTTGTATGGAGATTTGTTCTTAAAGTTGATTTAAATTCTAATATTTCATCTTCTCCTTTTGAGATAAATTCAGAAACTTCTTCGTCATCTGTTTTTCTTAAGAATTTTGGATTTAACCTTAAGAAAGCTTTAGCAACTTTTCTTATTCCTATGTATCCTTTCATATAAATCAAACCTATAATTGCTGCTATTGCTGCCCCAATTATCACAAATAAAAGATTTCTCATAGTGTAGAGATATAGTTCCCCTGAGATGGTGTGTCCTGCAAGACTTTTCAAGAAGAATTTTAAGAGTTCTAAGATTGCTCCAAAAGCAACAGCAAAGTTAAAAGAAAAAAGGGTTATTAGAAAATAATTCTTCTTTATTTGATTGCTCGAGTATAATATTGCTAAAATCAATAAACCAATAAATGCTACTGCTATACCAAAGACTATTGGGGCTACTATTCCCCCTACTTTTCCTAGAAATAAAGTAATAATTACAAATATAAATAATGCCCATTCAAGAGTTCTTGGAATTTCAACTTCATATTTTTTTACAATTTGTGGAAGAAACATTAAGATTAATAAAAAGATATTTGTAGACATCATATGCCAAGATTCATTATAAACTGCATTAAGAATAGATAATACAAGGACAAGTTTTATTGATAGGGAAAGATAATTTTGTATAAAAGAGGATTTTTTCATAAAAAAGAGAGGGGATTGGAGTTTAAATTTTTAACCATACTTATAATTTTCATGCTTTGAATTTTTAAAATCTTTTTCTATTTCTTCAAGAGTTGCTATTTCTGAAAGAGGTTTATCTTCTCTTAAAAGAGTCATCCTTGGAAATCTTAATGCCCATTTAGATTCATAATTTGGAGAACGTTGAATATCCTGATATGTTACTGTTACTACAATTTTTGGTTTTATTTTAATCTTCTTGCCTTTTTCTTCTGTAATTAAAGGTTTTAATAGTTTTGTTAGACTTTCAAAAGTTATTTTGTTATCTTCTGTTTCTTTTTCTAAAATTCCTGTTCCAACCTTTCCAATTTCTAGATATTTATCTCTTTTTTTACATGAAAGAATAAATGAAGAAATCCAACCTGCTCTTTTTCCTGCTCCCCACTCTCCTCCTGTAATAACTAAGTCTAATTCATTTTCTTCTGGTTTAAGTTTTAGCATATGTCCTACTCTTCTTCCTGGTTTATATTCTGCTTTTAGATTTTTCATCATAATTCCTTCTTGATTATCTTTTAGGGCTTTTTTATAAAATTCTTCAACTTCTTTATTACTTGAAGTTATTTTATGTTTTGAAGCAATTAATTTGTAAGGATGATTAGTTACAATCTTTTCAATTAATTCTCTTCTTTTTTTGAAAGGAACATCTAATTGTGGTTTTCCATTGTAATATAAAACATCAAAGACATTTACTTCAATTGGAAGATCTTTTTGTAACTTATCAATATGGTATTTTCTTCTAATTCTTTGTGAAATCTTTTGAAAGTCAGTATAATGTTTTGTTTTTTTATCATATCCTACTGCCTCTGAATCTAGAATAAAAGAGTCTCCTTTTATGAATTTTTTAATGTATTCTTCTACTTCTGGAAATTGTTTAGTTACATTTTCCAATCTTCTTGTAAAAAGAGTAACCTTATTATTTGCTTTATGTATTAAGAGTCTAAATCCATCATATTTATATTCAATTGCCATTGGTTTTCCAAGTTTTTTAAAACCATCATCAATATCTTTTGCTTTTTGAGCAAGCATAGCTTTTATGGGTTTTCCAACTTCAAGATGCACTTTTTCTAATTCTTTGATATCCCCTTTTTTAGCTATCTCAAATACAATTGCTAAATCATTCGAATTATCTATTGCTTTTTGTATTTTATCTTCGTATTCTTTATTCTCTTTGAAGAATGCTTTAAGAATGCCATATTTTATTGTTGATTCTTGGACACCAATTCTTAAATCCCCTATTAAGGTTCTTACTAAATATAATGCTTCTATTGGCGAGGCAGAAGTTAAAAGTTCTGTAATTAAAGCAAGCTTTTTATTTATTGTTCCTTTGCCTTCAAGCCCTGGAAGTTTTCTTAGGTTTTCTAAAACTTTTTCAGTTGTAAGAATATGACTATGCAATGTTGATTGTTTTTTATGGTGTGTAAATTTCTCAGCAACTTTTCCAATATCTCCTATTGTTTTCCATTCTTGGGCAACTTTGTGTGAATCTGTTCCTGTAGCCTTTGAAATTGCCTTTATTGCTAATTGATTGCTTATTCCAATTTTTCTCTCATCATAATTAGGATAAATATTTCCTTCAATTAAATAAAGAAGATCTGAATCTTCTTCTTTCAACGCTTTTAAGAATTCAGAGAGGATATTAATTTTTTCAAGACGTTTTGGTGTACTTGATACTTTTTCATAAAGTTCTACGAGTTTTAAATAATTCATAAAATTATTAAGAAGAATGTGTTTTTAAGAGTTAGGTTTGTTCTACTTCTTTAATCTCTATTATTTTTCCAGGGCAGTATTGTTCTTGTTTTAGATTTTTTATGATAACAGGAGAATAACCTATTTTTGGATGCATATTTGGAATTTGTTCACCATTTATAGAATAAGTAACAACTCTTTCTAAATCAAACGGATTCAGATTTATTTTATCTCCATTCACTTTTTTATATTTAACAACATTTCCATCAATTCCTAATATTATGCAATTTCCCTCTTTTTCAGAAATAGTGAGCTCAAGCATCTATACTAAATAGGGGAAATTGGTTTATATTTATTTAGATTTATGATTTTTTCTCATTAAATTAATCAAAAATAACTCCTGTTAATACATTAATATTATCTCTTTAGTTTATTTCTCTTTTTCCAGAATTTTTCTGCGGCACTTTCAAGTTTATCCAATCGGTTGTAATAATCAGGAAATTCGTTCAAATGAGCAAGGGTAATTTTTCCTGTCATTAGGGCATTGTCATTTGTAACATTTGTATTTTTGTCAATTCTTCCATGCTCTAGTTCAATGTCCATTCCGTGCCTGAATTGTTCAATTTTATATTTAACCTTTGACCAGTCAATTTTTAATTTTTTGGAAATCCCTTTTGCCTCTTTTATTATAAAATGTTTTTTTGATGTCATTGAATATATTAAGAAGAAAGAGTTTTTAATAGTTTGTTTATTCATTGATTCCAATTAACATTTTCAGAATCTACAATTACTTCATCCAAGTTTTTTGATAGCCTAATCTTTTTTTAAGAATTATTGTTCTTTAGTCTAGAGGTTATTTTCCTCTTCGTTTTCCTGCCCTTACACTAGGTCTAACTTTTGAAGTTGGATGTTTATTTCTTAATCCTCTTGATTTTTTAGCAGCAGAAGTTAAACCTCTCATCGCTCTTTTCTTATTTGCACCTGTTCCAATCCAACTCATTGTTTTATCACTTTTGATTTCTGGTTTATCCGCATCAACACAAATTACCTCATAAAAATAATGAATCCCATCTTTCCCAATTAAATATGAATTTAAAACTTCTAGATTTTTGTATTTTCTTTCAACTCTTTGTTCTGCAATCCACTTATAATTCATCTTTAGATTTTTTCTAGTATGTAATCTTTTACTTCTTCTTCCTTTGTTTGGTCTTGGTCTTTTGTGACCTCCTCTTTTAAGCCTTATTCTAATTATCACAAAACCTTTTTTAGCTTTATAACCTAATGATCTTGCCCTATCTAATCTTAAAGGTTTTTCAACTTTTGTAAAAACTTCAGACTTTCTCCACTCTATCATTCTTTCTCTAAGTATTTTTTTGTCTGGTTTTTTCCAAGCTTCTCTTATTTTGTGATACATCCCTTTTGTCATCTTAATTCAAAATTTTTTTAGTATTTAAATCTAATGAGGCTGCACGGATTTGAACCGTGGACCCCTACCTTATCAGAGTAGTGCTCTAACCAGGCTGAGCTACAGCCTCATAAATATTTGATTGAGAAAGATTATTTAAAGGTTTTTATCTAGTTTTTTGCTTCAAGTTCAAGAATTAACTTCCCTTTTTCTAATTCATAATCTAATATTGAGAGATTTACAGGAATTAACTTAAAATATGCTTTATCTTTTGCAACTGCTTTAATTTCAATACTATTTTCTAATTTAACAATTGATAAGTCAGCTAATGATTTAACTCCAGGTAGGTTTATTTCATATATTACAGTATTTGAAAGTCTTTTCACGCTTGTTTTTGGTTCTTTTCTTGGAAGTTCTGAAAATCTCTTTAAACTTTTTTTTGGGAAATCCTCTAGGATTTTTTCTCTTTTTTCAACTTCTTTTTTTTGATTAACATTCTTTAAGTTTATTTCTTTTCCATTTATCATTAATCTAACATTTGTTTTGGGTTGGGTGTTTTCTCTAGATATTTCTCTCTTCATTTCTTGCTCTAACATCTTCATAGCACTACCTAACATCTTGTTAAACATATTTCCTGCAAAACCATCTAAAAGAGAATTTGAAAAAGGATTTTGTTCTTCAATATCATTTTCCCCAAGCATGCCCCAATCTTCTGAATTTACTTTTTTAAGAGGTATTCCACAATTAGAACAGAATTTACTTCTAAAATTTACTTTTTCTCCACATTTTTTACATTTTTTCTTTATCATAGGTATATTTAGGAGATTTTCTTTAAATAAGTTGTTATCCTCTTAGATAATGCCCTAAAGAACTAATTTGGTGTGCTTCTTCTATTAAAGTAGGCTTTATTTCTTTAAGAATTATCTTTTCCAGCCTTTTTGTACTTAAGTTCCTTGTTTTCCTTACTTCTTTTAATTTAGGAACCCACCAAGCCACAGCAACCATCCTCACAATTGCACTTAAAAGAAATATTAGAATAATTGGTTCAAATATCCATGTTGGAAGATATTTTATTAATAATGCTGCTACACCTGCTCCTGCAAACACCCCAATTCCCCATAACATGTTATAATAAGAGACTGCTAAACTTCTTTTTTGTTTTTTAACATTGTCATAAATAAAATTCCCAGTGGCTAGAGCAAAACCACCCCAAGCAATGCCTCCTATTAATGCTGGGACAAATATGAGATATATTGGGGAAGGGTGCAAAATCCACAATATAGGGGCTATTGGAAGAATTAATGTTGTTATAATTAAAACCCTATAATTTCCATATTTATCTGCTATCTTTCCCCATAATTCTACAAGCAATAAAGAGAAAACAACTTCTGAGATTAAGACTACCATATATGTGAAATAGCCAAATCCCAAATATCTTAATAAATATATTGCCCAAACTGCTCCTGAGATACTTGCTGCAAAAGAATATGATGCTCTAAAAAGAGTGAATTTTCCAAAATTATTTTTTGGAGCTTCTTTTAGAAACTTCCAAAAAGAAAAATAATTTTTTTCTTTAAATTTGAGTTTAGGTTCATATTGTTTTTTAAAAATAAACCAAGATATAAATCTAGAGATAAAAGCTAATGAAAATAATATAATAAAGCCAAGCATAGCTAAATCAAGTCTTTTAAAATAATCTAGAAAAATAGAAGAGAGAATAGCCAGACTTACTGATGCAACACCCATTAATAGATTTCTTTTTGAAAACCAACGTCCACGATATTTTTCATCCACAATATCTCCCATCCATGAGAACCATTGAGGATGTGATGCATTAGCGAGTATAATGTAGATTGAAAAGGAAAGTAACAATAAGATAGGAAGCATACTTGTGATAATTCCTTTTGAAAATAAAATAGCAATTGCAATAAAAGGCAACCACATGAGAGATTCTAAAAAAACAGAAAGCAGAACTACCTTTTTTCTAGAGAATTCTCCAAATTTCTGAGCACTTATTAATTGACTTAAAGGGCCTAATAACCCAGATATAGAAGTTAATAATGCAACTAAAGGATTGCTAGCATTAATTGCTATTGCAAAAGGATGCACAAATCTATCTCCAAAAGATGTTTTTGCAGATACAAAGACACCTTCTTTAATACTATACCTTCTTGCTTGATGCTTGAGTTTTTTTATACCTGTTTCTTTCACCATCTTTTTATCACAATAATTTTTATATAGCTGGCAAAGTTTTAAAAGTTATGGGAGAAGATGTTGAGAAATTAAGAAAAGAAGCAGAGAAAATTGTTAAAGGAGTTCCAAAAAAAAGTAGGCACATAAGGTGGCACTGGGAAAAATCTCCAGACAATGAAGACATGGTTAGATATCATTTTATTGTGGTTGATGACAAAGATAGGGCAGAAAAAATAACTAGAATAATTTCTTATGCAATA
>Ga0268279_1001981_pt1 | contig 10520 bp, 9 predicted proteins | sample saktaG_6_FD_190142 | JGI IMG/M metagenome (GOLD analysis project Ga0268279, IMG submission 190142) | Saline water microbial communities from Sakinaw Lake, British Columbia, Canada - sak_2010_1_5_80m | ecosystem: Environmental > Aquatic > Non-marine Saline and Alkaline > Saline ...
GCCAGCGCAATCATGTTCGCAGGGAGGTGCATCACCTCATTGTAAGTGACAAGATAACAGCCAGGAGGCATGTCGATGCCACCATCACTGTCAAAAGGAAGTGGCAAAGTGTCGGAAAGAACTCTTTCACGGTTATCTACAGGCACGCTGCCCTTGGAGGAGAAGGTAAATAGCTCTCTCGCAGTCAGGTCTATGCCGTTGGGCTGGAGCTGTTGCGCCACGTCGCACAGGTTCTCCACAAGCGGAGGTTCCGCTCCGAGTAAGCTCAGAATGTCTTCTCTGGAAAGAATGTCAGGCATTGCTTTTCCTGCTGGCCAGGTTCGATAATGTCCCTTCCAGCCATTCGATCACAGTATAACCCAGGCGAGAAGCAACAGGCAAAAATGAGCAAACCTAAAATAAGTTTTTTATCCGCAGAGGACATTTCTAAAGAGCTTTAACAATTGGCATATATAACAGTTGTTTGTTATTTCTATTCAGGAATATTATTATTTATAACAATACTATTATGCATTGATATGTTCCTTATGCAGGCTATAAGACATAGATTTCATAGTGATGAATAAAACTGATATAAACACAGATACAACATTTATAACCAACGAAGGTGAGAGAACTCTCCTGAATAGGTTCCAGGTATTGATTAAGGACACCCGGTTTTTTGATGTCCTGGTTGGCTATTTCTACACCAGTGGTTTCTATGCACTTTATGAATCGCTGGAAACTACCGAGAAAGTCAGAATCCTCATCGGAATAAATACCAATAATCAGACTTCCAACATGATAAGGCAAGCACAAAATACTTCGATTCCGTTACAGGGAAGCCTGGACTTCTCCCACGCCGAGGCTAAAGAAGTATTCTCTAACTCAGTGTCAAACGAGATAGAGAACTCAGCAGATGATAGCAAAGTGGAACGTGGGGTAAATAAATTCATGGAATGGCTTCAAAGCGGTAAGCTGGAAATTAAGGCATACCCTTCTGAGAATATCCATGCGAAGCTATATATCATGACCTTTGTCGAAAAGGATAAGGATACTGGCAGGGTAATAACTGGTTCCAGTAATTTCACGCAGGCAGGTCTGGTTGATAACCTGGAGTTTAATGTTGAGTTAAAGGACAGAGCAGACTATGAATTTGCCCTGACTAAATTCAATCAACTATGGGAAAACGCTGTAGATGTTGGCGACAAGTATATCGAGACCGTACAGAACAGGACATGGTTAAATAACACCATCGCTCCATATGAGCTATATCTTAAATTTCTGTATGAGTACCTCAGGGAAAAGATAAATATCGACCAGGAGAGTATCGAGCAGAAATATCTCCCGGAGAACTTCTTCGACCTGGAATATCAAAGGGAAGCAGTAAAGGACGCCAGGAGTAAGCTGGAGGAGTATGGCGGCGTCTTTATCTCCGATGTGGTCGGCCTGGGTAAAACTTATATCTCGGCAATGCTGGCCAACCAGCTCGATGGCAGAAACTTGGTTATCGCCCCCCCTGCTCTCTTGTATAAGGATAATCCGGGCTCATGGCCTAACGTTTTCTCCGATTTCAGGGTACCGGCCGATTTTGAATCTCTGGGAAAACTCGACCACCTTATCAGGCAGGGAACCGATAAATACAAGAACGTATTTATCGATGAAGCCCATCGCTTCCGCACTGAAATGAACATAACGTATGAAAAGCTGGCTCAGATATGCCGCGGCAAACGTGTAATCCTGGTTACTGCTACACCACTTAACAATTCCCCAAATGACATCCTCAGTCAGATTAAACTGTTTCAAAAATCCAGAAAGAGCACCATTCCCAACCTGCCGAACCTGGAGACTTTCTTTAACGGTCTCAGCAAGAAACTGAAAGGGCTCGACAGGCAGGATGACTATGACAAATACATGGAAGTCATCGGGGAGAATGCCAGGCAAGTCAGGGAAAAGGTCTTAAAATACCTGATGGTGCGGAGGACCAGAGCTGAAGTTGTCGAATACTTCAGCCATGACCTGGAGAAAGAAGGATTCAAATTCCCTGAAGTTGCCAACCCTGAGCCCGTTCTCTATCAACTCAATGACAATGAAGACTATGTGTTCAACCGAACCATAAAACTGGCAACCAGGCAGTTTCACTACGCTCGTTATACCCCCATGCTTTATTATGAAGGTAAAATTACCCAGCCTGAGGAACTGGCGCAAAAGAATATGCGCAAGTTCATGAAGATACTGCTGGTAAAGCGGCTTGAAAGCAGCTTTTACGCTTTCCGGAACACGCTCGCCAGATTTATTAAATCCTATGAGCAGTTTCTCAACGAGTTTGACAGTGGGAATGTATATGTCAGCAAGAAATATACCAGCAAGCTCTTCGAATTCCTGGAGGATGACGATGATGAAGCCATCCAGCAACTGATCAATGAAGACAAAGCCCAGCACTACGAAGCAGGCGATTTTAAGCCCGAGTTCAAAGAACATCTCAAGGACGACCTGGCTGTCCTGAAAGAGATAGCTGAACTATGGCAAACGATAGACCGCGACCCGAAGTTATTGACCTTTATCGATATTCTTTTCTCCCATGAGGTTCTTAAAAATAACAAGCTGATTATCTTTACCGAATCAAAAGAGACCGCCGAATATCTTAAAACCATCATTGGCAAGAAGTTTCCGAAAGAGGTCCTGACCTTTTCCGGAAGCTCAGGCGCTGCCACCCGGGAGAAAGTCATTGCCAACTTTGATGCCAGAGCTAAAGTCAAAGACGACCGATATCGCCTTCTTATCACTACGGAAGTGCTTTCCGAAGGCGTTAATCTGCACCGCTCCAATGTGGTTATCAACTATGATATTCCCTGGAACCCGACCCGCCTGATGCAGAGGGCAGGGCGCATCAACCGCGTCGACACTAAATTCGACACCATCTACACCTTCAACTTTTTCCCTACCACACAATCCAACGACCAGATTAAACTTACCGAAGCTGCCGAAGCTAAAATACAGTCTTTCATTGAAATGCTGGGCAACGATGCCAGGCTGTTAACAGAAGGGGAAGAGATCAAATCCCACGACTTGTTCACCCGCTTAATGTCGAAGAAAACTATCACAGGCGAGGACGAAGATGAAGAAAGCGAGCTCAAATACCTGCAAATAATCAGAAATATCCGTGACAGCGAGCCTGATTTGTTTGAGAAGGTTAAGCGATTGCCTAAAAAGGCTCGAACTGGCAGAGATTACCAGGGGAAAGCGGACACACTGCTGACCTATTTCCGCAAGGGCAAGCTGCAAAAGTTCTACCTCTCTGATGATAATTCAACTGGAGAGCTGGATTTCTTCGCTACTGCCAGGCATTTAGAAGCAAATAAAGGCACTCCACGGCGAAGCCCTGGTGCAGATTATTATGAACTACTGAAGAAGAACAAGGCAGCCTTTACTCTGGCAACTACAGAGGAAGTACCATTAATAAAGAAGAAAGGGGGACGGGACAGCGCAACCTTTGTATTGAAAATCCTGAAATCCAAACAGGTAAAAAGCTTCAAAGGTTATACGGAAGACGATGAGCTTTATATCAGAGAAGTGATTAAGCTCATTGAGGAGGGCGGGCTTCCAAAGCAAACAACCAAGACCCTGGTCAAAGAACTGAGCAAAGAAGCAAATCCACTGAGAATACTGGGTAAACTTAAAACCAGCATTCCTATCGAGTTTTTCAAGGAGCCAATATCTGAAAGCTCTGCCCAAACTTCAGGACCTAGAGAGGTTATTCTATCTGAATATCTGACAGCAGAATAGTTATGAAAAAAGCTCAGAATAACTACGCTTTTATCGATAGCCAGAATGTTAACCTATCCATACAGGATTTGGGATGGAAACTGGATTTCAGAAAGTTCAGACGCTACCTTCACGACAAGTACCACATAACAAAGGCTTTTATTTTCATCGGATATCTCTATGGGAATCAAGACTTATATACTAAGCTACAAATAGGCGGCTATATCTTAATTTTTAAGCCAACGCTAAGGCTGCCAGACGGAAAAGTAAAAGGGAATGTCGATGCTGAACTGGTTCTGCATACGATGATTGAATACGATAACTATGATAAGGCTCTAATTGTTACCGGAGACGGGGATTTCTACTGCCTAGTAGACTATCTCAGAAAGAATAATAAGCTATTAAAGTTGATGATCCCAAATAAACATGCCTTCTCATCGCTATTCAGGAAAATGATGCAATACATTGCGTTTATAGGCAATATTCGGGGTAAAGTGGAGCATGTATAGTAAACAGAAAAGAAAAGAGAGGCATTACCGCGGGACAGAACCCTTTGGATGGCCTCTCATCGTGATTGTATTATGATACTAGCAGGCAACTATATTATTGTCAAATAGGTTGTTTACATGAATAAACAGACTGCTATAAAAATCATCAGGGATACTTTTGAAAAGCCCTTCGACGAAGGGCGATTTATCAATTTTAGTAAAAACCTGGTCAACTATCTGGATACTTCAAAGAATTTTACCTACCAGGGAAATATCATTCCCGACGCTTTCGAGCAGAGCATTCAATCCCTTAAGCGAATCGGCAAATATCAGGATGCCGATAATAATAAAATAGATATCCTTATTGCTCGACTAAAAAAAGGAGGCTCCCTTGCTCATGCCCGCACCATGCAAAGAAACTTTATTGCCTGGTATCTAAATGGCAGCAGAGGGGGCGACCTTAAAGACGCTGCTCTTGTTGCCTTCACCTCACCTGATAATGAAGACTGGCGCTTTTCCCTGGTGAAAATGGATTACCGCCTTGAAGAATCACCAGACGGCAAGACGAAAGTAAAGACAGATCTCACTCCTGCCCGCCGATTCTCCTTCCTTGTGGGCGAGAATGAGAGCAGCCATACGGCACAGGCTCAACTGCTCCCGATTTTGCAGGATGACAAGAACGACCCCCTGCTATCTGACCTCGAGAAAGCATTCAACATTGAGATTGTCACCAGGGAGTTCTTTAGCAAATACCGTGAACTATTCCACAATGTCAAAGAATCTCTGGATAAACTTGTGGAGAAGAATGAGGCCACCAGAGAAGATTTCAAGGCCAAAGAGGTAAACGCAGTCGATTTCTCCAAGAAGCTGCTGGGGCAAATCGTGTTTCTGTATTTTCTCCAGAAGAAAGGCTGGTTCGGGGTCGAACGGGATAGAGACTGGGGAACAGGTCCCCTGAATTTTCTCCGCCTGCTCTTCCAACAGAAGGTTATTAGCTATAAAAACTTCTTTAACGACATCCTCGAGCCACTCTTCTATGAAGCGCTGGCTTTGGAAAGGCCTGATAACTTTTACCAATACTTGAATTGCAAGATTCCCTTCCTCAATGGTGGCTTGTTCGACCCGATCAATGACTACGATTGGGTACATACTGACATCCTCATGTCAGTATGATATATTTTCCAACAATAAGCAAACAAAGGAAGGCGACATAGGCAACGGCATCCTCGACGTGTTTGATAGATACAACTTCACGGTTAAAGAGGACGAGCCTCTGGAAAAAGAGGTGGCTATCGACCCGGAGATGCTGGGGAAGATTTTTGAAAAGCTGTGCGGTGTGAACAACGACAACTTTGCAGAGTGGTCACAGGCAATCAAATCAAATAAGAAGTCTATCGAGACCAAGTTCAACAAGAAGTACGGCATTTACTATACTCCACGCGAAATAGTCCACTACATGTGCCAGGAGAGCTTGATTAACTACCTTTCCTCAGAACTGAGAGGCAAGATTGACAGGGACAAGATCAGCACGTTTATCCACTATGGCGAAGCAACAACCGAAAACGACCTGATCGCCGCCAGGCAACTTGTCGCTATTCAACAAGGCAAGATCAAACATAGTGACTACAAGCTGAAGCTAGCCCCAGCGATTTCCGACAATGCCAGGATGCTCGACAACAAACTGAAAACGGTGCGCATTTGTGATCCGGCGGTTGGATCTGGGGCATTTCCCGTGGGCATGATGCACGAAATCGTCAAGGCAAGAAGAGTGTTGAATTCATCCCTGAGCGATACACCAGAAAGAAGCGCCTATCGGTTCAAGCATGATTGCATCCAGAACTGCATCTACGGTGTGGATATCGACCCTGGCGCAGTGCAAATTGCCAAGCTTCGTCTGTGGCTTTCCCTGGTGGTAGACGAAGAGGACATTAAGAATATTCAACCCCTGCCCAATCTGGACTACAAAATCATGCAAGGCAATAGCCTGTTGGAGAAATTCGAGGGAATAAAGCTTTTCGATGATAAGCTCATCACTGCAGATTTTCTGGACAACAGCAAGTATATCGAACAAGCAAAGAAGCGAATCAATGAACTGCAAAGAGAATATATTCAGCTTCACTCCGAGGAGAGGCTGTCTGCCAAAAAAAAGCTGCAACTGGAAGCCGAACTCAAAATTCAAGAACACCTGCTGAAAAAGCTTGTCAAGCCAAAAGAAACGGAAGACGCAGGGTTATTTGACATATTAAGCGAGGCCAGGAAAAAAGCGGACGAGCTAAGGCAGTGCCAGCACGATTTCTTTGGAGCAACACAGAAAAACCAGAAGGACAGATTGAAGAGGAGAATTGAAACACTGGAATGGGAGCTGATTGAGACAACGTTGAAAGAGCAAGACAAGATATTAGAATTATCCAGAATTGAACAATACAAAAAAGCAAACACCCGTCCATTCTTCTTGTGGAAACTCCATTTCTCCGAGGTGTTTCATGGAGAAGGTGGCTTCGATGTGGTAATCGCAAATCCTCCATATATACGGCAGGAGCAAATAAAGGAATTGAAACCGGCGCTACAAAAATACTTTTCCTGTTATACCGGTGTAGCCGACATTTATGTCTATTTCTACGAGCGCGGCGTCCAATTGCTCAGGGATAAAGGCACTCTCACATATATCTCATCTAACAAGTATTTCCGCTCCGGCTATGGCAGACAGCTGCGTCACTTCCTGGGCAGCAAGGCTACAATTCACCAGCTCATCGATTTTGGCGATGCCCACGTCTTCGATTCTATTGCCTACCCCAGCATCATCATTCTGAGCAAACAGCCCCCCGAGCATAACCAGGCCCGTGCTCTCAACTGGGAACCCGGTTCACCAATCGAAGAATTCGACTCTATGTTCCAGTCCAGGAGTTTCATGATTGCCCAGAAGGAACTGGCCGCCGACGGCTGGCATCTGGAATCCCCACCAGTGCTGCGGCTGCTGGAAAAGCTACGTAAAACTGGCAAGCCGCTGGGGGAGTATGTAAACGGGCGGTTTTATTACGGCATCAAAACAGGTCTGAACGAAGCCTTCGTGGTGGACCGCGCCACGCGCGACCGGCTCATCGCTGAGCACCCTTCATCGGCTGAGATTCTCAAACCGTTTCTGCGGGGAAGGGACGTGAAACGATGGAGGGTAAACTTTGACGACCAGTATCTCATCAAGATTGAATCTTCAGAAAACAAACAGCACCTGTGGTCCGGGAAGCCAGAGAAGGAAGCTGAGAGTATTTTCGCCAGAACATATCCGGCGATTAACGCCCGATTTGAAGGATTTCGTGAGAAACTAATGAAGCGAGACGATCAGGGTAAGTATTTCTGGGAGCTGCGATCATGTGTTTACTGGAAGGAGTTCGAGCAGCCAAAGATCTTATATCCTGATATAGCACATAGCTCAGAATTCACCTTTGATAGCAATGGCTATTATCTGGGAAACACTTTATATCTCATACCTTTCAAATATGTCTGGCTTCTAGGAATTCTCAATAGTAAAACAATTTTCTGGTTCTACACAAAGACAAGCAGCCAAATTCGTGGTAATTTCGTGAGATTCATCGCACAATATGTTTCACAAATCCCTATCCCAAAAACTAGCAACCCCAAATCCATTGAAACCATAGTCAGCCAAATTCTGGCTATCACCCAAGAGGAAAATTACCTTACTAGCTTGACCAAACAGGCTGAAGTCAAAGAATACGAAGACCAGATTGACCAGATAGTCTATCAACTTTATGGCCTCACGCCCGAGGAAATAGCGGTGGTAGAAAGTCAGGAAGTATAGTAAGTTCAGCCTCGCCAAACATTCGACCATTAAACATAAATTCTGGTTAATGAACAGCTTATCTAATATAGGGGAGTATCAAAAGACTCGGGACGTTTATGTTTACGTTGACACACAGTATGCTATGGGGTATTCTACTAGTTATTAGTACTACATAACTACCAGGGACTATAAAAATTAACATGAAACTAGTGAAAGTAACCTGCGAACTCAAATATCTGGAGAGGTTGAAGGTGCTCGCTGGATACGAGGCGATTTATATGGACTTGCTTAAAAAGAAACCCGAAAGTCCTAGTAAATGGATCACACCAGGATTACGGCTGGAGGATAAAGATAAAAGGCGATTAATGGTTATTGACCCTATGCGCAGCGTAATTGATATCGAAGAACCTCCTAATATAGGCTTTTGTAGAGACTCTGTTATGCAATTCTTTAAGTCACTTGATTCGAGAGTTGGCATTCCGCAAATTGCCCGATATGGACTTCGCTCTACCTGGCTTCAAGAGTATGAAGGTAATTTCAAAGACCTGCTTGATAAATGTAAACAGAGTATATTTGGTGCTTCAAGCCTAGTTGAAGGAGTAGACGATGTGTCTGCTAGTTTCGATTACTACATTAATGATGGCAAAAAACTTTCAGTGACGACCGGGCCAATGAGGATTGAACAACTTAAAAACCAATTCTTAGTCTTTGAACCTCAATCATTACCCATGCTTTTTCTGTATGTTGATGTTGATCTGGGAGACACTGTAACAAAACTATTTTCTTCGCAGCATTTGCGAGATGTTTTCGATAAGGCTATCGAAGAAGGCGAAAAATTATCAAGCCAGGTTAACACTGAGATCGGGAGGAAGCAATGACCACTGGCACATTAGTACGAGTATCGCAATCGGCGAAAGAAGCGTCACATGACAAAACTCTGGATTGTGATAGTAGAGAAACACAATCGTCTGAAGGAAGAATTCAACCCCAACTACTTGACCAAGACTACGACCGAGTGCAATCCATCGAGAGAGGAGATATGTACTTCAGTGATTATTACAGCTTTCCTTATGATTGGAATATTCAGCAATCCGAAGTTCACCAACCAATCGTCAATGTATGGGATACCCCAAAAATGAAGAGTCTCTTAGCAGAGCCTCTAGGTACCCCAGTAGCTCTAACAAAGGAAGAGGCTACGGAGATAGTGCGACTTGCTGCCGGGAGACGTCCCGACTTGCCTGCTGGCGAAGACTTGGTGAAAGAAGTACGTGAGTTACTAGGTCATTCATTGATGGAACGTCTTAAGAGGATGGATTAGTGCCTAAATGAGTGATCTCTATGACACTTGCGTTTTCATAGATTACTGGAGAGGAGATACTGGGGCAGTTGCTCTTATAGAATCTGTAAGAGCAGGTGAAAAGTCTGCATCCTATAGCTCTCTCTCCGCTACTGAATTATGGCAGTATCCCAAATTAGGTCGCCAAGAAGAAGTAGAGTTCGTTGCATTGACGAGTTACTTCCTTCAGGAAGCTACACTAAGTACCGCTGCGGCGATAAAAGCTGGACAGTGGCTGAGACCCCTCAGCAGGAGTGCACGTATGCGTGTTGCGGCTGACGCCTTGATCGCAGCAACAGCTGAGGAGAGAGAAGAGCGAGTTCGCACAAGGAACTTGAAGGATTTTCAAAAGTTCTACAGTAATATCCAAACCTATTAGCTAATATACAGTTCGATTAGTCCATATGGTAATAGGCAGCCCATCAACCAGAAATACTATGCTATATTAATAATCCATATCTTATTAGCAACAGCTATCTCAATGCAAAAGAGCGCTAGGCGGTCACCGTGCTCTACAAAACGCTTTCTCTGGCAAAGCAACTGTGGCAGGATGGAGAAACAAATGCCGATGCCCTCCACCGTGAGATGCGTTTACTAACCCAGCAAGAACCGCTGGCCCGGGAAGATTATGTCAGCATCGCCGACGCTTCAACCCTGGAAGAGTTGAGTATTATAGATTGCCCCACACTGGCATCGCTGGCAGTACGTATTGGCAAGACCAGGCTAATCGACAACTTGCCGCTGGGATAATATAATAAACAACCCATGCCCTTCCCGACCCACCACCCAGATTGCTTCGTCTCTATGTTCCTCGCAATGACGATGAATGGGAGAAACGACAGCTGGGATTGTCGTTCTCGCTTCTCCCCTGTGCCATTCTTGAACAAGTGAGCCGAAGCCCTGAACGAAGTGAAGGGGGAGAAGCTCAGGGCAGAAAGAACCTTCGGTCGGGTACACTTCATCAGGGATGACGAGCAAGAAGACTGAGGACTGGCTCCTGTTGCATAGCTCGTAGCTCATGGTTCGTAGCCTATTGCTCCACACCACCTCAACACCACACCGACACCGGGTAGATTCCTGCTAGCTGTTTTCGGAGGAATGGCATAAAAACAGGCAAAAGCGAGGCGCCAAATAGCCTTGACATACATCTCGTCGA
>Ga0268279_1001987_pt1 | contig 10510 bp, 12 predicted proteins | sample saktaG_6_FD_190142 | JGI IMG/M metagenome (GOLD analysis project Ga0268279, IMG submission 190142) | Saline water microbial communities from Sakinaw Lake, British Columbia, Canada - sak_2010_1_5_80m | ecosystem: Environmental > Aquatic > Non-marine Saline and Alkaline > Saline ...
GCCAAGGCAAAACAGCGAAAACTGTTCGACCTCAACATCACCATGGTTGAGTTGGAGAGCGGCGACCACCAGGACACCCTGGAATGGGCCCACACACACGACGCCACCTACTACGACGCCGCCTACGTCATCGCGGCCAGAAAACTCGGATCCACGCTCCTCACCGCCGACAACAAGCTACACAGAAAATCCTCAGAGGAACGATCAACACAGCACCTTAAGGACTACGTAGCAGGCTAAAAGTCGAGCCAGGTATTGACAGCCTCATCCCAGCACGCCCAGGCGGAGATATACAGCTAGCGTCCACCTGCAGAAACCCTAAAATACATTGTCTATAATGGCTATATTGGTTATGAGCACCATATCGGTTAAGGAGGATGTCAAAGAGGATCTGCTGAGGTATGCCTCCGAGCTCCAGATAAAGATGGGCCGCAGGGTGGACTTCAACGAAGCCATCCGCTTCCTCTTAATGGAAAGGAGGAGACACCCATCCCTCCTATCTGAAGCCTGCACCCCGGCTGCGGGCGTCGAGGAGGCGAAGAGAGCGTTGATGGAGGAGAGGAGACTCGACGAGGAGAGAGCTGAAAGGCGTCTACGCCGTTGACGCAGGCCCACTCATCGACCTCGTCTACGGTTCGGGAGGCGGAGCGGCCCTCAGAAACGCCCTTCTCGACGAGTCCGTCTCCGCTGTAACCCACGAGTTGGCTATTACCGAGTTGAGGTACATTCTGTGCAGAGGGCTGGGGAGACGGGAGGCGGAGGTCAAGGTCGAGAAGCTCCTCGCGTCCGGCTACCTGCTGGTGGAGGACGTGTCGATGCTGATCGCCTCGGCGGCGGACATCAAGTGCGAGAGGGCGTTATCCCTACCAGACTGCTTCACCCTGTCTCTGGCGAGGCGCCTGTCAGTGCCATGCCTCTTCGCCGGAAGGGAGAGGGAGCTGCTGGCGGAGATGGAGAGGAGAGCCTTCGACGTCGAAATAACGTTCCTGGAAGACTACGCGTAGCCCACTACTAGACTTAAACCCTTCTCACCCTAATCACGCCGACCACCACGGCGCCCACGACCTACGCTAGGCATCCACCAGACTCGCGGATCCGTCGTCGCACACGACCACCTTATCCACCTGCCTCAACAGATGGCCCAGCACCGAGGCAACATGTACTCCTTGTTATAGGCAGACACAGGAGTCACCGCCAACCCAGACACACCGCACCCAACCAAACACTCTACAACATACTTGAAAATAATCGATTCACAGCATCTTAACCAGGTCTCTCACTCTCTGATCCTGCGCCTTATCGCATATCAACAGAGCCTCACCCGTGTCCACGACTATGAGATCCCTGACCCCCACGGTGGCTATGAGCCGGTCCCCCCCGAAGATCAGACTGTTACGAGTATCTATGCCTAGATGCCTCCCCCTCACCACGTTCCCATCAGAGTCCCCCGGCAACAGGCTCATGACGCTACTCCACGTACCCAGATCCGACCAGCCGATGTCCACAGGAACCACCACGACGTCGCTCGCCTTCTCCATGACCCCATAGTCTATGGTTTCCCGAGGCATCTGCCCCCAGGAAGCCTCCAACACCTCCATGTAGGAGGATGATCCAACGGCATCCCCGATAACAACCAACTGATCGTAGAGTTCAGGCATATGTGACCTGAACTCCTCGAGTATCCTGTCCACCCTCCAGACGAACATACCGCTGTTCCACGAGTACCGCCCCGACCTCACCATCTCCGAAGCCGTCGCCCTGTCAGGCTTCTCCGTGAACCGGCTTACGCGGAGCACCCCGAGCCCACGCACCCTGTCGATGGGATCCCCATGCTCGATGTACCCGTAACCCGTCGAAGGTTCAGTCGGTTTTACCCCCAGCGTAACCAGGTGACCATTATTGGCGGCATCCACAGCGGTGCGCAGCGCAGCATGGAAGCCTTCAACGTCGCCGATGTGATGGTCGGCGGTTAACACCACCATCACCGACTCCGGGTCACGCCCAGCTACATGGACCGCCGCCAACCCTATGCACGGAGCCGTCCCCATGCCGGCCGGCTCCACGATGAAGTTAGCTTCTGGGATACGCGGCTCCTGACGCCCCAGCTCCTCAACGATACGGTTCCCCGCCACAACCAGCACGTGGTCCAGCCCCACCAGAGGCTTAATCCTATGAACGGCTTCCTGGAAAAGCGTATCATCTCCGAGAAACCTGTGGGTCTGCTTCGGCTTCTCCCTTGTGCTGAGAGGCCACAGCCGGGTTCCTGTCCCCCCGGCCATTATCACGGCGTAGACTTCCATAAGAACTCAATATGTCATATGGTTAAAAGAAAATTAAATCCTATGCATCTGTTCCACCTAGACCAGGGGCTTTCTCATTAGACATAACACATCGTGGATGGCTATTCAGATTATTTGGCATCTGGGTCTCAGCAGGGCTTTCGAGGAGAGGGATAAATCCACACCTAGACCTATAAGCACTGCCATTCTACACACATGGTACTAAATATACAAATAAATCACGAACGTTACTGTTTATCAAATGAATAGATTATCTATAGAAGACATACAGCTGTGTGTTGGGTGTCAACTATGCATGTTTGCATGTAATAGAAGATACGGAAGCGGCGGTCTAGCAAAATCTGCAATCATGGTTAGGTCTTCCGGTGGTTTTGAGAAAGGTTTTGTGATAATTGTGTGTAGAGCGTGTCCAGATCCACCATGCTTGAAAGTCTGTCCTGTGGGTGCTTTGAGTCTAAGAGAGGGGGGCGGGGTCATCCTTGAACATTCAAAATGTATCGGATGTAAACTATGTGTGGACGCATGTCCTGTAAAAGCAGTTTTTTGGGATCAGATAGAAAATAAGCCAAACATATGTGTACATTGCGGATATTGCGTTGATTATTGTCCCTACGATATCCTAAAGTTAAGAGAGGTGGATATCAATTGACTCTCCCATCCAAGGTTCTATTCATAGACTTGTCAAAACGTGCTTTCCATGTCGAGTCTAGACCCAATTTGTTCAAAGAATACATCGGTGGAACAGGAGTAGCCGCAAATTTACTTTTAGACTACTGTCCAAAGAATGCAGATCCTCTGGGCCCTGATAACCCCATAATTTTTGCGGTGGGCCCCTTAACCGGGTTGTATCCTCTTGCATCAAAAACTGTTGCTATGTTCAAGTCTCCTCTTACTGGAAATCTGGGTGAGAGCCATGCCGGTGGGAGGAGTGCAGTAGCAATAAGATCAGCAGGTTACGGGGCAATTGTAATCGTTGGATCCAGTGAGACGCCTGTCTATTTAGCAGTTCACGGGGATTCTGTAAATTTCCGGGATGCCTCAGGGATCTGGGGGATCGTTCACTCTGTAACTGTCGGCAGAGTAGTCAGAGAGCTCGAGCCTCATTCGGGTATGAGAACGATCATGAGAATTGGAGGAGCCGGAGAAAATCTTGTATCCTATGCATGCGTTACCACAGAAACTTACAGACATTTTGGAAGACTTGGTCTTGGTGCTGTGTTTGGCAGTAAAAGGTTGAAGGCTTTGGTGGTCTCAGGCAACGAATCGATAGAAGTAGATGACATGAAAAAATACAGAGAAACTTACGATTCAATTTATAGAAAGGCTGTCGATTCTCCGATAATGAAAAAGTATCATGATATAGGCACAGCAGTAAATGTGTCTCCGTTAAATCAACTTAAAGCAATTCCAGTAATGAATCTGAAGAGATCGTATTCCCCAGAGGTGGAAGAAATATCTGGAGAAAAGCTTGTCGAAAACTACCTAGGAAGAAGGATAGCATGTACCCATTGTCCTGTAGCATGTATCCATATAGCTGCTCTAAGAGAGCCTTATGAACGAGAACCATACTTTTTCAAGACCTCCATGATATCTTATGACTACGAGCCAATCTATTCACTAGGTTCCATGCTCGGAATATTCGATATCCCCGGTTTCCTGAAACTGATGGACACTGTTGAGGCTTGGGGTTTGGACGCCATGAGCCTCGGAGTCGCTCTTGCATGGGCTACAGAAGCGTTTGAAAAAGGGTTGATAACCGAGAAAGAGACCCTGGGCTTGAAGCTCCAATGGGGAGATCATCAAACTTACATGAAAGCAGTTGAGTTCGTAGCTCGTTCCAGTACCGATTTTTACAGGTCTCTAGGAAAAGGAGTGGAATATGTGTCTTCCATTTATGGAGGAGAGAATTTTGCGCTTTCTTTTGGTTCTAACGAGATGGCAGGATATCATACAGGGCCTTTATGCTATGTAAATTATCTTACAGGCATGAGGCATAGTCACCTTGATAGCGCTGGATACAGTCTGGACCAAAGAATGCTAAACAAAGGAGAGTTACTTACTCCAGATGAAGCTGCTGAACAGTTATTCAATGAAGAGTCTTGGAGACAGATACTATCAAGTTTGGTAGTTTGTTTTTTTGCTAGAGGCATCTATGATAGCGGGACCATTTCAAGCTCATTGGAGGCTATTGGAGTTTTCGTAGATGAACAAGGAATGTATGAATTGGGTTCTAGGATACTAGAGAAGAAGCTTGAGTTCAAAATTAGAGAAGGATTTTCACCAGAAAACCTCAGAATACCCAATAGAATACTCGAAACTGAATCCCCCCATGGCAAAATCAACGAAGAATATCTTAGAGAGACCATCAAAGCCTATTATACTTTTACAAAGCAGGGAGATAAAAGAGGTCATGCCTAAAAAGACTATATTCTATTTTGACATTTGAAGGGTTTCAGTAATTCAAGCACATTTTAAAGGAAAGAGATTTTACTATATACTGTGGCTGATACAAATACATATTTTAAACTATTATTCGATCTCCCTGTGTTAAGCGGCACTAACATGGAGGTGCCTATAGTTGATCCTGATGACCTGGCATACAGGCTGTTTGACCTCTTCGTCGTGAAAAACGTTGGAGCCGTCATAGTCGTTGAAAACAATGTACCAGTTGGAATAGTCACCGAGCGAGACGTCATCGACAGGGTGCTGAAACAGGAAAGAGACGTGGAGACGACGACGATAAGGGAGATTATGTCGTCTCCTCTAGTGACCATCGAGGCGGATGAGTCCGTACGTGAAGCCATCGCCTTGCTGAGAACCCACGACATAAGGAGACTCGTGGTCACCGAAAAAGGAAACCTGATCGGCCTCACCACGGAGAGGAGGCTGCTGAACCTCGCCCACACCGTCTACCTGGAGAGAACCAGGGGAGTAAGCGCCGGCTCCGTGGATTCAGGGATCGAGAAACCAGTGGTAGCCTACCTCAGCACCTACCCTCCACGGGAGTGCGGCATAGCCACCTTCACCCAAGACCTCGTCGACTCGATAACGAAGCAGCAGTCCCTCTCGCCGCCGTTTATAGTCGCCATCAACGACAGGGGAGGCTACTACGACTACCCCATCGATGTCAAGCTGCAGGTGGAGCGGGAGAGCCGAGAGTCCTTCGAGGCCGTGGCCACCCAGGTAAAGGACTCAGGTGTTAAGTTGGTGAACATACAACACGAGTACGGCTTGTTCGGAGGCAGCTGGGGGGATCACCTCATCTCGTTCATGGAGGAGGTGGACAAACCGATAGTGACCACGCTCCACACGATAATGCAGGACCCCCCGCCAGAAGCAAAGAGGGTGATGGACGAGATCCTCAGGCTCAGCGACCTCGTCGTCGTCCTAGCGAGGGTGGGAGCCAAGATACTCGAGGAACGCTACGACACCCTGTCATTCAAAGTGAGATACATACCTCACGGATGCCCCAACGTACCCTTCATAAAAAGCCAGACGGCGAAACAGGGACTGGGCCTCGAGAAACGCTACGTTCTATCCACCTTCGGCCTCATAAGCAGAGGAAAAGGAATAGAGTACGCCATCCAGTCCCTGCCGGAGATAGTGGAGAAGAAACCCGAAGCCCTATACTTGGTCATCGGGGAGACGCACCCCGAGGTCCGGAAACACGAGGGAGAGTCATACAGACTGAGCCTCTCCGACCTAGCATCCGAGCTGGACATAGAGGACAACGTAAGGTTCGTGAACAGGTTCTTGAGCAAGAGCGACCTAATAAGGTTCCTCCAGGCAACCGACACCTACATCCTCCCGTACCCTAACAGGGACCAGATAAGCAGCGGCACCATGCTATACGCGTTATGCACGGGCAAAGCGATAGTCACGACCCCCTTCCTCCACGCGGAGGAGGTGATAAACGATGGAGCCGCGGTCGGATGCGAGTTCAGGGACCCCGAGTCCATCGCCAGAGAAGTCAACACCCTCATCGACTCGGAGAAACTAAAAGACCAGTACGAGAGAAAGGCCTACGAGTACACCCGAGACAAGATATGGCCCAACGTCGCCATGACGTACATAAACGAGTTCTACAAGACCCTGGGAATGTGAGGCTATGCGGGACACAGGCACACACAGGCTAAGTGGCGTCAAGCTGTTAACCGACGAGACAGGCATCCTACAGCACTCAAAATACGGCGTCATCGACAGAAGACACGGCTACTGCACAGACGACAACGCCAGAGCCCTCATAGCAGCCGTGAGACACCACAAACTATACGGGGGAGACGAATCCCTTCGCCTAGCCAAGAGGTACCTGGAGTTTCTGCTCTTCATGCACATAGACGGCGCCGGCTTCCACAACTTCCTCAGCTACGACAGGAGATACCTCGACGAAGAAGGCACAGAAGACAGCATAGGGCACGCCCTATGGGCGACCGGCTGCACCATAAACTCCAGGGCTCCATGTATGCTGAAACAGCTCTCGAGAACGCTGTTCGACGAGAGCCTCCCACAGGCGAGGAGCTTCACGTCTCCACGGGGAAACGCCTTCACCCTCCTAGGGCTCTGCGAGTACAGCAAAGCACACTCACAGTACGCTAACCTGCGGAAAGACATCGTAAGATTCGCGAGTTTCCTGGGTGACAGGTACAGCGATACCGCGGAGCCAGGGTGGATGTGGTTCGAAAACTATGTGACTTACGCCAGCCCAAGGCTCCCACAGGCCTTGCTTGAGACAGGAAACTTACTAGGAGACGAATCGTTTCTCAGGATCGGCAAGGAGTCACTGGATTTCCTCGTGGAAACCCAGTTCGCTGACGGAGTCTTCCACCCCATAGGCACAGAGGGATGGTACAGGCGAGGCGGGGAGAGGGCTTATTACGACCAGCAGCCCATCGAGGCTTCCTGCATGGTAGAAGCCTGCATCACAGCACACAGGGTACTGAGCGAGGAAAGATACGTCGAATACGCATACAACGCCTTCCAGTGGTTCCACGGAAGCAACTCATCCGGTTTAACCCTCGTAGACAAGGACAACTACACCTGTTTCGACGGCTTAACCCCGGAAGGATTAAACCAGAACAAGGGAGCAGAGTCAACAATATCATACCTACTAGCCGACCTATCCATCAGCGCCGGATCCCAGCAAAGAATCTGATCCTAATCACGTCATTTTTATTAAGGGAACCACAGCTATTCGGCTATGGCTCGATTCGAGGGAAACCCCATCCTAGAACCAGTGCCTGAGCATCCATGGGAGTCCAAGTACGTCTTCAACCCCGCCATGTTCGAGCTAGAAGACAAGATCCACTACATCTACAGGGCCATGGGAGACGACATGGTCTCCAGGCTGGGCTACGCCTGCTCCACCGACGGATGCACCATCGAGGAAAGGCTGCCCTACCCCATATTCGAGCCACTGAACCCTGAAGAAGCGAGGGGAGTCGAGGACCCGAGGGTAACCGTGATAGGCGACACCTGCATAATGGCTTACACAGCCTTCGCCCACACCCCACAGATAGGGATCACCACCATCAAGGCAAAAGACCTGCTGGATAGAAGATGGCTGTGGGGCGAGAGAATCTACCCCTTCCCCGGGGTGACGAACAAAGACGCGGCCCTTTTTCCCCGGAAGATCGACAGCAAATACGCCATGTTTCACAGAATCGAGCCCGATCTATGGATAGCCTACTCGTATGACATGAAGACGTGGTTTGGCTCCAAGAAAGTCATGAGCCCAAGGAGCGGTACTTGGGACAGCGTAAAGGTCGGCATCGCCGGCCCCCCCATCGAGATCGATGAAGGCTGGCTGCAGATATACCACGGAGTGGACGAGAACCGGGTGTACAGATTGGGAACCCTACTGTTGGATAGAGACGACCCCGAGAACATCATCTATAGATCAGCGGACCCCATTCTCGAGCCCTACGAGACATACGAGCGCCGAGGCCAAGTGCCCAACGTGGTTTTCAGCTGTGGCGCAGTAAAACGAGGAAACCGGCTACAGCTGTCTTACGGCGCCTCAGATACAGTGATCGCTGTTTCAAACTTTTCCCTCGATGACATACTGTCACCATACGTGAGTAAGATACCCGGATCTTCGTAGTTTATAAAAGAAGGAAAACATCCGGGAAGAAGAAAGAAAAACAAACTCAGTTGGTGTCCACCTCCCTCAACAGACGACCCAGCGCCGAGGTAACTATCCAATTTGAAAGCCGGCACAGGAGCCACCGCCAACCCAGACACACGACCCACAGCATATTTGAAACATCTCGATCAAACCACCACTGAAAGATAAACCCAGCCAACCACCCAAAGGTATCGCCGATACATACCGCGTGAAAAGACCGTGAACACATATGCGTCAAGAGCCGGAAACCCCCCGGTGATACGAAAACCGGGTTGATACAGGGACTCAACCCCTAAAACGGGGCACACACCCAGATATGGAGGAGCAACAGATGCTGGGGTACCTGCGGTACGTCTACACCAAACGAGGCGAGATAGCCGTCGCCATCACCTACTACCTCGTCCTCGTGACCTTCCTCACCGCCTACACCCACCCCACCCGAGCCGTAACAGTCACCATCGACACCTACAACGAAGCCGAGCTCGAACTAGCCCTCATGATCCTCAGCCTACCCGCGGCCGCACGCTTCCTCCTCGACAGCCTCAAGAAACACACCAAGGACACAGCTGCTGAGCCACCCGGACCACTCGACCAGACAGCTTCATCAACACGAGCACCCTAGAGCAGCTGACCGCTCACACGTCTCGATGAATGGGTGTGAAATTACGATACAAACACAATGCTATATCAGATAAAAGAAGACTCAAAGCGCCCATGGTATTCACCATCAGAGAAATAAAGGGATATCCACCTAAATGCATGTTTGCAGAAGATTGCCAATACTATGACCAAGACGGCGTAGTCTGCAACGAGTATGTCCATTCCAATCCTTGTCCCCAGTTTAACAAGAAATACCGTGACCTTAGGAAAACAAATTTAGGGCAATGGGAAAAACTGATGGAACAAGATATTATGGCAAATACAGTTAACGAGAAAAAAATCATTACCAGTATGTAATTAGCATTTTTAAAATGGGTTTAGTTGGTGAACCCATGCAATTTATAATGCGTATTTACGCACCATTTAAACACTGATACTACCGACGGCGTCGACGTCATCAACCCTAACCACCCCAGACGGCTTGATACACGTAAGAATTGCATAAGCTCCCCGCGAACACAGGAGCGCATAAATACACTGATAAATACACAAAAAACGGTGGAAACGTGGGCCACAGAACCATAACCATCTCGGACGAGGCCTACATGATCCTGTCAAGCCTGAAGAGGGAGAAGGAGAGCTTCACCGACATCATAAAGCGGGTCTTCAACGAGCCCCGGCCGATGAACACCTCGCCGGCAACCCTAGCCAAGTAAGAGGCCGACAAAAAACCTGTACCTGACACCCTGAACCCAGAGATTATAACGACCCACGATCACCATCCACCCAAGAGGCGAAACAGAGTTGAGCACAGGCGAGATCAGGATCACGGCCGTCTTAATCAGCAAGGACCGAGGAGCCAGCTGGGAGATAATCAAGGTCACAGGACTGGGTGGAACCGAGAGAGTAAAAACAACAGACTTTGAGGGACTGAAACTCATCAGGATGGAATACTAGGCAAACCAAGGGTCTCACCCCGTTTTCACTCGACACTTCCAAAGCCACAAGACACCCCCGACGCAGCGCCGGGTTTTCATGAACCACAGAGACTTGAGCCTTAAATCATTGGCATGAGCTACACCACGTGGTGGATGTCGTGGAGGAGACCGTGAGCGTCGATAAACGGGGCAGACTAGTGCCAGCCCACCTACGGGGGACACGGGGGATCAGGGACGGCGGCAAGGTCTCCGTCAGGCTAGACGGCACGAGGCTCATCATCGAGCCCATACCCACGGACCTAGAGGAGAAGGTCAAGGCGTACCACGACTTCGACGAACTCATAAATTAACCAGCATATGATGAAAACCCAGGCTTCGGCACCCCTCTCAGCCACCAGCCGCCTCCAGGCCTTCAAGGGAGCCACACATCTTCTAGGCTTCAATCCACGACACAACGAAATAACATACAGATAAATAAAGCAGAAAAGAATGAGAACATGACTATCAACCGGTGACCACCGTGAAGATGCCCCCGAGGAGAAAGCCAG
>Ga0268279_1001990_pt1 | contig 10504 bp, 12 predicted proteins | sample saktaG_6_FD_190142 | JGI IMG/M metagenome (GOLD analysis project Ga0268279, IMG submission 190142) | Saline water microbial communities from Sakinaw Lake, British Columbia, Canada - sak_2010_1_5_80m | ecosystem: Environmental > Aquatic > Non-marine Saline and Alkaline > Saline ...
TCACCGGATTCGTATCCCAGCCAATGTTTGATTCGTTCGTTAATTTCCAACAGCCTTCCCTGGGTATCGATAAGGACGATCACTTCGGGATTGTGCCTGAAGATAGCTCTGTATTTCTCTTCACTTTCCAGGACAACTTTCTCGACGGACTTCTGTTTCGAAATATTCCGGATTATGCCCAGAACGTATTTTTTGTCATCGATCTGCGCCGGGATCGTGAGCACTTCGACCAAACCAATTTGCCCGTCCTTCCGATACAATTGATATTCCTGGGCTTCCGTTGTCTTCCCCGAGGCACTTTGCGCCAGGGTCGCCACGGCCTTGACTTTATCCCGGCCCCGGATCAAATCAAGCTCTACCAGGTTTTTCCCCAGCAGCTCGCCCCGGGCAAATCCAGATATTTCTTCGGTCGCCGCATTGCATTCCAGCAATACACTTTTCAGATCGACTAGCAGGTAGGCATCTTTGGTGTGCGTGAATAGCGCCCGAAACTGTTCCAGTTGCAGTGCCAGCCGGCTGGAAGTCTCGTTTTTGTCGGTTTTTTCATGGGCTCTGCGCTGTTCCAGATTCCGGATGAGTTCTAACTTTTCTTTACTTTTGTCCTTCATGATTCCTATTTCTCACCAAATATCATATTACATTTTTTAATAAATAGAGAAATTCCATGGACCACAAAATGTCCATGGAAAATTGACTTATATCAATTTCTACAAAGGTTCTCTAAGACAATCTGCCCAAATACTCGTAAATCACCGGACCTGAGTCAAACTCATTTCCCGGTGTCTTCGTCAAATGGAAAGCCTAAAAAAACGGTCGCCCTACGATGTCGGGGCTCTACCCGTTGATCTGTTTTTTCATCCCGCTGAGAAGCAACACATGGTTCCTCTCCTCATTGATGATACCGTCGATCAGCCTGTGCTCGCTGGCCGGAATGATATTTTTCACCTCCTGGTAGTAGAGCACGGACTCCAATTCCTTATCGATCGCGTACAGCAGTGCAGATGAAGCATCCTGGATCGCGGCTATTTTCGCGTCGGATTGTATGTCCGTAAAGATCAGATTTTGGGTATAGGCTTCAAGATACGCATAAAATTCTTCGCTCGGTCCGGCCAGCAAACTGAAATCTCCTAATTTTGCGGCCATAGATTGAAACGTTTCGCGATGTTCGCGTTCGGCTTTGGCCAAACCAAGAAACAGAGCTGGCAATTCAGCCTGATCGAATTTCTGAGCCATCTCCTCGTAAAAATTTTCGCCTTTAATCTCAATTTTCACGGCAAATTCGAATACATCCTTCATCGTAAAAATCGCCATGGTTCGCTCCTTTTTAATTTAAAACGCTTCCCTGCCACTTCCCGATATCGAATCTTTAGTCCATTCTCCCGTCGGTCTTTCTACTGTGTAAAAAAACCAGCCGTGCCGAAATATCCCCATCGCCGGCACGGGCACTCTGAATCACGTGAATTGTTTTCGGGAAAAGGATTATCCTCTTTCGAAATCTTCCTTTCCTACGCCACATACCGGACATACCCAGTCGGCCGGCAGATTCTCAAAAGAGGTGCCTTTTTCAACGCCGTTTTCCGGATCGCCTTTCGCCGGGTCATAGATGTAACCACATACCGTGCAAACATACATATCCATTTTAAGCCTCCTCTGCGAACGTGTTTTGATATCTAAAATAAGGAAGTCTCTCGCCCTTTTCAACAAGAATTATCAATCGCGAATACGGCCTCATGATCGGGGAGTCGCTTAATGAACCTGTTGAACGGAGGTAACCTCGGGCACTTCCTCCAGCAATTTTTTTTCGATACCCATTTTTAACGTGTAGGTGCTCATCGGGCAGCTTCCGCACGCTCCGGTCAAGCGCAGCTTCACAACACCGTCTCCGGTCACTTCAACCAACTCCACATCGCCCCCGTCAGCCTGCAGCATCGGGCGGACGGCATCAATCACTTTGATAACTTTGTCTTTCATTGCTTTATACCTTTCCGGTTTAATTGTTCTGTTTTGGATCCCGGCAACTGCTGCAGTACCCCTTGAGATACCCGTGCAGTTCCTGAACGACATGTCCTTCAATTTCCGATTGTTCGCTGGAGAGCACCGGGCATTGCAGATTCAGGTCAAAGATACCCCCGCAACGGGTGCAATAAAAATGGCAATGTTTCGCTTTCTTGAACTCATAGCGGATTTCCGATCCGGTGATCGTCAGGGCGACCAGCATGCCCTTTTCGACAAGCAGATTGAGGGTATTATAAACGGTGGTTTTGGAAATTGTCGGTACATTCTGCATCAGCTCCCGGTAAATGGCCTCTGCGGTGGGGTGCTCGGTATTTCCAACCAGGTAGTCCAGGATAAGCATCCTTTGATAGGTTGGCTTGATCCCCTTTCCCTGCAGCGCAATTTTAATCTGAAACATATTTGTATTCATTCCAAATCGATTTTAAGGGTTATTTCCCATTCAAACAAGTGATTTTCACCGCTTCGGCGTAAAAATATTTCTTGCCTCGATGGGAAAGTCGATGCTACTATTTCCCCGGGAAAGCGGCGAAATAAAATACCGGGCAGAATGGGAGGCCGACGCCGTAAAAATAAGCAAAGGACCTAAAATGAAACCAAAACCAGGCGACGATTTTATTCAACGCCGTAGCGCTCAGAATAAAACCGTCCTGCAATACGCCGACAAAACGATGAAGCGTTTCTTAAATCTGGATCACAACGCCTACGCCGAGGGCCGTTTACCCGCGAAAAGCAAAGAACTGCTCGGACTGGTCGCTTCTCTCGTGCTGCGCTGTGACGACTGCGTCAAATATCATCTCATGCAATGTTTCGATCAGGGTGTTACGGACGATGAATTGGCCGAGACGCTATCCATCGGCCTGATTGTGGGAGGCTCCATCACCATTCCACACCTGCGCCGGGCCCTGGAGTTCTGGGACAATCTGAAGTAATCGCTTAGAGGGATTGAACCCAAAAGAGAAATTTGGAGAGCTCGCGTCCATTGCTTACAAAATACCGTGCCGTGCTCGCGCTCTTCGATCCGTTTGCAATCATCACCGATATTCCGTTTCGGTTCGCAATCGGATAAGCCGTTTCATCCGATCCGTCGCCTCCGATATAGACCAGACGGGGAGCTTCTCCCTTCTCCCTCGGCCAAAGCCGCAGAAAATTCTCCATCGCCCGGCCGTGGTTCCACATATTGCGCGGGCCTATCGTTATTTGCGTTCGTGTCTGAGTGAGTTCCGGACTGATCGTGCCGCCCAGCGTCTGCTGAACCAGTTTGGTTATCCGGTTCTGTTGGGGAAGTTCCATATCACCGAGCTTCATCTCGATGGAAATACCATTATAAGTTGGCGCGTAACGCAGGTCACTACCCGTCATTTCCATCCGCAATACATCCATGACATTTTCCAGAGCCTGCCGGACGAGGCTGAGCCCCGGGAACTGCCAGGACAGTTCGGGAGAATCGATTTCATAGCCCGCGCTTCCGATGAAGATCAGTCTGAAATCCCGAAATTCCTGGCGCTGCATATGAACCGGCCGCCCGGCGAACAGGGCAACTCTGAACAGACTGGCTTTTTGAATCCAATCGATTTGCTGAACAAGCTTACTGTAAAGTGGATCGTCCGGTCCTCGGCTACCGAAGATACTGTCAAGATTGAAGACAAAAAAAAATCAGGCCCCGCCGCCTCTGCAGAAAAGCCGCTACGGATTGGATTTCCTCAAACAGGGATTTCGCAACCATCGCCACCTACGTATGACGGATTGAGAACTTCACAGCAGAAACCACCCGTGATTCCCATCCGCCTAATCGTATCGCTTTTATTCCGGGCTCCGATAATCCCGGATCATATCATCTTATTTATAGATTTTATATTGGTCGCCTAATTTTCCGAACGCCTCGGCATCCCGGCGACAACGTTCCAATAAGGGCTCAACCGGAAGACGGTTCGTAACCTGGAGCCGAAAAGCAGCGCTGCCGAAAAGGCGATCCAGATGGTTGTCACGGAATTCAAAATCGTCCGGATACAGATTCCTGATCGTGTTCAGGATACGGATCATTGCCACCACAGGCGCAAGCTCATTGCGATCGGTAATCCGAACCTGCACGCCCTGGCATGCCTGCCCCTCGTATTTCGGATGAACGGCCCGGTCGGGAATATTTACCGGTGTAAATGTCGCCGCATCGAACTGTATTCCGGGCAGTTCTAATCGGTTCAGGGCTGCCGCCAAACTTTCCCTGTTCACCCACGGCGCACCGAATTTCAGAAACGGCTCCGGCGTGCCCCGGCCTTCGGATAGGTTGGTTCCCTCCAGCAGACAGAATCCGGGATAGACGATCGCCGTGTTCAGGTCGGTCATGTTCGGCGAGGGTGCAATCCACGGCAGACCGGTTTCATCAAACCAAATCTCCCGTTTCCAGCCCTCCATCTCAACCACGAACAGGCTGGAATTGACCGTCTGCGGCACCCAACCCTCCCCGTAAATCAGCATGGCCAGTTCTCCAACCGTCAAACCGTAGCGGATCGGGGTTGGATGGCTTCCCACAAACGAACGATAGTCTGGTTCTAGGCTTGCCCCTTCGATCCGGTCGCCCCGGATGGGATTGGGCCGGTCAAGCACCACGAAGGGTATGCCGTTTTCGAAGGCGCTCTGCATGGCATAGGTCATGGTCGATATATAGGTATAAAACCGTACGCCGACATCCTGGATATCGTAGACCAGTACATCGACATCCTTCAGCATTTCCGGGGTCGGTCTGAAATTACTCCCGTACAGGCTGAAAATCCGGGCACCTGTCAGGGAATCCACTTCATCCGTGATGGTACTACCGTCCGCATGGGTTCCCCGAAAACCATGTTCGGGACCGAAAATTACGGTCACCCGGCAATCGCCGTTATCATGGAAAAGATCGACGATATGGCGTCCCTGCCCATCGCAGGCTGTGTGATTGCAGACGATTCCAACACGTTTGCCCTTAAAAAAGTCAAAGCCGGAAGCAACCACGACATCCAGGCCCGTTTTGACGATCGGTTCACGCCCTTCACGCGGCGCCTGGCTTCCGTCGGATTGACGTCGTGTACAGCTCAGGCTCAGCAATATTAACAACAAACAGATGGAGTATTTGACCGGATGCATACGGAGTTCCTTTTGATTATCAACTTGCAATGATGATCCAGTTTAGCCTTTGGGTAAGATAATGATAGGACCGCCCTTGAGAGCTGCGAGCGCTCGTCAAAGGGCAGCAAACGATATGAAATAGCCCGGCTGAGACGGCCGGACTATGCGGCAGATTATTTTACACAGGCATCTGCCGGACAGACGCTTGCGCATTGTGGGTCGCTGTAATGGCCTTTGCACTCAACGCACAGTTCCGGATCAATTTCATAATATTCATCGCCTTCGGAAATGGCTCCCGTCGGGCACTCAGGTTCGCAGGCACCGCAGTTGATACATTCTTCCGTAATATGTAACGCCATAGCATCCTCTCCTTTTCTTGAATTTTCAATTATCTGTGGAAATTTAAACAATCATGAATTGTTAGACAACAGCTGTATACTTGCTTCCTAACAGAAAAATAGAGTTTTGATTTTTGGCGATGTTATTTAACTTGTTATAAAAGTGAATCGGGAACGATAGACTTACTAACAGGAGGAAATTATATGGGAAATTTGGACATTGGCCTTCCGGAGTATTCAACGGACTTTAAATCCCGCCGGATTCAAAATTGGATTATTATTGGTTTTCTTTATTCGTTTTTCTATATGTCCCGTTATAATTTTTCAGCAATTGCGCCAACCCTGGAATCGGTTTTTGGATGGACAAAAAGTAATCTGGGGATTTTTGAAACACTAATGCCCCTGGTTTATGGTTTATCGGTAGTAATAAATGGACCGATCGCCGATAAAATTGGTGGCAGAAAGGCTTTTCTTATTGGCGCCGCCGGAGTGATCGTCATGAACGGCCTTTTTGGGCTTTCTTCTATTTTCGTCCAGGCTCCCGCCGTCTGGTCAGATCATCAGTTGGTCCAGGAATCTTTATTAAACTATGGCATAAGTAAAACGGCATTGCTTTGGCTGCTGGCGATTACCTGGTCTTTAAATGGTTATTTTCAATCGTTCGGCGCGCTTTCAATTGTTAAAATTAATGCCCAATGGTTTCATATCAGGGAACGGGGAACCTTTTCGGCAATTTTTGGTGTTTTAATAAGGTTTGGATTAATTTTAGCCTTCTCCGGAACCCCATTGATTGTAAAGTATCTGGCCTGGTATTGGGCATTCTGGGTTCCGTCGATTGTTATTATTGGACTTTTTATTCTCGTGTTGTTTTTTGTAAAAGATACACCGGAGGAAGCCGGCTACCCGGAATTTGATACCGGCGACGGTTCGGGAAAGATCGTTGAAAAAGTCCGGCTTCTGGATGTTATGAAAAAGGTTTTTAACAGTAAGGTCATGTGGATGATTGCTGTCGGTTCCATGATGATCGGCTTTGTCCGGCGAAGTGTGGTTGATGCCTGGTGGCCGGTTTATTACAAAGAAATGCATAATGTCCTGGGGACCAATGTTCCTTACCAGGTTACGGCCTGGGGAATTGCGTTATTCGGGATTCTTGGTGGTTTTGCCTTCGGAATTACGTCTGATAGAATTTACCGCGGTCGTCGAGCGCCGGTAATTGTTTTTGGTTTTATTGGTATGGCTGTTATGCTGCTACTGTTTTATTTTGCTGACGCTATCCATTTGGGAGTGCTTGCTCCGGTAATTATGTTGCCCATTCTATCGTTTTTTGTAAACGGATCACATGGGATGATTGCCGGTGCCGCGACCATGGATTTCGGTGGAAGAAAAGCGGCCGGAACAGCCGTTGGTCTAATTGACGGCATGCAATATCTGGCCGGATCAGTTGTCGGTATGGTGGTTGGATACATTACGACTAATTTTGGCTGGCAGTTGTGGAAACTCTGGCCGGTTCCCTTTGCAATAATTGGCGCGATTGTGATGTCCCGCCTGTGGAATGTCGTACCGACAAGTAAATCGATACAAACAAAAAAGGAGTAAAACATGGGACATAATCTGTTTGAAATAATTATTCTTAATGGCCGCCCGGCGTCCGGCAAATCCGAAGTTATCGACTATTTGAAAAAGACCGAATTGGAAAAACGCAAAGAGCGCTTTCATATCGCGAAACTGGATGAGATCGATGATTTCCCAATGCTCTGGACCTGGTTCGAAGAGGATGCCATTCTCGAAAAAATTATGAAGCAACCCAGAATGCATTCCGACTCCGACGGTTATTTTTTGCATGAATACCAATGGCATCTCCTGATTGAACGGATTTCGATGAATTATCAGAAACGCCTGCGTGACAATCCCGATTATCATGCGGAATTTACTACTCTGGTTGAATTTTCACGCGGTTCCGAGCATGGTGGCTATCAAGCCGCTTATCAGCATCTTTCCAGGGAGATTCTGGAACGGGCCGCCATTTTTTACATTGACGTTCCCTTCAAGGAGTCGCTGCGCAAAAACCGCCGGCGCTTCAATCCCGATAAACCCGACAGCATCCTCGAACACGGTCTGCCGGACAAGAAACTCGAGCGACTCTATTCCGAAGTGGACTGGCCTGAATTCAGCGCGGCCGATCCGCAGTTCGTCACTATCAAAGGCATTCGGGTTCCCTATATCGTCCTGCATAACGATCCGGATATTACCACAGCCAGGGACGAACGTCTCGGTCAGGCGCTCGAGGAGCTGCTTGACCGTCTTTGGAAACTTTATTCGCGTTAGCCCCACCGGAACTGGCGCACGAAGCGGCCCGATGAAGGGCTCTCACCGGATTTAGGACGCTCATCCTGCGGAGCATTAAGGCGGCCCATGCCGACCGTGACTCCCGGTCAAATTGATCACCCGATGCAGGCAGACATTGATTTTCAGACGGAATTTGAGTAAAATCCCGTGTAATAAACCGAGGGCTGCCCTATTTCGAGTTATTTTGAATCCATAAAATCGATTTTTACACGAACCCTGTTTCGCGTTATACTCGTCTTCATCCTGCTCACGCTGGTCGCCTCATCTCTGGTTTTGGTCTTCGAAAAGGGCAGCAACGGGCAGGAATACAAAAGTTTCTGGGATTCGGTCTGGTGGGCTTTTGTCACCGTCTTCACGGTCGGATACGGCGATATCAAGCCGATTACCGTGGGCGGACGGATTATCGCAATTATCGTCATGTTCGCCGGTGTTTCACTCGTTTCTTTAATTACGGCTACGATATCGTCCATTTTTGTAGCCAAACGAATCAGGGAGGATCAGGGCTTGGAATCCGTAAAATTTGATCGTCATATCATCCTTTGCGGCTGGAATAAATCGGCCGAATCCATCATCGAAACCTTACTGACGCTCTCCACGGATATCAATCTGCGGGTGGTCCTGATCAACGACCTGCCCGAAGAGGAGATCAATACGATCCTGGACCGTTTCCGCAAACATACCGTAAAATACATCCGCGGCGATTACACCCAGCATTCGCCCCTCGAACGCGCCAATATCGACGCCGCCAGTGCGGTGATTTTGCTGCCCAACCTATCCCGGCTGTCAGCCAAGGATGCCGATGACAAAACCCTCCTGGCTACTCTGAACATCAAGTCAAACCATCCGAAATTGAAAGTGATCGCCTTCTTGATGAACCGGGAAAACGAAATCCACCTTAAACGCGCCAAGGCCGATCAGATCTTCATCAGCGATCAGTTTATCGATTTCTTCATCGCCCGGCATGTTCTGGAGCCCGGCCTCACGAACGTGCTCTCCGATCTGCTCGACTCCAAGGGCAAAAACAAAATCGAAACGGCCGAGATACCGGCCCGGTTTCAAGGGAAAAGCTACGCGGAGCTCTTTCAATACTTCAAAGAACAGCATAAATTTTTGCTTCTCGGCGTACTGTCCGAGGTGGAAACGATCGGAATTTCCGCTTTTTTATCCGCCGATACTTCGCAGCTGGACGCCTTTATTGAAAAGAAACTGAAGCAATCCGGCCGCACGCTGGGCGAAGAAAACAAAGTATTGGTCAGTCTCAATCCCGATGACAATTACATCATCCAGGAAAACGAAAAAGCCATCATATTGAAATAAAGCTTATGAGAGAATCAAACTGTACGCTGAGTCCCAAAATCCTGCAGGAATTCGAAATCTTTTCGACGCTGTCCCTGGAGGAAATCGAACAGTTCTGCCGCATCATCACACCCCTGCAATTCAATAAGGGCGAACTGATTATCGTCGAGGGCGAGATCGGCGATTCGATCCTGATCCTGCTGGACGGTGAAGTCGAAATCACCCAGGCGCTGACCCTTAAAACCGATCAGGTGCAGACCGATTTACGCGAAAAGAGCCTGATCCACCTTTCCAGTCAGAAACGACCGTTCTTCGGGGAAATGGGCCTTTTCAGCGATGATTATAAACGCTCCGCCAATGTCAAGGCGGTCAGCGTTTGCGAAATCGGCAAAGTCGCCAAACACGATTTTTTTCGTATCTGTGACTCTTATCCTCAAATCGGCAATAAAGTCATGCAGAACGTCGCCAAGGTGCTTACCCGGCGCCTGAAGCAAACCAACCAGAATGTTCTCAAACTCACTACGGCATTCAGTCTAATTCTAGAAAGCTAAAGAGGTTATTGTGTCCACCGAACTCGCCAAGACCTACGACCCGCAAGATGTCGAATCCCGCTGGTACCGCAGCTGGCAAGAGAAGGGCTATTTTCACGCCCGGACCGGAACCGGCAAACCGACCTATACGATCGTTATACCGCCGCCCAACGTCACCGGCATTCTCACCATGGGTCACGTACTGAACAACACCATTCAGGATATCCTGATCCGGCACGCCCGCATGAAGGGCCATGAAACCCTCTGGCTGCCCGGCACGGACCATGCCGGCATCGCCACCCAGAACGTTGTCGAGAAAAAACTGCGCAACGAAGGTGGCAAGACCCGCTGGGACTACGGACGCGAGGCGTTTACCCAGATAGTCTGGGATTGGGCCCTTAAACACAAATCGCTGATCTTCAAACAATTCACCAAACTCGGCTACTCTTTCGACCAGCAGCGCGAACGATTCACCCTTGACGAAGGTCTCTCGAATGCCGTGCGCACGGTATTCGTGCATCTCTATAAAAAAGGCCTGATCTATCGCGGCCGCCGCATCATCAACTGGTGCCCGGTCTCGCAGACAGCCCTTTCCGATGAGGAGGTTCTGCATAAAGAGACCGCGGGACATCTCTGGTATTTCCGCTACCCGTTCAAGGACGGTTCGGGCTATATCACAGTCGCGACAACGCGCCCGGAAACGATGCTCGGTGATACGGCCGTGGCCGTAAATCCGGCGGATGAGCGCTTCCGCCAGCTGGTCGGCAAGACCCTGGTGCTGCCTATCGTGAACCGCGAAATCCCGGTTGTGGCCGACGATTTCGTCGATATCGAATTCGGAACCGGCGCAGTAAAGGTCACGCCGGCCCACGATCCCAA
>Ga0268279_1001991_pt1 | contig 10502 bp, 10 predicted proteins | sample saktaG_6_FD_190142 | JGI IMG/M metagenome (GOLD analysis project Ga0268279, IMG submission 190142) | Saline water microbial communities from Sakinaw Lake, British Columbia, Canada - sak_2010_1_5_80m | ecosystem: Environmental > Aquatic > Non-marine Saline and Alkaline > Saline ...
CATCCAGCTTAATACCTGTTGTGAAAATTCACCATCTAAATTTTCTGGAGAGGTTTTGACAAGTTCAATCCGAGGGCAGATTACAAAAACTTGGCGGTTTTCTTTAACTTCGGCTCTGATAAAATTATAGGTTTCTTTTTTATCTTTTGGCTGGACGATTTTTGTAATTATTTTTTTTCTACCCCTGGGCAATTCATCAATAATAGATAAATCAAGGTCGCCGTAAATAGTCAAAGACAAGGTGCGGGGGATAGGGGTGGCTGTCATTGAAAGCAGATGAGGAATTATTTTTTTTCCGTTGGTATCTTTTGATGATTTACAGAGCTTAGCTCTTTGCTCCACTCCAAAACGGTGCTGTTCGTCTAAAATTACTAAAGCTAAATTTCCAAATTTTACCTTGTCTTGAATTAAAGCATGGGTGCCAATTAAAATATCTATTTCCCCCTTCTTTGTTTTTTCGAGAAGTTTTTTCCGGGAAATTTCAATAACTTCATTTTTTAGTTTTTTTGACCGGAACTGATCCTGCTTGCCCGTTAAAAGCCCGAGATTAAGATTAAAATCTTTGAGCAGTTTTGCCACTTCCTGAAAATGTTGTTTTGCCAAAATTTCAGTTGGAGCCATAAAGGCGATTTGGAAATCTGCCTTAGCTACATTTAAAGCAGCCATCATTGCTACTACTGTTTTTCCTGAACCAACATCCCCTTCGAGAAGCCGGTTCATTGGCCGGGGTTTTTCTAAATCTTTTAAAATCTGCCAGGCAGATTTTTTTTGAGCAGAGGTTAGTTTGAAAGGTAAGTTTTTAATAAATTCTTTAATAAGAGCCAGATTTAAAGGAATGGGAATTGCTTTTTCTCTGGCTAATTTCAGTCTTTCTCTTAAGACGAAAAGTGAAAGATTAAATAACTCCTCAAGGGCAAATCTTTTTTTTGCTTCTTGGGCTAACTTCAAAGAGTCAGGAAAATGGATTTGCCAAATTGCTTTTTGCAAGGGTAAAAATTCATATTTTTTTCTGATTTTTTCTGGCAGAGAATCTGAAATTTGGTTTTTTAATTTTATCAAAAGAGGTTTGATAATAAATCTTAGCCACCTTGAGGATAATCCTTCTGTTTCTGGATAAACCGGAATTAATCTTCCGGTATGAGTAAGGTTAGATGTTAGATGTTGGATGTCAGATGTTGGAGATATTTTTTCGTATGCCGGGCTGGATAAATATTTTGCGCTTCCTTTTTTTGCTATTTTTCCTCCCAAACAAACATAATCCCCCTTTTTAAAAGTGTTGATGAGATAAGGCTGGTTAAACCAAATTACTTTTAGTTTTCCAGTTTCGTCGCCAATAGTTGCCTGGGTTAAAACCATTCTTTTTCTGGAAGTGTAGATATTTTTTATATCTAAAATTTCTCCTTGAAAACAAAAAGGGCCACCGGCTTCGGCTTTTGAAATTGGAATTATCTTTGAAAAATCCTCATAGCGATGAGGAAAATGGAAAAAAAGATCATGGATATTCTTGATTCCTAGTTTTTTTAACTTTTTTTGGTAAATAAGGCCAACCCGAGGAATTTCCTCAATTGGAGTTGAGAGATTCATGTGCCCCTAGGCTGACTCGAACAGCCATTTTCTCTTCCGCAAAGAGATGCTCTATCCATTAAGCTATAGGGGCGTTGTATTTCTAAAATTATCATAAAATTTACTTAAAATCAAGTTGACTTAAATAACTTTAATGGTTAAAATTAGAATAAGGAGAGGTCGCATAGCCTGGTCTATTGCGGCACACTGCTAATGTGCTAAGGGAGTAATATCCCTTCGTGGGTTCGAATCCCACCCTCTCCGCTTTAATTTAAAATATTTTGCTTCTTGGAGGGGTAGGGAGCGGTTATCCCAAGCGGTTTTGAAAACCGCTAGGGCTGAAAGGCCCTCGTGGGTTCGAATCCCACCCCCTCCGCAGCGTAATAAATTTTTCTTTTAGAAAAATTTAAACGCTGCTGGGACGTTTAAATTTGTAAACAAATTTATTACGTCTCGCCTAAAATGTTTTATACTTATATCCTTCAAAGTCTAAAAAATAAATCTTTGTATATTGGTTACACAACCGATCTAAAGAAAAGATTTAGGGAACATGATTCTGGAAAGGGTTTGGCAACTAAACCATTCCGCCCCTATAAATTAATTTTTTACGAAGCTTTTCTAAATAAAATCGATGCTAAAAATAGAGAAGAGTATTTAAAAAGCGGTTATGGAAGAAGGACGATTAAAAAGCTTTTGTTGCGATATTTAAAAAATTGCTGAAGCTTGGAGGGTTGCGAGAACGGTTATTCGGCTGGCCCTGAAAACCAGTGCCCTTTGGGGCTTGCAGGTTCGAATCCCACCCCCTCCGCATTAAAAAACAGAGGCATTGCCTCTGTTTTTACTTATTTTACAAAATAGGTCAAGATTTTGCTTAAGCTATCCTCTGGCGACTGCCACTCCCCAAACTTCTTTAGCTCCAGCTATTTTTAAAGCTCGGGCCCCCTCCTCCATAGTTGAGCCGGTAGTATAGACATCATCAACTAAAAGAATTTTTCTTCCTCTTATTTTCTCAGTATTTTTTACCAAAAATACTCTTTTGATATTTTCTTTTCTCGCCTCTGCCGTAAGTTCAACTTGGGGGAAAGTTTCTTTTATTTTTATTAAACAATCTGAAATCAGGGGAATTTTCAAAAAGGAGCTAAGCTCTTTAGCTATTTCTTCTGCCTGATTAAACCCCCGCTGTTTTAACTTCCGTTTCTCTAAAGGAATAGACAGGAGAAGAAATTCAGAAAAGGCAGGAGGATTGTCGAGCAATTGAAAATGATTTATCATTAAAGAAGCTAAAGGTTTTGAGAGCTCTCTTATAAAAGGTTTATATTTAAAAAGCTTTATTAAGTTTTGGACCAAACTATTTTGGTAGGGGACAGCAAAATAAAGGCCGTTGAGCTTTCGGGAGACACATCTTTGGCATTTTCCTCCCTGCCAGATTCTTTGAGGTTTTTCACAGAGACAGTATTGATGTTCGGAAATTTCAATAATAGAAAGACAATCTTCACAGAGATAACTTCCTTCTTTCTGACAACTCAAACAAAACCGAGGGAAAAGAACAGATAAAGCAAAATTGTAATATTCAAATTTTTTCCACATACCCGAGCCGTAGCGAAGGGTGAAGAAGAGATTTATTTCTTCGACTAGACCTTCTTTTTTAAAATGATATAATATATTTAATGTTCTGGACACCCTTTAAAAAGGCCACTAAAAAATTTTTAGGGATAGATATTGGAACAACCTCTATTAAAATTGTTGAATTATCAGGCCTGAGAGCGAGGATAAAACTTGAAAATTACGGAGAAATTGGTGCTCCAATGTTTTACGAAAAGCCATTTAGGACTTTTGAGAAAAGCACTCTTTTGCTTTCCAACCAAGATGTTGCTAAAGCTATCGGAGCTATTTTTAAGGAAGCTAAGATTGAAAATAGAGATGCTATTTTTTCCATCCCCGATTTTTCAACTTTTTTTACCTTTCTTGAGCTGCCTCCGATGACTCAAGAGGAAATACCTTCAGCTGTCCAATTTAAAGCCCGTCAGCATATCCCCCTTCCTTTATCAGAGGTAGCTTTAGATTGGACAATAATTGAGGGTGAGGCTTCTAATCAAAAAAAAGCTGAGCTTAAAATCCTTTTAGTAGCTGTTCCCCATGAAGTTATTAATCAATATCAGGAAATTGCTCGACTTTCTCAGATTCGACTTCTATCCTTAGAGGCAGAGGTGTTTGGCCTGGCGAGGTCTTTAATTAAAGATAAAAAAGGCACAATTGCTTTGGTAGATATCGGGGCCCAGAGTACTACCATAAGTATTATTGAAAAAGGAATCTTGAAAATAACTTATAGCTTTGATGTTTCTGGAAACGAATTAACCCGCCTCCTATCCAAGTCTCTAAATATTAGTTATAATAAAGCAGAAGAGTTAAAAAGAAGACATGGTATTGGATTTTCGGAGATGCAGATTGGGAGAATCCTATCTCCCCTGATTGATTTGATGCTGTCTGAGATAGAAAAAATCTCCCAGAACTTTTATCAAGCCGAAGGAAAAGAAATAGAAAAAGTTATTTTAGCCGGGGGATCGGCCCTACTTCCCGGCCTGAAAGAGTATTCCTCCAACCGCCTCAAAAAAACTGTGGAGATAGCTAATCCTTTTGCTGAAATTTTTTATCCCCCAACTTTAGAGCAAACTTTAAGAGAAATAGGGCCTTCTTATGCGATAGCGGTTGGAATGGCTCTCAGGGGCTTCGAGTAACCACTAATATCATTTATGGCAATAGAAATTATTCCAAAAAAAACTGAAGCTAAATTACCGGCGGTTAATGTTTTATTCTATTTATCCTTAATTTTACTTATTATTTTTGTTTTGAGCTACTTTGTTTTAGGTTATTTTCAAAAAAAATCAGCCAGGACCCTTCAGAATATAGAAGATATTATATCCCAAGAAGAAACATCTGAGGCAAAAGCCTTAAAGAAAAAAATTTTTGGATACCAGGAAAAAATTGAAGTAGTTGCTTCTTTACTTACTTCTCATCAGATGAGCAGGAATTTTTTTACTCGTCTTGAAGATCTCTCCTATCCTAAAGTTTTCTTTTCTGAGCTAGATTTGGATGTTGGGAGAGCTCAGGTTTCCCTTTCTGGCCAGACCGAAAGTTTTGAAGCCCTGGGCCAGCAACTTTTGATTTTTAAAAAGGGAGAATTTATCAAAGATGTTAATTTAACAAAGGTTTCAATCGGGAAAGAGGGGGAAATTGAGTTTACCATTGAACTTTCTTTTGACCCGCAGATATTTAAATAAAAGTAAAAATTAAGAAAGCTTCTCTATGTCAAAATCAAGCGCCATTGCCATTTCACTCCTTAGTGCCCTGATAGTAGGGGTTTTCTTGGTCTTCCCAAGGTGCCAGGACTTAAAAGCCCTCCGGCTTGAAATTGGAAAAAGAAGCGCTGAACTTCAATCTAAAGAAAAACATTTTTCAAATCTCCAGGAAGCCTCTAAGGAACTGGAAAAATATCAGTTAGAACTTTCTAAAATCGATTCTGCTCTTCCTTCCGACCCTTCTTTGCCTTCTCTGTTTAATTTTTTACAGAAAGCCAGTTCTCAAAATGGTCTGATCTTAGAAGATGTCGGTTCCTTTTCCGTAACCGTTCCCGAAGAAAAGCCAGAAATTAAAGAAATTAGCCTCAATCTTGGAGCTTCCGGTTCTTACTCCTCTTTTAAAAATTTTCTTTCGACTTTAGAAAAATCAGCCAGACTTATTGAGGTAGAAAACATCTCTTTTTCCGCTCCTGAAGAAAAAGAAAGTTCTTTTTCTTTTGATTTAAAAATAACAGTCCATTCTTATTAGCAATAACATTCCAAATCGGAGAGGGGTCGGGAGAACCCTCCGGTTCTCCCGTGTAGGAAAAGATTAAAAACCGAGGGTTTTTAAAGAGCGAGCCCGAAGCGAGGCGAAGCCGAGCGCTGGCACTTTGTGCCAGAGAGGGCGAGCGACCTCACATAGCATTACCACTATGGCTATTACATTTCTTCAACAAAGAAAAAAGCAAAAACGTTTGATTTTCGTTTTGATAGCAGTAATTGTTTTAATTTTTATTGTAGTTTGGCGGGGTTTTTTGGTTAAGCCAAAACCTGTTTTGGCTCCAATAATTTCAGAACCTCCGAAAATAGAAATAAATTTTGGAGTATTGAAAAGCCCTATTTTAAAAGAGCTTCAACTTTTTGAAGAAATTAATCCCTTTGAAGAGCAGATAGGCAGGGAAAATCCATTTGTTCCATACTAATTTTATTATTATATGACGATACTGCAACAGCTAGTCAAAAAAGGAATTTTAGAAAAAGAAAAAGCCGCCTCTTTGGAATTTGAAATTAAGAGTTCTGGGAAAAAAGACGAGGAGGTAATTTTAGAAAAAGGGATTGTTTCTGAAAGTTTTTTGTTTGGTTTAAAAAGTGAGAATTTAAAAATACCTTTAAAAGAAGTAGTAGCGTCGGAAATTCCCTTAAAAATTTTAGAGCTCATCCCCGAAGAATCGGCCAGATATTACAAGATTGTTCCATTAGCGAAGAGAGATAATCTTTTGGAAGTTGGAATGGTTTCCCCCGAAGATTTAAAAGCCCAAGAGGCCCTGAAATTTTTAGCTCGGCAGGGCAAGTTTTCTTATCAGGTTTTTTTAATTACCTTAACTTCTTTTAATAATCTTTTAAAACAATATCGAACTTTAAAAAGAGAAGTAAGCCGTGCCCTCGAGGAATTAGAAACTGAATTAAGGGAAGAAAAAACAGGGGTAAGGCCAATGAAGGCGGCTGAATTTGAGAGATTAGCTGAGGAGGCTCCCATTATCAAAGTGGTAGCGGTTATTCTAAGACATGCGGTTGAGGGAGGAGCCTCTGATGTCCACATTGAGCCGACTAAAGAAAAATCAAGAATCCGGTTTAGAGTTGATGGAATTTTGTATTCTTCCATTTTTCTGCCCCTATCTGTTCATCCGGCAGTTGTAGCCCGAATTAAAATTTTATCCAATTTAAAAATTGATGAGACCAGAATTCCTCAAGATGGCCGATTTTCCACAAGGCTTGACGGCAAAGATATTGATTTTCGAGTTTCCACTTTCCCGACTTCTTTAGGAGAAAAAGTAGCAATAAGAGTTCTTGATCCTACCGAGGGATTAAAATCCTTTGAGGAACTGGGATTAGAGAGGAGAAATTTTGAAGTGGTTAAAGCAGCTACGAAGAAACCTTATGGTTTAATTTTAGCTACCGGTCCCACCGGCTCCGGAAAAACCACTACTTTGTATACGATTTTAAATCTTTTAAATAAAGAAGGGGTAAATATCGTTACCCTTGAGGACCCTATCGAATATTTTATTGGAGGAGTTAATCAATCCCAGATAAGACCTGAAATTGGTTATAATTTTAGCCAGGGTCTTCGCCAGATTGTCAGGCAGGACCCAGATATTATTATGGTCGGAGAAATTCGAGACGAAGAGACAGCCGCTTTAGCTATCAATGCTGCGTTAACCGGCCATATTGTTTTATCTACCCTGCATACCAACAATGCGGCAGGAGTAATCCCAAGACTTATTGATATGGAAGTGAAACCTTTTTTAATTCCCCCTGCTCTAAGTATAGCCATAGCCCAAAGATTGGTAGCTAAATTGTGCCCCTACTGTAAAAAAGAGGTAAAGCCCAAAAAAGAAATTAAAGATTTAATCTTAAGAGAAGTTGAATCTTTGCCTCAAATTATTAAAAACAAGGTTAAAATTTCTTCCCCGTTGATGATTTATGAGGCTCAGGGATGTAAAAAATGCAATTTTAGAGGTTTTGCCGGCCGAATCGGAGTTTTTGAAGTACTATCAATGACCGATGAGCTTTCTAGGATAATTTTAAAAACACCGGAAGAGCAAAAAATTATCCAGGAAGCTTCTCGTCAAGGAATGATTACTATGAAGCAAGATGGAATACTGAAAGTATTAGACGGCATTACCACTATTGAAGAAGTCTTGAGAGTAGCTGAGGAAAAATAAATATCAAATTTTTAAAAATATGGCAAACTACACTTCCCAACTTAGAGATTTATTAGCTCTAACTATCCAAGAGCAAGCTTCCGATTTGCATATTTCAGTTGGCCATTCACCGACTTTGAGAATTGCCGGCCGACTTGTTCCTTTAGTGAAAATGAAAAAAATTTTACCGGAGGATTCTCAAGGGCTTGCTTTTGAGTTAATGCATGAAGACCAACGGCAGAGATTTCTTCAGTCAAAAGAGATTGATTTCTCCTATAACTTTGAAGACAGGGCCAGGTTTAGGGTTAATATTTTTTTTCAAAAAGGAAATATATCTTCTGCTCTTCGTTTAATTCCGGCAAAAATTCAAACCATTGAAGAGTTAAATCTTCCGCCAATTTTACACGAGTTTACTAAGCCAAACCAGGGGTTTGTTTTAATTACCGGGCCTTCTTCTCATGGGAAATCTACTACCTTGGCTGCTTTAATTGACGAGATAAATCACACCAAAGCCGATCATATTATTACCATCGAAGACCCCATAGAATATATTTTTGAAGATGACAAATGTATTATTGACCAGAGGGAGGTTTATCAGGATACTTTAAGCTTTGCCAAGGCTCTAAAGTCTACTTTTCGCCAAGACCCTAATGTAATTATGGTCGGGGAGATGAGAGACCCTGAGACCATCTCCACTGCCATTACAGCTGCTGAAACCGGCCACTTGGTTTTTGCAACATTGCATACAAATTCAGCCAGCCAGACTATTTATCGAATCGTTGATTCTTTTCCCCCAGACCAGCAAACCCAGGTTAGAGCCCAGCTGTCAGGCTCTCTTTTAGGGGTGGTTTCTCAAAGACTCGTTCCGAGAATTAGAGGAGGGTTAATACCGGCCTGTGAAGTAATGATTTCTAACTCGGCCGTAGCTAATTTAATTCGGGAAAATAAAATTCACGAATTGGATCTTGTCATTGAAACTTCAGCTGAGCTAGGGATGATTAGCCTCAATAGGGCTTTGGCCAATCTGGTTAGGGTCAAGGAAATTTCCTTAAAGAATGCTCTCATTTACTCTTTGAGTCCCGCCGAGTTGAAAAAGCTCGCAAGGTAACAATTATGAAATTTAACTATCAGGCAAGAACTCGAGAAGGCCAGATTCAGACAGGCGTTATTGAAGCTTCCTCAAGAGAAGCAGCAATTTTGCTTTTGCAAAAATATGGACTGTATGTTACCTTTCTTGAGGTAACTAAAGTCCCCTTTTATGCTAAAAAAATAGAAATCTTTCAAAGAATTTCCAGCAAGGATGTGGTAGTATTTTCCCGCCAGTTAGCCATTATGTTTAAATCTAATGTTCCGGTGGTAGAGGCTCTTCAGACTTTGTCTGAGCAAACCAAAAACCGGAATTTCAAAGAAAAAATTCTTAAAATAGCCGAAAAAGTAGAAGGTGGAACTCCTCTTTCTGCCTCCCTGGCCTCTGATCCCAAAATTTTTTCTCCTTTTTATACAAATATGGTCAAATCTGGTGAAGCCTCCGGCAAGCTTTCTGAAGTTTTGGGATACTTAGCTGACCATTTAGAAAGGGAATATAATTTTTACTCAAAAGTAATTTCGGCAATGATCTATCCTGTTTTTGTTTTTTTTGTTTTTTTAAGCATTCTGACCCTAATGATTGTTTTTGTTATTCCCCAATTATCTCAGATTTTAGGAGAAACCGGCCAAGAACTTCCCCGGCTTACCAAGCTCGTAATAGGGCTTTCAAGTTTTTTGAGAAGATGGTGGTGGGTTTTTATTTTATTCCTTTTAGGGTTGGGAATTTCTGCCTTTAAATTTTTAAGAAATAAAGAAGGAAAAAAAATTGTTGATAAATTATTTCTAAAATTGCCTCTATTCGGCGAATTTTTTAAAAAAATTTATCTTTCTCGCCTGGCAGAAAATCTTTCCACTTTAATTTCCAGCGGTCTTCCCATTGTTCGGGCTCTTGAAATTACCGGAGAAATCGTTGGGAATGATACCTACAAAACTATTATCTTAAAGACTCTAGACGGGGTAAAAAGAGGAGAGCCAATGAGTTTAATTTTTTTAAGATATTCAGAATTTTTTCCTCCTCTATTTATCCAGATGACGGTAGTGGGAGAAAGGACCGGCCAATTAGATTCAGCTTTAATGAACATAGTTAATTTTTACCAAAAAGATGTTGAGCGAACCTTAGATAGTTTTATCAGTCTTTTGGAACCAACTTTAATTATTGGTTTAGGAGCAATTGTGGCTGGATTAGTTATGTCTATTTTACTGCCTATTTACCGTATAGGAATGTTCTAAAGTTTTCCACAGATTGGCTTGACTTAGATAAGATATGCTATGTTATAATAGAAGTTGAGATTTAAAAATTAAAGGTCGAACAACGCTAAAAATTTAAAAAAATTAATAAACAATATTAAAATGAAAATCTTTGCTAAAAAGGGTTTTACTCTGATCGAACACGAACACTCGAAGAGTGTGAGGCGAAATGAGGGTTTTACTCTCATTGAACTTTTAGTGGTTATTGCTATCATTGGAATTTTAGCTTCAATTGTTTTGGTTTCCCTGGGTGGAGCAAGAAATAAGGCCAAGGACGCCAGGATTATTGCCGAGATGAGCCAGATTCGAGCCACAGCTGAAATGATTTATTCTTCAGACGGAGACTATGATATGGTTGTCTGCACTCAGGCCGATATGAAGCCTCTCTGCGATGATATCACTACCCAAGGAGGAACAGCTCCGACAATTGAAATACCTGCTACGCCTGCTTTGACATACTGCGCCTATGTTACATTGATTAGTAAGAAAGATAGCGCAACTAATTATTACTGCGTAGATAGCACGGGAGTGGCGAAAGAAACTACTACTAATCCTTCTGGAACCTGTCCTGGAACTCTCTACGTTTGCCCATAATTTGGAAAAGAAGACTCGTTAAATCAGGTCA
>Ga0268279_1001993_pt1 | contig 10492 bp, 12 predicted proteins | sample saktaG_6_FD_190142 | JGI IMG/M metagenome (GOLD analysis project Ga0268279, IMG submission 190142) | Saline water microbial communities from Sakinaw Lake, British Columbia, Canada - sak_2010_1_5_80m | ecosystem: Environmental > Aquatic > Non-marine Saline and Alkaline > Saline ...
ATAATCTACTACATTTACGTTGTTGGATGTATCAAGTATTTCTACTTTATCAATTTTACCTCTGATTAATATATTTTTATGTATTTCAATGCCATTAATATCAAATTCATTGATTATATTGGACTGCCAAGAATTATGATAATTATTATAGTATCCAGAAAGTGCGATTTTTCCTTTATCCAGCATTTCAATATAATCAGATTCCCCTATTGGCTGTTGTATTAGTCCTTCTGAGAATCTGCGAATAAGATATTTTTCTCCAGGATCGTTTTCCTTTATAAATCTATCAAAATAATTTTTTAAGGCAATATGTATTGCTGACCCAAACGTGAGATATTTATTTGGCGATTCAGGAATACGAATTAAATTTACATAAAAATATTTCCAGGGACATTCAAGATAATTATTAAGCGCTGTCACAGATAACCCTTGTTCATAAAATAACGGATTTAAAAAACTTTTTTCTTTAATCGTAGGCTTAATAGAAACTATAGGAGCAAATTCTATATCTTTATGTTTATTAAATTCTTCTTCTTGTTGACTTGTATCTATACGTTCAATAAATTCTTGTTTAATTTCTTGTATGAATTGGCATGGCAGTTGTTGGCGACCATCTTGATTGTGTTCAGCATATGTAATAAAAACTTGTTTTCTCGCTCTGGTGATGGCTACATAAAACAAATTGCGTTCATCATCATCACTGCTTGCATCAGGAAAACTTTCTTTTACTTTTTTCAATAACATATAAACTTGTTCTGGCAATTTAATATTTTCGTAATTACGACGGTGTCCCCAATGTCCGTTAATCGCGTTGACAATATAGACATAGTTAAACTCTAATCCTTTTGACTTATGCGCTGTCATAAGATGAATTCTATTAGGAATTTGTCCTAATATATGTGTTTTAATTAATACACTATGTTCTTGTATTATATCTAAATATTTAAGGAAATTTTCCAGCGTAGAACTTTTATGATTTTCAATGAACGACTTAACTTGTTCAAAAAGAGCATGAATTTTGGCAATTTTCTCGTTTGCTGATGGGCGTGTGAGTATATAGGAAAGAAAACCAGAATCCCTGACAATATCCTCAAATGCCTCAATAGCGTTCTTATTATAAATTGCCTTATTCCATATTGATAATTTATTATATAAATTTTGTAATTTTTCTGTATCTTTAATGCCAGCATCTCTCATTGTTTTTAAAGATTGGATTGTATCATAAGGATTAATTCGCTTTCCACATAGTTTTGTGAGTTTATATACATCAAGTGGCGATATCTCAAATATGTCAATATGCAGTAATTGTATGAATTCAGGGGCCGAGCCAAATTTCTGAATTGCTTTCAAAATAATAAGAAGTTTTTTAATATCTTCGTCATTAAGCACATCTTGGTCCGACTCAATAACAAAAGGAACCCCATTTTTTTCAAGCATTCTAGCTATGGGGATAACATCTCTATTCACTCTGTACAATACTGCAATTTGACCAGGGTTCTTGCCTTGCTCAATCAGTTTTTTAATATTCTGAGCTAAAAAATATTGTTCTGCTTCTGGTGTAGAAAATACACATGATTTTATTGGTACTTCTGGATATTTTTTTTCTGCTTTAAGTTCTTTAATACTTGAATTAAGATTATGAGCTGCATTTAGAATTGTTTGTGTGGAACGATAATTGCGCTTGAGAGTAATAAGCTTTACATTTTTATAAAGGTTTTTAAAGTATAAAAAGTTTTCTATTGATGCGCCTTGAAAGCGAAAAATTGCTTGTTTTTCATCCCCTACTATAAATAGATTTGGATTTTTGTGATAATTTACAAGTAGTTCTAAAATTTTGTTTTGCGCACTATTAGTATCTTGGTGTTCATCTACAAGAATATATAAATATTGTTCCTGTAAAGTTAAGAGTAGCTCCTTATTATATTTTAAAACTGACATTACCTGCATAATCATATCGCTATAATCATAAAATCCAGATTTATGCAACATAGATTGATATTCGCTATATACTAAACTAAGTTCTTTGTTGCGAATGATATTTTTTTCTATTTCCATATATTTCCCTTTCATTCTCCCCTTATATTTACCTTTCTTGTAGTAAGTATCTTCTATATTATTAAAATCAACTTCTTCTTGTTTAATTATTTTCTCAAATTCTTTCGGAGATATACCTTGTTTTTTTAATTCATTAATAGCGTTAATAATGGAACGAATATAAAAATACGGCCTTCCAAAGGGCCTTATTTTTTTGTATTTTGCATTATCAATAATTTCACGTACAATTTGTACCTGGTCTACATCAGAAATATTCGTACAACCTATAATGTCTGGAAAATCATCAGGATAATTTTTAATAACATCATTGGCAAAACTGTGAAATGTTGAAATTGTCACTTGGTAGGCTAATATGCCTATAAGTTCAATTAAATCTCTTCGCATAGACGCAACGCCCGATTCTGTAAATGTAAGAGCCAAGACTGCTTCGGGAGGAGTATCTGTTTTATCTAAAATATTCGCAATTCTCATTGTGAGTAAATGAGTTTTTCCAGTTCCAGGTCCAGCAATAACCATAACCGGGCCTTCTATTTCGTCTACAGCTTGTTTTTGTTCAGGGTTGAGCTCTTTATATCTGAGTTTAAATTTATTTTTTAATTTTTTATCCATAAATTTTACCAGATGACTTCATCAACTTGTTTTTTGTCTTTTTCTGCTGGATTTTGAATTAATTTTTCTTTTTGAGCTGGACAAATAGTTTTATATTCACACCAATCACAAAATTTATTAATTTTAGGTAAAAGTTCTTGGTCATTTTTAACTTTTTCAATAATACTAATCATTTTTTCTTCAATTTCTTTTAGCTGTGTTTTTGTCCATTCTGTCTCATAAACTTTTGAATATTTAATATAAATCAATCCTCCTCTGATTTTTTCAGCAAAAGGGTTGAGTTTTGAAGCAATAATTGCATAAATAGGAAGCTGAGCATCATTTTCAATTATTTCCTCTATAGTACTGAAAAAAGGTAATTTCCCAGTCTTATAATCCCATACAGAGATGGAAGATTTAGAATCTTGATCTATTCTATCTATCTTTCCTGCTATTAGAAATTTTCCTATATGAGATTCCATCCAATCTTCCAATGATAAAGGTATAACTGAGAGGTCAGCACTGGAAATATAATTACTAAGCATGGCAATAGTTTTTAATCCAAATGCCTTTTCTTGCTCTATTGATTCAAACAATTTATTTCTTTGTTTAGCAGTCCAATAACTTTTAGTAAAACCATTTTGAGGAACTCTGGCCCAAGAATATCTTACCATCTTCCCTATGTCTTGCTCTTTTCTTTTATTTATTGGGGTTTTTGAGATATCAAAAAAATCTTTAAGCATAATATGAGCTACATTTCCTATAAAGTTTTCTGGAGTTTCAACAAATTTTGCTTTTACTTCTTTGTCATTATGACACTTGAATTGAAAAGGACATTGAAGATATTTATTCAACGCGCTGGGGAATATTTTTTTAGGGAATATATATGCCATATATTTATATGTAATCTATTTTTATTCTACCAAAAAATCGCCCTAAAAGCGATTTATTTCTATATAAAATAAACAAAAAAATCTGTCCTAATTATTTATTTTTTAGCAAATTAATAATATAATCTTTTGCTTTTAATTGTTCTTCAATACTATTTTCAAGCTCAATTGCAATAAAATCTGAAAAATAATTTGCAGGATATTTTTTTAAATAATCTAATTCAGATAAATCTTTTAAATAATGAGAAGCATATTTAACTTGACCTTTTTCTAAATAAGAATGTTTTTTTATTACTGAAATATGATTACATTTAATGGGATATTTTTCTAAAACTTTGATATCATTTTGATACGCTTTTTTGTTTGTCAATCTAACATTTTCTAAATGAGTAAAATCTAAACAAATTCCAGCATAATTTTCAATTTCCTCTTCTTTCAACCTAAAAGCAGTTTTATTCTCAATACTAATTATATTTCTATATTTACTATAATTATATAATAAAGGATATTGTTTTCCCGTATGAAGATTAAAAACTTCTGTTTTATACTTTTCTACTAAATAATCCAACTCTGATAATTTCATGTCTGATCTGATATGAACAAAAGGAATTTTTTTAACTTTTGTTTGTTTTAATAGTTTATAAAGCTCTTTTCTTTCTTTTTTGTCTAAGGCAGTTAAAAAAAGAAAAACCTCTTTTAATTTGAGCTTTTTTACTTCTTCTATTTTTTTTCGCCAGAGATTATTTGTAATTGTTGTAATTGTAGGAAGAATTTTTTTATCTTTAATAGGTTTCATTTTCAATTATTTTTTTTATTGTTGGTAAAACAAGTTTAGTTGCTTTTTTCCCCTCTAAAATACCAGTTTCTCCTTCGCCCTTTAAAACTTTTCTCCAGCCAAGCAAAGAAGAATCTTTAATTAAAGGATTTATTACAATGTCAGCTGATTTTACACAATTTTTTGCTAGATGATATTGGAAATATTTAATAGTTTTTAAAGCTATTAAATAGGGATTATTTCCTATATCTCTTTCATTATTAAAACGGCTTTTATTGTCCAAGTTTACGGCAATAACAATATCTGCCCCCATTTTCCTTACTGTTTCCACAGGGACTGATTCAGATAATCCTCCATCCCAAAGCATCATATCTTGCAATAATACTGGTTTAAAAAATAAAGGGACTGATATGCTAGCTTGAACAGCAGAGGCAACATTTCCTTTTGATATCTCAACTGGTTCAGCCGTTTGAAAATCAGTAGCTACTACCTTGAATGGTATCTTTAATTTATTGAAAGTAGATTTTTTTATACTATCATTAATAAATTTTCTTATTTTATTACCATCTACCAACCCTCCCTTGAGAGAAGGATCAATAAAAGAAATAACTTGACGCCAGGAAGGAGATAATATAATTTTTTCTAATTTCTGACTATCTTTATAAAATGCATAGACCGAACCAATCATGGCTCCCACACTAGAACCAGCAATAAAATCAATTGGTATCTTATTTCTTTCTAAAACTCTGATTACTCCAATGTGAGCATATCCCCTAGTACTTCCGCTTCCTAATGCCAAACCAATTTTAGGGATTCTTTTGTCTTTTATATTTTTATCACTCATTATCTTAAATAGTTTTAATAAATTTTTTATTTATTAATATCTAAAAGTTCTACTTCAAATATAAGGGTTGCTTTTGGAGGGATTACATTTGGTATCCCATTATCTCCATAAGCAAGATCTGAAGGAATTGTTAATTTTATTTTTTCTCCTATTTTCATTCCTAATACTCCTAAATCCCATCCTTTTATAACTTGGCCAGATCCTAAAATAAAATCAAAAGGAGTTTCCCTATCTATGCTTGAGTCAAACTTTGTTCCGTCTTCAAGTGTGCCAACATAATGAACAGATACATTATCTCCATTTTCAGCTTCTGCCCCTGTTCCCTCTTGTAAAACTTCTATTTTTAATTCTTGCTCTTCCATGTTTTTTGTATTATTATTTTCTTCTTCTATATTTTGATCAATATAAGTAAGTTCAAATGTTTCATCTTCTCCTTGATTTTTATTTCTTGAAATAAGGAGAAAAAAAATAGGAACGATTATGCAAGCAATGATTAAATAAGTAATTAATGTTTTATTCATATTTTTGTTATCTTAATTATAAAAGTTTTTTTTGACAAAAGGTTCTGGTAACTTCTTCAGCTATTTTTTTACCAGAAGATGTCAACCCAAAAAAAGATTGAAGATCTCCAGAAATCATTTTCTTTTCTCTTAATGTTCTTAAAGAACGATCTAATTTTCTAGCATCAGGCCATTTAGGATATTTTAAAAAACAAAATTCCTTAGGAAATAAAGAAAAACATTCATTAATAAGCTCTTGAAAAGTACATTTTTTACTACTCTTAGAAAGAGAGTAAATAGCAAAGAGTATAAGATTATTAATAGAATGTTTTGGATTAGACATTATCTAAGAATACAATATTTTTAATTTTTGGTCAATTTAATCAATAATTTTTTTAACAATTCATTTATATAGTTCATTGAAGAATCATTTAGAATTAAAACATCATAATTTGCCTTAAAGCTTTCTAAGTTTTCCTCCACATTCTCGTTAAGAAATCCTATTTTTATAAGGTTATTATAATCAAACCCTTCAACCATCCCAATATCACCTACGCTATCTCCTAAAAGCAAAACATTTTTTCTGTTTTTTATTATTTCAAAAGCCGGAAAATTTTGAATTGCAGTTTTATCTTTATTCATTACATGAATAATTGGCTCTTTAACACCAATTGCATTTCCTTTTTTATCCCATTTATATAAGTTAGAAATTATATGAATATTATCATATAATTTTCCTTCTTGCTTTAAATACATTGAAATGGCATCACTACCCAAACCACTTGATGACATTATGACTAAGGGAATATTGTTTTCCTTTAAAATATTAAGAAAATCTGAAAATCCATGTCTAAGTTTGATTTTTCTGGATTTAATAACATCTTCTATATCTTTTTTGTTTAATCCAGATTTTATTAATAAATCAAAATGAGTCATCCACCATTCATTCATAACTTTTTTCTTTTCTTCTGTTGGAACTTTTGGATCAATTTCAATGGGATGATATTTGTCGTAAAGTTGATTGGCTTTTTGGACATAATCAGGTGTTAAATAATCACCATTACGAAGAACTGAAATAAGAGAAGGGACTTTTTCTCCATTAACAAACAAAGTTGTTAGAGTTTTGTCAAAATCAGCTAAGACATGAAGGCACTCAATCCCATCTTCAGAAATTGATTTTTTTAAATCTTCTAAATTTGATATATTTTGTATAATAATGTCTTTTTCCATATTTTTTTATTGTTATTTTACTCAATTAAATATTTCTTTCCTTTTAACTCATCTGGCAATAAATCTTCTTTAGTATATTTTTTGTATCCCTTGCCATAATCCAATTTTTTCATAAGTTTTGTTGGGGCATTGCGTAATGATAAAGGAATTCGTAAATTTCCATATTTTTTTACATCTTCCATCACACTCATATAAGCATTATATGCGCTTCTATCTTTTTTGCTCTTACATAAATAAACTACTCCATGAGCTAGGTTAATACCACACTCTGGTAATCCAATGGTTTCTACAGCTCTAAATACATCATTTGCCACTACTAAAGCTGTAGGTTGGACTATGCCAATGTCTTCGGACGCAAAAATAACCATTCTTCTGGCTATAAACTTAGGATCCTCTCCAGAATCAATCATTCTAGCCATATAATATAAAGCAGCATCTGGCTGAGAGGCTCTCATGCTCTTAATAAAAGCAGAAATAGTATTATAATGTTCCTCTCCTTGTTTATCATATCTTAGAAATTTTGATTGAAGAGCATTTTTTAAAGTTTCTACTGTAATTTTATCATAAAGTTCAGATGTATTCTCTAGCATAGCAATAGCTTGTCTGGCGTCTCCATTGGCCATGGCTACAAGCCAATCCTTTGCTTTTTTATCTAATTTAAATCCAGTTCGCCTAATAATAGCCAGCATTTCTTTTTCGGAAAGTTCATTTAAAATAAAAACTCTGCATCTTGAAAGCAGAGGCGGAATTATTTCAAAACTTGGGTTTTCCGTAGTGGCTCCAATAAGAGTTATTTCTCCCCTTTCTACAATGGGAAGCAAGAAATCTTGCTGAGCCTTATTAAAACGATGAATTTCATCCAAGAATAAGATTTTAGATTGTTTTCCTGTGTTTTCAGCTATTATTCTCTTAATATCTGCCTTTCCTGCTGAAACAGCAGATAATTCATAAAGACGAGCATCTAAACTGTTAGCATATATTTTAGCTAAAGTGGTTTTTCCTGTGCCCGGAGGTCCCCAAAGAACAAAAGAAAATAAATGCTTTTGTTTTATAGCGATATTTAAAGGTTTGTCTTTCCCCGCTAAATGTTCTTGTCCTACAAATCCTTTTAAAGTTTTAGGTCTTATTTTTGAAGCTAATGGTTCCATAATTATCTATTTTACCAAAAAATAGCATTAAAAGCGATTTATTAAAATATAAAAAGAGAAATAATAAGCAATATAAAAGGGTTATGAAATGAATATCATAATCATAACCCTTTTTAATAAATACTTTTATTTTCTTTTAGTTAATAGTACGTCAACCATTATTACCTCATAATCCTTGCTTAAAGATTTTCTCAGTTCTTTAAACCTTTTCTCGGCCTTTTCTAAAGAAACTTCATGGTCGACCGAAGTATTGCGGCAGTATATACCAAAATCATCATTTTTGAATAAGTTATCATTTAACAATACCTTAGGCATTGAGATAACTAGATGACGAGTAATTTGTTCTCCTACATTTTTGACTAAAAACCCTGCTGCTGTTTCTGTTAATTCTACATACACTTTCTTTCCCCTCCTTTTTCTTTACTATTTATTAACTATCTTTTAGTTCACTGAAACCTGAGCATCCATTCTTCAGAATTTTCTTGGTCAAAAAGATATTCTACTATCTGCTTTGATGGAACACCCATTTCTTCTGCCTTAATCAAAATCCGATTTACAACCCTTTCCCAAAAAGCATTACTTCCAAATGATACTTGTTTATTTATCAAATTTGTCAACTTCATTTTTAAGTACCAATGTTCTTCTTCTTTTTTTTCTGCCCATTCTTCCAATTTTTTATTAAAAAAAGCCATTAATTGTTTCCTTTTCCTCTTATTCATTTGACAACCTCCTTAAATTTTTAAAATGCTATAATACAAACTCTATTTAAGCTATTTATACTATATAATATCTATAATGAAAAGTCAATGTTTGGATTAATAAGATTACTTGGTCAAATCAACAATTTTTAATATTGTTCTTTTTAAAAATTATTCTTAATTCTTCCTTAGTTCGCTCTAAAATTTCTTTCTGCTCTGCTGATAAATTCTTTCCAGCGCGGTTAATGTAAAAATTAAGCATAGACATTGCTGACTGAAACGGCGTACCTTTCCGCCGAACACTTGCTTCAGTAGAATATTTAAGAGAACAGGCAATTTGTCTGGGGTCTTTAAATTTGAATACTCCTTGTTCTAAATCAAGAGCATTACTTTCTCTTGTTACCTTATTTGACCAATATTTTTTATGATAAGCAATCATAACTTTTAATTTAAATTTCAATCCCTACTGGGCAATGGTCAGAACCTTTTACTTTCGGTAAAATAAAAGCTTTTTTAAGATTTGGCATTAATTTCTGGGAAACAAAAACATAATCTATTCTCCATCCTAAATTTCTATTTCGAGCATTAGCGAAATTCGCCCACCAAGTATAATTTCCACTTTTTTTATTGAATACGCGAAAACTATCAATAAAATTCATACTAATTATTCTATCTATCTGCTTTCTTTCTTCAGCAGTAAACATCGTATTATTGTAATTTTGTTTAGGCCGAGCCAAATCAATCTCTTGATGGGCAATATTAAAATCTCCAGTTAGAATAATACATTTGTTCTTATTTTCTTTTAAGTAATTTAAAAGATATTGATAGACTTTTAATTTATAATCTAAATTTTCCTTTTGCCGTCCTCCATGAGGCAGATAAATATTAATTAAAGTAAAATTCTTGTATTCTAAATTAAGAATTCGCCCTTCTTGGTCAAATCTTTTCATTCCTAATTTATATTCCACTTTTAGAGGTTTTTCCTTTGTATAAACAGCTATACCTGAATAACCTTTTTTGCGAGCTGTATTAAAATAAGCATAATAACCATGCGGTTTAACTAAATTAGCAGGCATTTGTTTTAGATCAGCTCTTATTTCCTGCAAGCAAACAATATCAGCTTTAGTTTTTTGAAACCACTCTAAAAATCCTTTCTTAACCGCAGCTCTAATTCCATTGACATTCCAGGATATAATTTTCATAGTTTTAATCTCTATTTCTATATTTTATGCTTTTTTAAGGGACTTATCAAACCATAAATTCATAATTTTAACAAAGAAAAAGCTCCTTAGTTTTGTAAGTTGTCTAAGGAGCATTATGTTGTGATGTGTAATATGAAATGAACAATGCAAGCTGTTCTCCTCTCTTTCTCTTTTTATATGGCAATATTCTATCCACTTTATCTGGAGACAGTGTCTCGATGCGGTCTATATCGCAATTTCCTAAAAAAACTGCCCTTTCTTCCCATTCTTCTCTTTTTTCCTTTCCTTCTCTTTTAAGCCTTTTAGATAAAGCCAAGAACGCTTGCTTGCGATTATTAGCGCAGATAAACTCATCAATTTCTACAAAGTCACCACCAATCTTAGCATCTCCATATATATTATACTTATACTTTGGTATATATCTTATCCTTGTTCTCATTTTCAGAACCTCCTTTCATATTTTTCCTTATTCTGTTTTTAATATACTTATTATACCAGATTCTTTTAAAAAAGTAAAGGGGTATAAGGCCTTTACTTTCTTTTTTGATTTCCTTTAATCCTA
>Ga0268279_1001994_pt1 | contig 10488 bp, 9 predicted proteins | sample saktaG_6_FD_190142 | JGI IMG/M metagenome (GOLD analysis project Ga0268279, IMG submission 190142) | Saline water microbial communities from Sakinaw Lake, British Columbia, Canada - sak_2010_1_5_80m | ecosystem: Environmental > Aquatic > Non-marine Saline and Alkaline > Saline ...
CTCGTTGTCCCGTCTGAGCTTCTGCGCGATCTCTTCACGTAGCTCGGGCAAGCCAGAGCTCTCGGAATAGCCGCCGACCAACCCCTGCTGGATCGCTGAGATTGCAGCCTCCTTGATATGCACAGGTGTGTCCACCGTCGGCTTCGCCCAGGACAAGAACGCGACATCATCGACCGCTTTGGAGAGTCGCGTCATCTCGTGGATCGCCGATTTCGGGATCTGCTGCACTCGATTAGAAACAGGTGGAGTAGCTTTCATCTCACTTCCTCACGCTCAGTTACTCTTTACCTACCGGTCACACCTTCATATATCTTTCGCCCTCCTTTTTCGATGCGTGTACGCAAGAAACCCACGGGCTTTTCTCTTCCTGCATTATACTCATGAGCATCCTCGCAATGCCGGTCTCGTGGCACGGTAATTTCCGCCCTTGTTCGCTGGTGAGCCACCGAGCTGTTCATTGTGAGAGAGCATCAACAGGATTATGAGGCGAGAAAACATGGCACTTCCGGACGAAGTGAGAGAGAATCTGAAAGAGGTATTGAGCGCATGGCTCGAGAATTTCGACCCCATCGCAGAAGCAGAGCGGGATTTTCTGGCGCGGATAGGAATCGAGCCGAAGCGGGAAACGATGGTGAGCTATACCGCGGGCGTTGTTGATACGGTCGTCGGCAGCTATATTCACACGCTCTTCAATCGCGGTATGACCGATGAAGAAGATGCAGAAATGATCGCAGTATTTAAAGAAAAGCTACCTGAGCTCGAGCGCAAGCTGGATGCGTTTCTCGGTAGGGACTAGCTAGCGGCTGACTGTTTTGCCGATCGAACGACGGTGACGAATCCAGCACGGTTACGAGTGTTATGACGAATCGAGGTGTTTCGCGTGCGCGCGCACGGACGGATGCAACGGAAGGCGTGAAGACCCTGCTTGGCGATCCGAAGCGAGCGATTTGGAAGCTCGCACTGCCCATGATCGCCGCGATGGCGATCCAGACGATCTACAATCTCGTGGACGCTTTTTGGGTCTCGGGTCTCGGAGCGGACGCGCTCGCCGGTATTGGATTCGTCTTCCCGTTCTTCTTCTTCGCGATGGCACTCTCCAACGGGCTGGGCGTGGGCACAGGCTCGGCACTGGCGCGGCGAATCGGCGCGCAGGACAAAGCGGGTGCGGACAATGTCGCGGTCCATACGCTCATTATTATGGTGATCCTTGCCGCTGGCTATACCGTTCCGCTCGTGGTATTTGCCGAGGATATCTTTATTCGCATCGGAGCCGGCACGACGGTGTCCATGGCGGTCGCGTACGGCCGGGTCGTCTTTGCAGGCAGCATCTTCCTCTTCTTCTCGAATGTCGGGAATGCGATCCTGCGCGGCGAGGGCGATGCGAAGCGCGCGATGTACGCAATGGCGCTGGGCGCTGGCCTGAACATCGTCCTTGACCCGATCTTCATCTATACGCTCGGGCTCGGTATCGCGGGAGCGGCCTGGGCGACCGTGCTCTCGCTCGGTATCACCTCACTCGTCATGCTCAACTGGCTGCTTTTCAAACGGGACACCTACGTCTCGTTCGCCTTCCGCGATTTTTCCTGCGATCGTGTCATTGTCAGAGATCTGTTCAGCGTTGGACTGCCGTCAGCTGCGATGCAGCTCTCCATGTCGCTCACTATGCTCGTCCTGAACGTGATCATCGTGATGGTGGATACGACGGACGGCGTCGCGGTCTACTCGATCGGCTGGCGGGTGGCGAGCATGGCCGTTCTGCCCACGATCGGGATCGCAACTGCGGTGGTGCCGGTCACCGGCGCGGCCTATGGCGCGCGTGTCTTTAGCCGATTGAGCATCGTGCATCTCTATGCCATTAAGATCGGGCTACTCCTGGAGACGGTGATCGCCGTTGCTACCTTCGTCTTTGCACCGCAGATCGCAGCCGTCTTCACGCAAGCGGAAGCGGCCGCACGGATCGCGCCCGATCTTACGCTCTTCCTCAGGATCATCTGCCTCTTCTATCCCTCTATCTCGTTCGGTATGCTCTCTTCTGCGGTCTTCCAGGGTACGGGCAAGGGTGTGAACGCACTGCTCGTCACCCTCTTACGCACGATCATTCTCACCTTACTGCTCGCTTTCCTCTTTGCCGTGGTCTTCGGCTGGGGACTCGTAGGGGTCTGGTGGGGTCTGGTGACCGCGAATATCGTTGGCGCACTCATCGGATTCACGTGGGTGCGGTTGTACCTCCGGGGGTTGGTGAAAACGCGGTCATAGGTAGCGTACGCAACGCGAGCGAATTGGAAGTTCACCGGAGCACTGTTTGTTCAGTATCGCCGACTCTTCCACATCTGTATGACCAGGACGGCAGGCAACAGCGCGATCAATGCCACCAGCATGCTCAGGCTGCTGAGGGCTAGAATGACCACAGCCAGATGGGCGCGGTTTACGATCAACGCCCTCTTTCATGCCTGAACGTGGAACAGAATTTGGATTTTTAGTATGCTATGCATGCGTGAGACGTTCTAACTGTCGGAGAATGTGCCCCCTGAGCTCCTTACGTGCCAGTGAGGCGGTGAGATGTCCTTTCTCCAGCGTCATGATCCGCCGGTTGCCATAGCAGAGCCGTTGACGATCAAAACGGATGATTTGATCGTGCCGTGCCAGTAATGGGAATACGTTATTCGCTTGTATTCGTGCGAACTCCCGCTCGAAGTTGAGCACCGCTCTCAGTTCTTCTGGGCTCTCGCGCGCGAGACGCCCGGTCAGCTTTCGGTAAACAGACCTCGTGAAGATGTCTCCAAGCGCCGCACCTGCGAGCAATGGCACATAGGTATCGGCGGTATTGTAAAACGCGCGGTGGATATTCGCGACCCAGCCGCCCAGGCTTATACCGGTCACCATCACGCGGTTGTCCGTCCTCAGTTTGAAGTAGCCCGTAAGATCTTCAACAAGTGTAGCTGAGACGGCGAGCATGGCCGTGAACTTCGTCAAATCGTGCAGATGCTCTGCGTAGGCTTTCAGCGAGCGCCGGTGAAAGGGCGCGGCGAGCGCAATGAGGTTGGCCTGAACGGGCTCTTGCGAGCCGAGAAAAATCCGCTTGAAGCTAGTATGGCTGAACCAGCGGAAATCAAAGGGGCGCTCAGCGTTCCCGTGATGCCAGAGGACGGTGGGATACTCATCGCCCAGCCATTGGGCGATACAGAAAGCGGGCTTGAGACGTCCAACGAGCGACTCTGCCGTGAGCTCGTAAATCCCCTGGCCTTTTATCACTGGCAGCTGTAGTTCGGTCCTGGCCAGATGCTCAGCAAGCGGAGGGCTCTTAATGTTCGCACTGAAGAATTTGTACCGGTCTAACGCCAGTGCCGAAAGTTCTATCATGAGGGTATCGATGAGTGCGTGGTAGTTCATGATGCTGTGTCAAACCAGATCGAGTTCCGGCTCATGAGATAAACAGAACAGACAGGTATTAAGGTGTATCGCACAGGGTTAGACCCTGTTGAAAACCTTTAAGGGAGCAATCGGTAAGTACCTTTGTGAAGTGGCTCAGTCGGCTCCGTGGCAGGGAGGAAACAGCATTACCAACTATCGTGGCCTTCGAGGAGCTCGATGCGTGGTTGGCGCAGGTCTCGCAATCGCTCTTCGATGATCTCAGTGCAAACGCCGAGCAGGGGTATACAGCGATCCGTGAGAGTCGTGACCGTCTCCGGCAACATGTCGCAGAGCTCGGAACCGCGGACTCGACAGAGCAGGTGCCGGATCGTATCGTGAAGATCGGGTTTACGAGCCGGAAGAAAATGGTCAAGCATCTCCAGTCGGTAACCGAAAAGATCACACTGCCAGCACAGACCGATTATCACACCATTATAGCCTTCCATCGTGAGACCACCGCGGCACTCGAATTCCCGTTCGGTAAATCGCAGACCAATATCTACTGTGTCCGCTCGCTCTTCCCTAACGAGATCAAGGAGATCATTAGTGAGCTGAATCAACTGCGAAGCGGCCTCGACCTGATAATCGCGCCGTTACAGGGCAAAGAGCAGCAGCTCCAGGCGTTAGAGCGCGTGCCTGAACTCGCGGCGAGCATAAAGGAGCTCCGTGCAGAGCGCGAGCAGGAACGCGAGCACCTTAGTCACCACGAAAACGAGCTCACGGCGCTCAACCAGCGAATTGAGGCTGAGCGGAAACAGCAGCAAACGCTGGAAGCGGGTGAGGAATGGCATCGGTTCACCGCGCTCGAGCGCGAACGATCCGCTTTGGAAGCGGAACTGGATGAACTCAAGTCGAACGTGCAGAAGCTCTTCGCACCGCTTTCCAAACCGCTGACGCTGCTTATGAAACAGGACGAGTCGGGCCGGCTCACGCTTGCGCAGGCCGAGCGGCACGCGATCTCATTGCTCCTCGAATCGCCGAGTCAGACACTTGAGGGCGATATTGCGGGATCACTCAGCAGTATAAAGGGGCTCATTGAGGGCGATCCCACAGTATTGAAGGATCGTAAGCGCGAGAATGCACTCAACTGGCTGGATAAGCTGCTCGAAGCTGATCTCGTCTCGATCGCAGAGAAACGGCGGAGATTGAAATCACAGCTCGCAGAAGTGGAAGCTTCCTGTGCGAATGCAGCGATAAGACTGGAGAAAGAGGCGCGCGAGCGGGCGCTCTCGGCCGCGCAGGAGCACCTCACGCAGGCGCAGGAAGAACGTGAGCGAGCAGCAAAGCGAATCGCGTCGCTCGATGCAGATCTTGCTAATAAGAAGCAGTTCTTAGGTGCCGCACTTGCTGCGCTCGCCGGTAAGGAGATCGAGCTCATGCTCGAGGTGCCGTGAATTCACCGAATCGATCTTCTCTTTTCACCTCGTTTCCGCACCTTGAGCTTCTCGTACGTAATGCCGCGTTATCGTGCTCTTCGGGCGCCGCACTGCACTCATTCCCGCTCTTCCTGTGTCACAGGGAACTTCTTGGCGTTCCACGCGCGCATACTGCCGAGCACGTCGCAGCAGAGATTGGTATAGCCTGCGCGGAGCAGGATGCTCGCAGCCAGGCTCGCACGGTGACCGATACTGCAGAGAACGGAGATCGGACGATCACGTGGGACTTCATGCAGCCGATTCGGAAGCTGCCCCACGTAAATATGAAGCGCGTCTTTGATATGCCCTTCTCGCCATTCGTTCTCGTCACGCACGTCGAGCAGGAGGAGATCCTCGCAGCTCTCAAGCCGGCTTTTCAGCTCGTCCACCGTCGAGAGCACCATACGCTCGACCGGAAGCCCAGCATTGTACCACCCGACGATGCCGCCCCACAGATACCCAGCGATCCGATCATATCCCAGGCGGATAAGGTAGCGGACCGCGGTCTCGAGCTCGGCACCGGACTCGAGCACCAGGAGCAGTGGCGTATCATATGAGAGGACCCAGCCCGCAAAGGCAGGTATCCCCTCCAGCCAGATGTTGTACGCACCTTTGACATGAGCCCCGCCAAAGCCAGCTGGAGTTCGGGCATCGAGCACGATCGCGCCGTGCTCCAGTCCTTTCTTGAACTCGCCCGGCGGTAAGGGTGGTGGCAGAGAGATTCTACCCAGTCGCGGCGCGCCTTCGAGATTGTAACGTTCCATCTGGCGGAAATAGGGCGGACGTTCATGATGCTCTCGAAGCTTGTACGCGATGAATTCCTCTTTATTCCGCAGCTGCAGTACGGGATTCTGCATCCGCTCGATGCCTAACGTGCTTTCAATTCGCTCGCTGATATGACCGCCGCAGGCCGAGCCGGCACCATGAGCGGGGCAGAGGATGACGCCGTCGCCGAGCGGGAGAAGCTTCTCAAATATGCTCTCGTAGAGCAATCCCGCCAGTCTCGGCGCTTCATCTGGCCCGTACAGATCCGTTCGACCCACGTCACCGACGAAGAGCGCATCGCCAGTGAAGACCATGATCCGCTCCGTGCCTGTCGATCGGTCTATTAAAACGTACGACATGCTCTCATCGGTATGACCCGGAGTGTGCAGTGCGGTGAGCTCCAGGCGCCCGATCCGGAACACCGCGCCCTCATGCAGCGTTGTACCGTAGCCCCATTCCAGGCCCGGGCCGTGGAAGATCTCTGCACCGGTGTGCTCAGCCAGCTCGGTTGAACCAACTACGTAGTCCTCATTCCGATGCGTCTCGAAGATGTACGTGATACGCACCTCCTCACGCTCGGCCAGCTCGAGGTAAATCTCGCCATCCCTGCGCGGATCAATGACCGCTGCGGTATTCTGTGAGCCAACGAGGTACGAGTTATGCGCCAAGCCCGGCGAGGTAATTCGGTTAAAGATCACAACCTTTACCTCCTACCGATCATGGGCACGCATCGTATATAAAGTGCGAGGCGCATGCAGTGGAGTGGAGGCAAACTTGTATGCTTCACTATTTTTACTTTTGAAAAAATAAAAATGTTAGTCAGGAGAAAATAGTAAACGTTTAAATATCCTCGCTCGAACTTTCATCAACATGACACGCACGATTGAACGAAATAGGCTGCATCGCAGAGCTCAAGCAGGAAAAGATGTCTGTAATCCCCCGAGCAATGATCATTGATGCACGTGTGCGGCCGCCGTACAAGAGTTTGCAACAGGTGCTGGCACCCGCGCCAGGAGCGCGGCCATCGGTCAAACGCAGCCCACTTGTCAGTGGCTACGAACGGCCAGCATCGATGGCCCAGAAATCGCTCGAGCTCTTCTTCGCGGAGATGGATGAGGCCGGTATTGCCAGGGGCGTGTTGGTAGGCCGGCAGGCAGGGCATCGTATGGCCTCAAATGAGGATATAGCAGAACTCCGTGACCTGTATCCCGACCGATTCCCCGTTGCACTCGCAGGGATTAACGGAACGGACGTGAGTGCGGCGGTCGCGGAGATCGAGCGCACAATCAATGACCTGAAGTTTGCGGGCGTTGCGATCGATCCTGGATGGTGGGCGCCACCATGCTACGTTGATGATAAACGCATTTATCCGATTTATGCGAAGTGTGCAGAGCTTGGCGGCGTGCTTTATATAACCTGCAGCTTGATGCAGGGGCCGGATATTTCGTACGCAGAGCCATATCGCATCCAGCGGGTCGCGAATGACTTCCCAACCCTGAAGATCGTCGTGGTGCATGGCGCGTTCCCCTTCACCCGCGAGATGATTGGGGTGATGATTGCGAATGCGTCGCTGGGTAACCTGTGGGTGGTGCCCGATTTCTTCCAGTTCATTCCCGGCTTCCCGGGCGCACAGGACTGGGTAGACGCCGCGAACCATTATTTGGGCGATCGAATGCTCTATGGCTCGTCGTATCCCGTGAGGCCGTTACAGCAGAGTCTGGAAGAGTTTACGAGATTCTCGTACAAGCCTGAGGTGCTGGAGCGATTGCTCTGGAAGAATGCGGTAGAGCTGTTTGGGATAAAGGATTAATGAGAAGCCCTTTTCGTATTTATAGCTCATTTAAAGCGGTTGAAGAAAAAAATCCAAAAATTCGTAAGAAGAATAATTCTAGCCGGATTATAGCTATACTTGTTATAGCACGGTATTCATCTATATCCAATAAGACAGATCTATGATATATCATACGGTAGTGTATCACTAATTTTAATTCCTCACAAATCTTTGGTGAACGAGAAAGAAATGAACAAACTGAGCGCCAAACTCAAAGCTGAACTGGTGGCTATTGGAACGGTTGATGTAGACGAATCCGTGCTCTCAGGCATCTCCGTCTCCACCGCGGGCCCCGGCACGGGGCTCAAATCGATCTTCTTCCGATTCAACGGGCACCGCGTGCGCCTGGAGCTCTCAAAGGATTCGCCGCTCAAGATGGTCACGGCAAATGGAGACGTGATCATCCTGAAAGACGGCAAGGAGCTGGTGCGAGGCGAGCTCGAGCAGATCCTCGCGCACTGCCCGGACCAGGCGTATATCACGCTGAGTGAGCGCTGCGTTTATGATTGCAAATTCTGCTCCGTGCCCATTCTGCAGGGTGAAATCAAGACCCTGGACGAGGTCCTCGGAATGGTTGAACGGGCAGCGAAGACGGGCAAGCTGAGGGCGATCGCGCTCACCACGGGTATCGCGCACACACCCGAGGAGGAGATCGACCGCGTGATTGAAGTAGTGAAAGCGTTGAAGCGGTTCAACCTGCCCATCGGCGTCTCAGTCCATCCCACTAAAGATTCATCACAGCAGCTCAAGGACGCGGGGGTCGTGGAGGTGAAGTATAACGTGGAGACAATGGACCGCACGATCTTCGAACGGGTCTGCCGCGGGCGAAAAGGATCCTCTCTCGACTTTATCCTGGACTCGTTGCGGGATGCCGTGCGGGTCTTTGGGAAGAATCGCGTCTCCACGAACTTCATCATCGGACTCGGTGAAACGGACGAGTGCGTGCATGCGGGTGTGGAGTATCTGGCGAAGATGGGCATCATTCCTATTCTCAGACCGATCACGATCCCGCAGCTCCGAAAAGACGAATTAGAGGCTACCAGACCAAGTGGAGAACGGCTGCTGAAGCTCGGCATGATGACCCGCGAAATATTAGAAAAGTACGGGTTTAACGTGAAAGAATCGCAGACGATGTGTCTCCCGTGCACCGGCTGCGATCTCACCCCCGTTCGCGATGTATGAGTGTTGCTTCGTTCTCATAGCAATAGTCTGCAAATATGCTCGTGGCTCCGATCTTTCCGTTCTTCATGCACCGTTTACTTCCACCTGACTCGTTTCGACTTCCGCCCGTACCCTACTAACGATTTTTGACGTTTATTATCCTTGGCTTGCTTTCTATCTCCGGTGCGCTGAGGCTCACAGCCACTGCTCGATGCTTCGTTGCGTCTTCTTCCCGGTGTTCGTCCGGGACTGCACCGCGAGCTTCTCGAGCGCCTTACGCACCCGCTCTTCGGAAAAGTCGTGCTCATCGCAGAGGAATTCGATCACCTTCGCCTCGTTCACCGCGCCCCACACGAGCTCGTACGACTCGTTCACCGCGGGCTGCAGGAAGATCTCACGCACGCGCTCGTAGCCTTCTAACCCTTCGGCCTCTGCGAGCGCACTGGCTTCCAGGATCTGCTCGATACCGTGATGCTCTGTGATGAGCTTGAGCGCGCGTTTTGCTCCGATGCCCTTCACGCCCGGGTTGAAATCGGTACCGATGAGGATGGCGAGGTCCACGAGTTCGGCCCGCGTTATGCCGTGCTCTGCTTCGACCTCGTGTAACGAGATAAGCTCGAGCTTCGCGTCGCGCCGCGGTGCGGTAAGGTTCCGGATCATCACCGGCGCGCCGAAGAGCAGGCAGTCGAAGTCCTGCGAGGAGACAAGCTCGGCATCGCCTTTATTGACCATATAAGCGGCCTGCGCCTCCCCTTCCGTCGGCGCCTGTACGCAGGGGACGCCCAGATACCGCAGAAGACTGTGCGCATCCTCAATGATCTCGCCGCTGAGTCGCGTCGATGCTTTAGCATACTTCAGCGCCTCTTCAGGCGCCACCACCTTCGCCACTTCCCATTTCTGCCGCGCTTCTCTGCGCCGCTCCGACCGCGCCTTGATCACCTCGGTCTTCAGCTCCGAAGGTTGACCGTCGAAGACGAAGATCGGCCTCATGTGCAGCTCCAATAACCGGGACGTGCGGTAGATCAGGCCGGATAGGTGCGAGGTGACCCGGCCCATAGAGTCCTGAAGCGGCGTGCCGTCCGGCTGGCGGATGATGCTCAGAAACTGGTAGAGCGTATTGTACGCGTCGATCGCGACGATCTTGCCGGCAAGTGCTTCTAACTTCGTTGCACGGGGCGATACGAGGTCGCCGATGTTGACTCCCATGGTTCGTGTGCGTGGATGCGTGAGGGTGGGTGTGATTGCGGTCGTAAACAACCACTCATCTATCTGTAAGATGGGTGTGCGGGCTTAAAAAATCGGGTGCCCTGACGCTCGCTTGGCTTTGCTGCCAAAGTCACTTCTACTCGCTCCTAAGGTCTTGCATTTTTCGGGCTCTTTGAGCAAGGTTACCGTTCTCTAAAACCAAGTTCTTCCGCTAAAACAATTATTGCCCGACAGAGGACGACTGTTTCTATTTTCCATATACTCACTACTCCACGAGACACCCACTTCGATTCAAAAGAGGGGAGATCCCTCGTACTGCCGCCTGGCTGCAAAGAGAGCACGCCAAACGCCCAGCTAAAAAAGTGCTTTTTATGCTCCTATTACCTACCTACACGGGTAAAGAAATAAAATAACGTAAGGTCTACTATCAAGAAGCTCAGGCGGCCTCGCATCGCCTCGCACCGCATCGTATCGCGGCTCATCGCGTTCGTGGCTGTGCCTGCCCGCCTGCCAGTCACTCAGACTGACCTGATACTCACTACTGGATCAAAGAGAAGAGAAGAGAAGCGGAAAGATGGATGTCGTTGAAGTCCTGATAGAGGGGGGGAAAGCGAACCCGGGACCACCCTTAGGGCCCGCGCTGGGACCCTTAGGGGTCAATATCAAGCAGATCGTTGCCCAGGTGAACGAGCAGACGAA
>Ga0268279_1002002_pt1 | contig 10466 bp, 6 predicted proteins | sample saktaG_6_FD_190142 | JGI IMG/M metagenome (GOLD analysis project Ga0268279, IMG submission 190142) | Saline water microbial communities from Sakinaw Lake, British Columbia, Canada - sak_2010_1_5_80m | ecosystem: Environmental > Aquatic > Non-marine Saline and Alkaline > Saline ...
TCCCGGGCTATCTGGTAATGCCTCTGACCAACGGTCAACGGTGAAAGCATATTAGAGGCAGATTTTAAGGGGTCTACCGCCGGATACAATCCCTGGCTGGCCCGCTGTCGGGAAAGTACCACTGAAGCAGAAAGATGACTAAAAGTATGCACTGCTGCCGGGTCGGTAAAATCATCAGCAGGTACATACACCGCCTGGATGGAGGTGATGGACCCGGTGGGGGAATTACAAATTCTTTCTTCAAGGTCAGCAATCTCACTGGCCATAGTGGGTTGATACCCTACCCGGGAAGGCAATTCGCCTAAAAGACCGGAAACTTCGGCCCCGGCCTGGACAAAGCGGAATATATTATCAATTAACAAAAGAACGTCCTGCTTGACTTCATCACGGAAGTATTCTGCCATGGTTAAAGCAGCATGTCCTACTCTAAACCGGGCACCAGGCTGTTCGTTCATCTGGGCAAAAATCAAGACCGCCTTTTTCAGGACGCCTGTTTCTTTCATTTCCCGATATAATTCTTCTCCTTCTCTGGAACGCTCGCCAATTCCACAAAAGAGGCTCACCCCTTCATGTTCCAAAGCCATATTGTGAATCATCTCCATAATCAGAACCGTCTTGCCAACACCGGCACCGCCAAATAAACCTGCTTTCCCACCTTTTTCCAAAGGAGCCAGAACGTCAATCACCTTTATCCCGGTCTCGTAAATATCTGCCGTAGTGGTCCGTTCGGCAAGAGAAAGAGATTTTTGGTATATGGGGACTAATTTTTCAGGCGTTAAAACATCTCCCCCATCAATCGGTTCTCCAAAAACATTAAACATTCTTCCCAATAATCCGGACCCCACGGGCACTTGCAAGGGATGTCCCATGTCAATGATTTCATCTCCCCTTTTTAGCCCTTGAGTAGGAGTTAAGGCTATTCCTCTAACCGTCGTGGCATCCAGATGAAGGGTTACCTCGATAATCGCTTCGCCGGATTTCAATTGGTAATTTATCTTGGGAAGGAACTGCGGGAAAAAAGCATCAACCACACTTCCCCGGATTGCTCTTATTTGTCCTTTGTTCATTTTCTGATTATCCATTTAGATATCTCCACTAATCACTCTTTGTCTATTTAGGTTTTAATTTATTTCTGCTTTTTTCTGATTATTTCTTTAGTGTAGTTAAACGAATTATTTTTAATTATACTATTTATTCATCAGGTTTTACAACTTGAATTGTGTGATGGATGAGGACATAGGATACAATTTTAAAATTACGCAGAATAAATGAGAGGATAGACCTTTGTATTTAGCATACTTTAAAAAATTCTGCTTCTTGCCATATTCTACTTATTTGCGAAGACATTGGGAACCTGGGCTTATTAGACCCCTACGGAAAGTTAGAAAAAGTTCCCGAATTATTGAGTTATTACAACCCCTAGTGTATTATTTAAATACATCATCTTCTTTCGAAATGTTAAGATGTATATTTGAAAAAAAACACTCATTACTATAATGTTCATTCATTAATTCTTTTATAGTTAAGAAGGAAATATACTTGTAGATTTTATTATGGTTATATTTATATAAAGTAATATTGGATAATATTTTTAGCAAATCGTTTTTATTGGTTATTTTCCAATTAATTTTTATCTTAAACATTCTTATTAGCTTATTTATTTCTTTTTCATTATTAAAAGATAAGACATTAATATTTTTTTCTTTCCCTAGAACAATACAATCGATTTCTTTCTGGTTTTTTTCATTTTCAACAATCAAAAAAATAGGATTACTGGTAACAAAATTTTGCTTTATCCATTGGATGGCAATAGAACCCAGCTTATTTTTTCTTAATTCTATATTATTTAATTTGAATTCTTTTATTTTTTCATCAATTGACTTAAGCTCTTCTTCCCGTTTTATCCAATACTTATGAGCACCAATTAGAACTTCCTCTTCAAATCTTTCTTTATACTTTTTATTAACATCAATACCAACTGAATTCCTATTCATGGCATATGCCATAGCAATTGCCGATCCTGAACCTGCGAATGGGTCAAAAATTAAATCTTTTTCATCTGTAGAAATAGATATTATTCTCTCAACAAGAGGAAAAGGAAAGGGACAAACGTGATTAAGATACCCATTACCCCAACCGCGAATTGGCGTAATAAATTCCCAGATGTTTGATGGGGCTTTTCCTTTGGGGTTATATCGTTCTGGATATGTTAACCACCATTTTTTTAGGTTTGCTATTTCACGAATTTTGTCTATATTGAATTTATATTTTTCATTCTTAACATAGAAAAAGATGTATTCAAAGTGATTTTTAAATCTTCCTTTTGCATTCCAAGGAATATTTTTTGTTTTATTCCAAATGATTAAATCCTTCAATTTCCACGTTGATGAAAAAGTATTGGTGAGCTCTCGATGTAAATCAAAAGGTAGTGGGATTGTAATACCATCTTTTTTTATAGTATCAGAAATCATCCAAAAAGTAGCATCTGGTGAAGATAACTCATAACATTTTTGAAAGATTGTTATTGTATCTTTTAAATATTCACTGTAATCTTGTCCAAAGCCAATTTGTTTTTTAGCTCCCTCATAATTTTTCACATCAAAATATGGAGGTGAAGTAATAATTAGCTGTGGTTTCTCAATCTTATGTTTTTTAAATATCTTCTCAATATTTCTTGAATCTCCAATAATATAATTATATGTTTTCATATAATTCCCTCGTAATACTGAGGGTAATATCTATAAAACTCGATGTAATTCTTTAAATCATAAAACGAACCTAATTCAAAGGGAAGGGCTTTATTTATCTTCTCGGTCATTTTTCCCTCTATTAAACTACGGTCGCTTTCTTTATTTTTATATTCTATTTTTTCAATTTCTCGTTTTAGTTTTTCTATGTGGGAATCAATGTAAAATTTCTCGCAATAGGTAAGGATTGGAACATTTATATCCTTAATCTCTTCAGTCGTAGAGATAAACTTATTGCTCCAATCTTTATTCCATAACTCCTCATTGTCATCAAAAATACCCCCTATCGTGAACATTGGAGACCTGTCTTGATACCTAAAAGAAAATAATTTATAGAATCTTATATCCCCATATTCGGACATTGTCATTAAATAGTTTATTATTACGTCTTGTAATAGCAAAGGAAAATTTTTAGGTGTATAATATTTTTTATCCTTACATTTTTGGGAAACATAGGTTCCAAACTCACGATAGAAATTTTCTCGGGCTTGGTTTCGTTTAGACCAATACTTTTCACAGTATGCGTTTAAGGTGATTATTAAAAAATCTTTCTTCTTGCAATTTTTTGTAATTATCTTAATATCCGATAATACAATATCTTTCAATTTATCGTCATAATCCAACCATAACGCAGAATTCTGTTTCCAATCATACTCACTCAGAAAATCAGTAGAAATCTTATTCTCAAAAGATATAAAATCGTATGGTCTATTAAACTCAAATCTTTTTTTTGTAGATTTATCATCGATAGATAGTAAGTTATTCATGTTCAAGATTTTATGAAATAATATAAAGTCGTAGTAGTATATTGACCCAAATCCAATGTATAAATATTTACTTAATGGGATCTCCTTTTTTAGTTCTTGGAGGATTTCTATTATGATTTTCCTTTCAATTTGTTTTTTTGGTCTAAACATATAGTTAACGTATTCGAAACTTCGTTTTTCCTTCTGTTCATTCATCCTCTATTTCCTCCAAATCAACGTAACAATCAAATGTTTTTTCACCGACTTCCTTTAAGCTATATGCCTTAAGATTTTGTTTTACTTTTTTCACCAATTTTTCAGGTCTTTTATAATATATATTTGACATTTTTATTTTGGGCTTTTGCTTCTCTGGTGCTTTAAATTCTGAGCCGACCTCAATTTTGTCCAAGGTAACATATTTGGCTTCCACTGCTTCCTCTTCCTCACCAGTTTCTTCTTCTGCCACTGCTTTTTCTTCTATCTCATCGAGTGTATCCTTTTCTTCATCATATTTTCTAGAGAGATAGTCGATTAGAGGTCTAGAGGTTCTAATCATCTTATTTCGAATATAATCGTAGATGGAGGTTTCAGTATCCAATCCTGTCTTTGAAGTGTTAAGTGGAAGTTTTGATGGATCTTCAGAACTAATAAACACGGTACCTCGAAACTCGTTATATATTGGATGGTAATTTGGCAAATCTTCCTTGGCCCCAGACCAACCTGTTATATCGGTGGTATCTTCAGCCAATATCAAACGTTTATTACAAAAAATGTTCCAACCCCTTTTACCTAATTCCCTCGTTGTTCTCCTTTTTTTGGGATCAATAAAACATATTATTTCAAAATCAACACCTTCAAAAGAATCTTTATACTTTGTTGGTTTATACAGGTCGTCATAGCGAGCTTCAATAACAAACGGTTCGATTTTAACATCATCATTCAGATAAAAATCAATGTTATTGGTTATGAAAAATGTATAGGTTATATGAATAGCTTCCTTGATGCTGTTAATAAAGGAATCCAAATCAAATTTCTTCTTTATACTGTCATACAAATCTGTTACCACAATCTTCGTATAAGGTTTTTCGCTGGGGGATAACCTAGAATCTTCGAAATATTCAAAAGGGATTTTCCAATCGTCGGATTTAAACCATTTATTTACCTCCAAATCGATTTTACAGTAACTATTTCCATCATCAGTTTCCATCAATATTTTTCTCCCCATCTTTAATATTGCCCTCTTCATTCCTATTCCATATATTCCCAATGTCGGCTTATCTCTTTCAAGTATATCTGCCCCAAATCGAAAGACAGTAGTTTTAAGAAAATTGTATTCAATACCTCCGCAATTATCAGATATTGCAAACTCATCTTTTGATATACTTAATTTGATTTTTCTTCTGTCTTTTATTTCATTTCTAATATATGAATCCACAGAATTGTCAATCAAATCTAAAATGCAAGCTTTCACTGAAATGTCTCGAGTTAAGATGTCAATAAAAAGTCTTTTCGTAGGTCTAGCATCGATTTCGTCAGGTTTTCCGCGTTTGATAGTCATTTTCATCCCTCATTTCATTATAATATTGCATGTCCATCCGTTTTAGATTTATATATTTTTTACCATTAGGTATTGACCTTCTTATAATATACTTTTTTGCTCACGATTGTGTATAACGTTCCGTTAGTAGAAAACAGGAACACATCCTATTTTTTTCTATGGTTTATTTTTCCCTTTTACAAAGTTTTCCTTTAGGACGTCTATCTATAGTAATCTAAATGTGTCAGGGGACGGTTCTTTGTCACACTTCAAGAATATATATTTACCTTATTGAATCGCTACCAGCGGTTAACCAAATTAGTCTTTTTCAATTTTTCTACACCTTAATACTAATACGACAAAGGTTTTAAAAAATCCTTCTTTTTTTAAAAAATAGCTGCGAGATGCAAAATTTAAGAAAATATAGTTTATCTGTCTGTTAGTTGCTCGGTCAAATATTTAGGTTACGGGTTGCAAGTAAAAGGGTACAAGTTACAAGTAAAAGGAAATGCTGAGATTTTTGTTTTATTCTACAAATAATCTTCTTTCGTTTGAAATTCGGTAAAAAGAAGGTAAAAAATACTCTACTAATAGGTAATATTTTCCCCTATATAGAGGAAAAATTTACTCTTAACATAGGGTAAAAATTACCTACTAACAATATAACAATACCAATACAACAACAAGTAGTAAAAAAATTTGCTGTTGTTGCTGCTGTTAATTTTAAAAAATCAAAAGAGAAAAGAAAATGAGGAGAAGTAAAATGGGGGCAGATTTCAATATTTGACATTCATATTTCTTTTAAAGCTGTTATAACCTTTTGCATGCCCTCTTTTATTTCATTATTAACTTCACTTTTTTGTTCAAATCTTTTAGCAGCCTGGGAAACCGCTGAATAATCCATCTCAAAAAGCTCACCTATTTTAGAAGAAAATGGCTGTCCCTATTATATTCTCTATTTAGATAGATAATTAACATGTTATAAGTCCCTCATCCCATCATGCCGCCGCCACCCTTATCCCGATAAGATTGAGAATTCGTCCAACTTGTTTGTCCTTTAATGGAAATAGATTTAGGCGGATTCAAAGCAAAAAACTTATCCTTCTTTGATTGACAAACCTTTTCAAGTATACACACACCATTAAAAGTTTTTAATAAATTATCACCTTTCAAGAAAATTTTTCCATTATAATGGGGTAATTGTGAAGAGTTTAATTGACAGGGCAAGAATCTATCTTTAGGAATTGCTGGTGTTTTTACATTTCTTTTGCGGCATATAGGACAAGTTTTTAATCTTGCACCAAAGTGATAAAAAATATGGCCATTTTCACATTCATACTTTACAACAATAGGCTTACAATATTCACGTCCAATCCGGTAAATTAAAAAATCCATCTGACAAGGTGAAGAAGGTGCAGTAAAGTTATCTAATTCTACCCATTTATCCCAAACTACTCTCCAGGCTTTAGCGCTCATTTCATCAATATAGCTATATTGATAACAAAATATATCTAAAAAGCTCGATAGTAATTGTATATCAGTTTGCAGGATTCCAGTTCGTAAAGCTAATTTTATAGTGTTAATATCACTGGCAACATCCATCTTGTCAAAATTTTTTAACCCTGACCAAATCTTCCATTCAACCATATCTCGTATAAACATATTTGCCTTTTTCAGTCCATAACCAATATTTGGAGTATTTACCAATGCTTCCCTTATTTGAACAGCATCATCATTATAATAGCTAGCTAACTCAACTGCTGAAATATTCTTATCTAATAAAAAACGAGCAGCATTGCGTGCAAAATCAAGGCGTTTGTCAGTCTGGGATAAACGAGTCATTTTTAAAAATCTTAAAAAACTGTCAGGATCATCCGCAATCTCTTGAGCATCGAACCTGGTAGGATCATCAAAATATTTATCGAATTGATTTTCAGGTGGTTCCCGAAAATCCTGATTAGCTGTGAAAAATCTAACCTGAGCTATAGCTTTAGGTAATAAACCCTGCGTTTGATTCCTTACCCCAAGTATTTTTCTTCCATACTGATGTACGGCTTTTGATAAAGCTTGGGCAGCTAATTGCGTTTTCTCTCTATCAATTCTAACATTTAATATCTCCTTATGATTGGCTTCCCAGAATTTATGAAACTCAGAAAAATATTGAAGTTCTTCCCCGTTAAAAGATGTAGTACCTATCCCTTTATAAGTTTGAAAAAAATACTCATTTATTTTTTTCAAAAAACGTTGCGCGAGACATACTTCAGTAAGATTTGTCCAAGAAGATGGTAAAGATATACCCATTTTTTGATTTATTTCCTCAATAAATTTTACAAAATTTCCCATATTATTTACCTCTTTTCTTGGCTCAAATATTTTAGAATTTTACTTATCCCCTTTTATAACCTTATAAATAAGTAGATATTGATGGGCTATTTTTAAATGATCTTTTGAATTCTGATTATTTAAGTTTAATCCATTTTCTCCTTCTTTAGTAACCATTATAATTTCTTTAAGCCATAAATCATCTTGCGTAAACAAATCAATTATTTTTTTTGCTAATGGTTCTATATATCCATTCACTCTAATATCTTGCGTCTGAATTGCTATAAATCCATTACTAATTATTGTAGCTAATTCTTGATTTATAGTCTCATTCATTTTTTGTAAATAGAGTTTAATATTTGGCTTCGAATTATAATTCAAAAATGGTGATTTGATAAAAAGCAATTTCTTATTTTTTTGTTCTTTTTTTGAAATTTCTTTAGTCTCAAACTTAGATTGGGAATTTAAAAATATTGTTGAATATCCATTTCCATCTGAATATCTATCTATTACATTCTTATTTAAATGCTTTTCAAAATCTTTCTCCGGTAAAACCCACACTGTTGTTGTTTCAAGGCCATCTAATTTTCGTTTTTGTGGTGGCCTACCTAAAGTAGGGAAAATCAATCCGTAGTCTAGTCCTCTCTCTTCCACACTCAAAGCAGAAGATTTAGGTTTTTCAAAAATTGGTAAATATTCATGAGCTAAAAGAAGAAAATTATATTTAATGCTATTTGTATACCAAAATCCTGTTGTTTTACAATTATGTTGTCTTTTTATAACCAGTTCTCTTAATTTAAAACCTGCCTCTAAATAAATATTTATAAGTTTAAAACCTAATGGTATTATATGTTTTTTTCTTCGGGTATCTCCTATTAAGATAGCACATTGTCTTCCTGGTTTTAATACTCTAAAACTTTCTTTCGCAACTTTTTCCATTTCTTTTAAAAATTCATCAATATCGAAAAACGACAAATCGCCTTCTTTAGAATCTGTATAGTGAATGATATTTGAATAGGGAGGATGAGCACAGATTAAATCTACTGAGTTATCTTTCAAAGATGACAAATCTCTTGCATCACCGACTAATAATTCAGGTTCGTATATTTGAGTATGATTTTTCTCAAATGTTAGTTGCCGTGATTCAGTATTAAAATTTACATTCTCTTTTGCCAGTTCAATGGCTTTATCATTAATATCAATTGCTATGCATTTTCTATTTAATAATTTACATTCTACAGCCGTTGTCCCTGCTCCACAAAAATAATCTAAAATTAATTCACCGGGATTTGAATATTTGAGTATTACATTTCGGGGTATAAAAGGTGACCAATTTCCACGGTATTCCCCGCTATGAGTTGCCCAATTTCCTCTTTGCTTAAAACTCCAAACGGTAGATTGCTTTTCTTTGAAATCTTTTGGATAAAAAGTTTTTATTTTTTTCGAAATATTTAGAGAGCTAATATTGAGACCGCGTGATTGGGTGATGAGTTTCTCAATATATCTAAACGTAACTCCATATTTTTGACCAATTTCTATGTCAGGTGTCCCTTTTTCTTTTTCTTGTAATATTGTTTCTTTAAGTTCTTCTTCAGTTTTAAAATTTATTTTTTGATTATTCATACTACCTTTCATATTACAAAATTAAAGAGGATTTAAACTTCCAATACCTTAGGGCCGAAACAAATCAGACCCATCAAATTGTTTATACCAAATAAACGCTGTCTTTGATCACTTATTATGAATTATATCATAACTGTTTTATCTGGGCTACTAATTTTTAGCATATTCTTTGTTATATTGCAAGACCCCGTATTTCCTCTATTACAAGTTTTCTTTTATTTCATCATTAACTTCGCTTTTTTGTTCAAATCTTTTAGCAGCTTGGGAAACCGCTGAATAATCCATCTCAAAAAGTTCGCCTATTTTAAAAGAAAATAGGTGTCTGCTATTATTTATTCATTAACCATGCCTTATTTTCCAACAAGGAAAATCTTAAATATTCCAAATCGCCCTATTCCCTATTTCCTAATACGATAATTTTTTAAAAAAATCCTTCTTTTTCTGTACAGCTTATGAGGTCTTCACAACTTCACATTTTCTAAATTTCTATACTCGATTTGATTATGAAGCCATTCTTTTTTGTATTTTGTGAAATTGCGAAGACCCCGTTTACTACCTCAAGTCGCAAATCATTCATTTCATTAATTCTTTTGGTTTTATTCCAACTTTTTTAGTTACCCCCTCAGCATTTTCACAATTAACAGACACATCAACAACAAACGGTTCTAACTTGCCATCATCGAGAACCATCCTAATCCAAATAGTTATATCATCTTGATCATTCCAATATGGTAAATTGCTATTGGAGAGTATAACTGTATCTGCGAACTCCAGCAGGCGAATCTCACGCTGAGAATTAAATAGATTCGAATTGAAAGTGCGTTCTGAGTAAATTTGTCCTACTTTATAGGGGTGTTGTTTCTGAAGAGGAAGTCTGAAAGTCAAAGCAGGCTCTCTCAAAGTGAAGCTTGAAATATTGGTCATCTTAAATTGAATTCTATGAGATTTGACTGGGTCAGTAAAATTTTGATAAACTTTTTTCAAGTCATCCGACATTTCATTCTTAGGATACGTAGCAATGTTTCCTTTATCAATAGAAAGTTCTATTTTTATGTTCACCGACCTTCTCTTGGGATCTGCTACAGATAAGGCTATAACAGCAGCCAACAATGCTACAAATACACCCGAACTTTGAATCGCATTTTCAAGGCGAGAATATTCTCCTAATAGCGAAAAAAAGACTATGAGTTCAAATCCCACAGCCACGAGAATCAAAACGCCTATGATGACCAAGTATTTCGTTTTCATATCCCTATTACTCCTGCGATTTCAGCTAAAACATATTAAAGGGTCTATAATTAAAAAAACATTCTGTAACTATAGAATAATCTGAAAGGCGAGGATAGTCAAATAACTTTCTTTATGCAAAAATAAACTATATGGCCAGAGGAATATTTGTGGCTTCTGGGGGCTGTCAAAAGACTAGATCTTTGTGACTCGACCTGAACTGCCGGATGTTCCTCTGCCTCTATCCCTAGTCCAATGGGAAGA
>Ga0268279_1002009_pt1 | contig 10449 bp, 10 predicted proteins | sample saktaG_6_FD_190142 | JGI IMG/M metagenome (GOLD analysis project Ga0268279, IMG submission 190142) | Saline water microbial communities from Sakinaw Lake, British Columbia, Canada - sak_2010_1_5_80m | ecosystem: Environmental > Aquatic > Non-marine Saline and Alkaline > Saline ...
CACAAGATAGGATTATCCATTTTTCAATTAAGACTGATTCAGATATTAACTATAGTGGTCTTTTAATAGGTCGCGACGGAGAAAGCTTACAAGCTTTTGAATATTTATTAAATATTTTTTCTAAAAGATGCTCCAATGATTATCCTTGGAGAATTATTTTAGACATTAACAATTATCGGGCGATGCAAGAAGAAAAATTAAGAGAATTTGCGAAGAAAGCAGCCCGTCATGTGTCTTTAACAAAAAAAGAAATTGAATTACCACCTATGAGAGCGCGAGACAGAAGGATTATTCACTTAGAGATTGCTCTAAGAAGTGATGTATTCACAGAAAGTATTGGAGAAGGAAAGGGAAGGCATATTCTAATAAAATCTCAAGATAAGTAGATTATGTGCTAGCGCAGAACCAACAACCATCGTTTGTGCAGTTACTTTTGTTAGACTCAAGATGGAATCCAGAGCCAGAAGATGAACACCAGAGAGACGTATCATTTGTATATTCATCTATAACATCAAAGCCAGCTTGATTAGCGGCATTAATAAAGCTTGTTTGCATAGATTCGACTGGAGCGCCACCATAACCTACATCAACGCAAGTTCCAAGAGAATGACATATCGATTCATGGTTAATGGTTGTAATACACTTACCATTAGAAATTTCTATACAAGCTTCTGTTACAGCCCAATTACCAAGGCCTTGTTCTGCGGCTAAAATTACTAATTTATCAGCTGTTTCTTTATCAATATAGATACCATCTTTGGACAATAATTCGGAAGATAAAGGAATACTAGCATAGTTGTCTATTGTTGCTCCTTCCCCAATTAAAACAAAATCCCCATTTTGTTGGGGTTTTATTTCTTCTTGTGTTTCTTCTACCACAACTTCTTCTGAGGATGATATTGTTGTCCCAGAAGAACCACTTAGAATATCAGGGTTGATAGTGTGGAGGATAATGTAAAAAGCAAATAATAAAATGATTCCAATAATGGCGTTCACGATTCTTTCTTGAGCGTCTTTTTGTTGGGCAGTATTACCGCCAGAAGTAAGATATTGAAAACCAGCATAAACAATCATAGCAAAAGCTAATACCCCAGCTATTTCTAAAGCCCGATTAATTATCCACAGTGCTATTTCAGCAGGAACCATATTTTATTAAAATTTAATAACTTGACCAGGTTTAACAAGTCCAGGAAGCCCTATCTCCCATTTATAAGAATCAAATCTTGGTGATGTTACTGTTTGTATGTGAGGAGTTATTATTGTTCCTCTAAGAGCTGCGGCTAGTGCTATTAATATCTTTTTAATAATTTTTGGGCAAATAAGTAGGATAGCAGTAGAAAGTGCTATTCCGAAAATTGGTATTGCAGTTGCTGCATTAGCGAGTCCTTCACACAAAAGTTCCATATTTGCAAAACTTGCCATTATTAAATCTATCATTGCCGCTGTGCTTTCCCCCATTATGTCACTATATTTTTTCGCATATTCTGCAAATAATTCTTCTAGTTTTTGTATAGCAATTTCAGCAGCGGCAGTTATATATTGAGCAATTTCCTCACCTGTAATAGGACTTGTTACTACTCCAGTAGCCTCATCGATAATACCTATTATTTCGCCAGTGATGGGATCTATTAGATTTCCAGCTTCATCTGCTAGCCATATTATTGCACCAGTAAGGGGGTCTATTATGTTCTCAGTGACTTCATCTACAATGCCTGTTATTTCGCCTGTAATAGGGTCTATTAATACATTTTCTATTTCTTCTACTGTATCTCCTATTGCCTCATCAAGAATATCTTCAATTGATATATCTGGTGAGTTGGGACACTTACTAGTAACAGCAGGATCTTGAGCATATATCTTTATTGGAGCTAAAAATAAACTTCCAAATGATAAACTAAAGATTAAAATAATTGAAAGAGCATTGGTTTTTTTCAAGAAGGTTCTTTTTAAAAACATATTTTTAAATTTTAATAGGGTCTGGTGATTTTAATGATTTGTTTGGAGTAATTTTAGATAATTTTCCTATTTTTTCTTTGGTAGAATCTGGTAATTTTTGAAATATATAAACAAGTATAACAGTTAAAGTAGCAATAGGCAAAATACTGGCAAATGGTATAAGATCTAGCGCTTGACCGATAAAAAGCCATGTGCCTCTTATTCCACTTATTAAGACAATAACAAAGACAAAAATTACAAAAGGCAAGCTGATTATCCAGACAAAAAAATTAATTCCAGGAATAAGTCCCAAGAAGATTTCTATTATATCTTTAATAATACATGTTATTAATAGGAAAATAAATATGGTAAGAGACATTTTGTTGTTCATAGTGATGTTGATTTATTTTTCTCAAAATCTTTCTTAGCTTTTCTAATTTCTATAAGTTGGGCTGGATTTGATGTAATAATTTGATCTTCAGCATAGGAAGCAATTATTTGGACGGCAACATGTTTACTTTCAGCGAAAAAGAGTCCTGTGCCGACAGAAGATTGAAGGAGAACGCTTTTTTCTTGTTCCGTGAGATGCAATGCTTCACCTATTATATTAATATTAGCAGGCGACTGTCTTAATAAGAGAGCTAAGGAGGAATTAGTTATCAAGGGTTTACCATAAGGTGATTTTAAAGCATCTTCAATATCTTGAGTTATAAAAGTTACTCCCATATAATATTTTCGTGCTCTTTTAACCAGACCAAAAAGGAAAGAAGCGCTTTCCTCATGCTTTAATAACCACCATCCCTCATCTACTATTACAATTCTTTTTCTCATGTCTTTTTTCACCATTGTCCAGATATAATTTAATACTACATACATAGCAATAGGTCTAAGTTCATCTTCTAAGTCCCGAATACCAAATACAACAAGACGATTGTTAATATCAACATTTGATGGTTGGTTAAGAAATCCTGCATAAGTTCCCTTGGTAAATTTATAGAGTTTTGCCGCTAATTCTTCACCACCTTCTGTATTTTCAAGCACACTTTCCAGGTCTTCCATTAAGGGTGGGGTTTTTTTCTTAGTCATATTTTCTGGGAAAATATCCCTACTAGCATAAGTTTGGACGATGGCTCTATCTAATATTAATTCTTCTTGCGGTGAAAGACCTTTTAGCATTAATTTAATTAGGCCAATGAGGTTAAGAACATGATTACGAAAAATTTCTTCAGTAGTTTCATCTTCTTTTATTGGAGGTAGTTCAAATGGATTAATATTGTCTTCGGATGCAACAGAAATTTTGAAATAACTACCACCGATTGAATTGGATAAATATTCATATTCATTTTCTGGATCAAGAATTAAAACATTGATACCCAACAATAATGAACGAAGAATTTCCAGTTTTATTGCGTAACTTTTTCCTGCGCCAGTTTGAGCAAAAACAACCATATTTGCGTTCGGCAAAAGAAAACGATCGAAAATAATTAAGCTGTTATTATGTATATTAATCCCATAAAATATTCCTTTGTTAGCGGAGAGATCTAAAGAGGAAAATGGGAAAAGAGTTGAAGCTGGCCCTGAATTTAGAGGGGTTGTTAGTAACAATCTGTCTATTCCTAATGGCAAAGAAGATTCCATGCCTTCAAATTCTCTAAAAACAGTAGGTTTGGCATAAATTAGTCGTTGTTCTAATACATTTTTAATTTTGCTTTCAATCTTTGAAAGATCCTCTTGACTATTAGCAAAAAATGTAATATAAACTCCGACATCAAATAGTTTTTCACTTCCTGCTTGTACAGTGTTTCTTAGTTTTTCAATATTCTCTACAGCCATTTCTAATAAAGGGTTTCGAATTAATCCTTTATCTGCTTCTATGCTTATTTGAGCTTGAATCTCAGCAGATTTCTTTCTTAAATTTTTTAGAACTTTATTAATATTTAATGGGTGAAAAAAGATAGCAACACTAAATGATTCATCAAGATTAATAATAGATGAAAACCAATTAGAAGCTAAATAGTTAGGATAAGTGAGGATAAAAAGAGTTGAACAATACTTATTGCCTAATTTTAGAAAATTAGTATTAATCTCTAATCCTGCAGGAGCAATTAAATCCTGGAGCGTAGAAAGAGCCCGGGATTGAGATAATTCCTGGGATGTTTTTTGTTTTTTTCTTAAAAAATTTGGAAAACGCATATTTTATTTGTTAAATTCTTCCGGGATATTTATTGATTCTTTTTCAAAAGTTTCTGGGTTATAAAGGTTATAAAATATTTCTATTAATTCTTTTGTTATTAATGGTTGAGCTTGCAAACCCATTCTACTTAGGTTTGTGACTATATTATTTTGGCGAATCATTAACTGTTGATAGTATTGGCCAAAACTTTCATCAGAAAGAGGGACTATAGAAGAAAATGTTTGACGCTTTAAATTCAATAATTTTCTATATGCTTCTGCTATTTGGCTTAAAATAGTCCGAGATCTAAGAATAATAGGGTCATATGGTACCACTATATAGAATTTCTTTTTCATAATATTATTCCCCGTGACCAATCCTTTTATAAAGGTATAACAATCTTCTCCTTGAAGTTTTAATAGACCATTTGTTTCTTGTGAGATTCTTTCCTGAAGAAAACTTAAATAAGTCTCAATGTTAACTCGTCTGGAATGAGCAATAACTTCTAAGGAAAAATCCAGATTATTTATAAGATTACGCCAACTTGTTAATATGGAAGATTGTTCATCCTCGGATTTTAAATCTAAATTTATACCTGATATTTCTAAAATAGAACGGACTGAGCCGTTTTTTAAAATGATTACTCCCTTTCTAATCTCTTGGAGAGAAATAAGAGATTGGCTGCTGAAAAATTCTTTAGGCATCTATTTATCTAATATATCGGTTAATTGTTTAAGCGTTTTTTCATCTAATTTCTTTTTGGTCTCTATTTTTATTTTGTTTTTTGGTTTTTGTGAAACAGAATATGTTGTTTTTGTAAGAGTTTTTTCTTTTTTCCATAAATAGTATTTTGGAAGCCAAAAATGTCGAATAGCCGCTATAATAAGACTATATATAGGAACACCATGAATTTGTCCAAATGCGAGAAGAATACCAATTGGAGCAAGAAACATAGATAAAATTATCCAAAGCCAGATTTCTAAAGCAAAAAAGAGCAAAATAACTAATCCGGCAAAAGATAATACAATCCATAATTGGGTAAAAGTGATCCACCCCATTAATTTTACATTCTCTCTTATAAATTGTGGAACTTCATAATTCATATATTTACGCTTGGCCAAAAGGATTCTTCTTTTGGTATTTTTTATAAGGGATAGGTTCTTCTTGATGTGTTTTCTCTTTTCTCTTTTTATCTTCCATAGATTTAGTAACAGGTGGTTCTTCTTTTAATTTAACATCAAGGATATAAGGTTTCTTTCCATCAGTTTTTACGAAAGATTCTTCATCTTTAAATTTCCCCTCTCCCCCGCCTAAGACTTTAGAAGGAATCGTCGGTTCTATTATTGTGCTTCTTTGTGTTTTCTTTTGCTCAATTTTTTTATCAATTGGTTTTTTAAAGAAAACTTTTTTCATTTCTTCAAGAATTTTCGGATTAGATTCTTTTTTCTGCATAGCAGCTAATAAATTTCCTCTAATCTTTTCTTGTTGTTCCGAAGAAATTATTGGAGTAACTACCCTTTTTAATCCCTCAGTCTTACTAATCGGTTTTTCTATTTTTACTTCAGAAGGTTCAGGAAAAGAATATTCAGGAATGATTTGTTCAGGTAGAACCTGTTTTGGGCGGGTCTCTTTAATCGAGGTCTTTTTACGAGGTTTTTGCGAAGAAGTTGTTGCTTTTTTGGGTTCTTGAAATTCTGGAAATTTTTGCTTTTCTGGAATACCTAGCCTTGATTTATATTGTTCTAATTCCGTACCAAATTGTTCAAAGATTTTTTTATTTACTAATCTAGTGATAATCCTTATCTGTGAAGATGATGTTTTCAGATAGAGTTCTATCTCTTTGGAAAAATCATCTAGTGATGTTTTGCCTATTAACACATTACTTACAATTTCTGTTAACTGTGTTGTTTGATTAATATTCAACTTTGTTAGGACTACTATATTTTTTGTAATTTCTGTTAATTCCTCAGAAATCAGAAAATCTTTGATTTTTTGAGAGGAAGCAGAGTATTGTTTTTGGAAGTTATTTTCATTCATAGTTTCTTGTTATTGTTCTTCTGGCGGTGTCCATATTCCACCTCTTTTAATCCAGCCAGGGCTAGGAGGTCTTTCTTGGCTAGGAGGTCTTTCTTGTTCTTTATTTGTAATCCCGCTAACTGACCGTAAGACTGATGAAGAAGGGATTGCTTCTTCATAGAATTTTTTCTTCGCTTGCCCGTCTTTTTTTATTGCTTGTGCTAGTTTTCCTTCTGGTCCACCCCATTTGCCTTCGACCATATCTTTAGGGGAAATCCCCTGCCATAAACCGGCTAATTGGGCAGGAGAAAGTTTCTTGGCTATTTCCTGAGCAGTTTCATCAAAAATTTTATCACCAGCAATTTTTATTTCTTGCTCTGACTTGTTTTCTTTCTCCATTTTCTCTTTATTCTCTTCAACGATATCTTTTATAAAGTCGCTAGTTTGAGTTTTATCCCTTATTTTATCGGGCTTAATTCTGCTTAAAGCGTCTACTCTTTTCTCTATAGTATTGTCAGTTTTAACAAGTTGCCCTTTTTCTGACTTAAAGTAGTGAGGGATTGCTTTAGTAATAGCACTTGCATTAAGACGTTTATCTCCTTGATGCATTTTAATAAATTCTACAGATTCTCTACCTAATGCACCCGTGTCGGCTAATTTATTGGTTAAAGCAATTCTTCTCTCATAAGCATTTTTATCCAATGAAGATGGAGCAGATGCTTTTTCAAGTTCTTTTAGGTTTCCTAATCCTATATTCTCCAGATTCTTTTCGTGTTCTTTAACTCTTGCTGTTTTAGCTTTTTCTCCAGCAACCATCATTTCCTGTCCAACTCCACCCAATAATGGAACTTTAGTTAATAGCTTCCCCGTTCTTTTGTAAGTTGATGATTCTTTTACTGCTCCAGTTGTTTTTCTACTAATAAAGGTACCAGCTGCTGCTCCAGTTCTACTAGCTTGTTTTAGGGTTAATTGAGATACTGCTCCTCCTGCTTGTATTGAGAGAATTAATCCACCAACTAAAAATAATGAAAAAAGCATCATTTGTATCATTGTGCTTTGTATACTTGTACCTGCGCTTATCTCCATCGAAGTCATTACCGTAATACCCAAATAAAGAGAGAAACTTAATATAATAGGAAAAATGCACCATTTAATAAAATGATTCCACCATGTTGACCACCATTTTGCTATATCTGGGAAAATCCAAGCGGCAAAAGCAAAGGGAGATACTACTAAAAGCGCAATAATTATAAACGTTCGGAAAAGCATTGTTACAAAAGCTGCTAATAAAGCAAGAAGAGTAAATATTCCAAGAAATACCATAAAGAAACTAATAATAACGAATTGACCACCATGAAGATTCCAACCTGTTGCTACAATATCTTCTTTTGGATCATCAAGTCCTTCTATTCCAGGAATTTTATCTACTTCATCAGTATCAAATACCTCGGGGGGGTACATACTTGTGGCAGAACCACTAAATCCAAAACTTTTTAGCATTGCAGGGGCAATATCCCCACTGTTTTTTTGAACCAAGTTTAGCATATATCCCGAAATGAAATTTGAAGTATCTAATAAAGAACTTCCTATTACTAAACTAAAATTTATTAATAATGCAACAACTATTAATTTCCAAAGAGTTTGCTTCCATGCATATTTCTTGTTATTGAGAATAGTGGCAATAGCAATACCAATTAGTCCTAAAATTAGGAAAACGTTTACACAGTCACGGACTATCTTCCATACTTGTTTAACGCCAGGATTTTCAATAATTCCACCAAAGGTACCAGGTTCTAATGTCCATAGGATTAAACCTACCAGACTATTTGTTATACCAGAGAAACCTTTTGCAAGACTTTCGATTGTGTTCCTCATTATGATACACTGCTGTTTTACAAATAGTTCCAATACGACACATTTTGCCTCACTTCCTTCGTTTAACATGCACATTTTTTTCCATTCTTCAGTTGCTACTCTACAGAATTTCACAGTATCTGATTCTTCTACATCAAGAGATACTCCATACCCTCCCATTTCAGTAAATGTATCTATGGCGTTTTGACTCGTTTGGCACCATTCGCTCATGATGTCTTGATACTGGTCTCCCCAACTGTAGTCTGGGGCACAACATTTTTCATAATAGTTCACATGTTCCTCAGGGGTAAAGTCTATAGCGTTTCTTTGTGTACAATATGTATAAACATCTTCTGGGATATCATTATTTGGTTCCGCAGCATTTGCTTTAAGAATGGTAAATTTTAAAATAGGGCTAATTAGTAAAACGAAAAGCACAATGCTAAAAATTCCGATTTTTAGTATATTTTTTGTTTCCATATTAATGATTTTTTATATTTTATTATTATAATGATGTAGTTTTATTATACAATATTTTTCATTAACAAGGAAGAAATAGAAATCCATTGTTTTATAGAAAGATTCTGCGCCCGAGTATTTAAAGGAAAATTTAGTTGTAAAAATATCTTTTGGAGAACATCTTTTCCTATTTTAAGATTTTTACGTAGATTATTAATAAGCAATTTTCTTGGTTGTTTAAATCCAGCTTTTATAATATTAAAGAATGTTTTTTTAAATACTTCATTTGTATTCTCTTTTGTGTTCACAGGAGTTATTTTAATGATAGCAGAATTTATTTTAGGCTCTGGATAAAAAGCTGTTTTTGGGACATAACAGATAATTTCTGTTTTTGCGTAAAATTGCACGGAAATAGCTAATATATTCATTTTAGGTGGTTGAGCTACGATTCTTTCAGCGACTTCTTTTTGAATCATCAAAACTATTAGAGAAGGTTTTTTAGAATTTTCTAGAAGAAGTCGCAAAAGGTGTGATGTTAAATAATAAGGAATATTGCCGATTGCTTTGTATTGAGTATTTAGAATTCTACACTGGGTGTTTTGAAGAAAGTCTCTGATGTCAGCGTGGATTATTTTTAGATTTAACTTGTTTTTGAAACGATTTTTCAAAAATGTTACCAATTGGGGGTCTTTTTCAATAGCTACTACTTTAGCGCCGGTTTCTAAAATCGGCTTAGTTAGAACACCTTTTCCTGGTCCAATCTCTAAAAGTTGATCTTTACTTTGAATTTCAGATGCTTTTATGATTTCTTTTAAAACTTTTTTATCTTTAAGAAAGACCTGTCCTAATTTTTTTTGTTTTTTTGTTATCATATAGATTTTGACAAAGGCATTTATAATGGTAAAATATAGAAGTAATTAAAGTAATTATATAAAAATAATGAATAAAAAAATATACAAGGGTTTAGTCATTTTATTAATTTGTTTAGTGGTAATAGTAGTGATTGCTATTTTAGTTGCAAGAAATAGAGATAATGTTTTAAATAATAGAGATGTCTATACTGGTTTTTTGCAGATTGAAAAGGGAGCTTGGTCCGAATTTATATCAATAGACTCAAATGACAATGAAAACTTACAAAGGTTAGTATATTTGGGTGAAAAGACCATTGAGGGCATTCCATCCTATGGTATAGAAATGGAGTCTAACCTCTTTAACGGCAAGAATGCTCTGACTCATGTATGGCTTAATAAAGAATCAAATGAAATAGTAGAAATGATTAGTAAGTTAGAAGAAAAAAATAAGATTGTTTGCATAGATGGTCCTTTGGTAAAAATACTTATGCCTTCATTTGATTCTCTGATTCCAACAGTTGAAACACCGGCAAAGTATAATCCAAGTAATGAATATATTTATGGTATTTTCACCACTAAGGATGGGAAAACAATTCAAGTAGCTAAATTTGTTGACGAAAATGATTTGGAAACATGGATTAGCAGCGAAGTTCCGTTTGGAATTATAAAGGCGGTAAATAATAAAACTGGCAGGGTCATTTCTTCTCTTAAAGATTTTGGTTTATCTGGAGCTCGGCAAAAGATTTCTCAATCGGATATTACTGATTGTGAAAAAATAGGGTTTCCCGATTTATCTGACTTTGTTGAATAAAACAATATATTTTATTTATTATCATGCCAAAAGCTTGTCATAATTTTGGTATCAATATTGGTGTAATCTTGACATCTATAATTTCTTTGTTAGACTTACTGGTAAGGTCTTCAGGAAGGCTTTTTTATTAACATTTGATTTTAAATTACCATTTTTACTGTGAAAATACAACTTAATAAAGGGATAAAAAGGCTGAGAAATTGGGAAAAGGCACTAGATAAGAGACAATTATTGATATCCCCATCCTTATTAAAGGTAGCAATTGGTTTATTCTTGCTTTCTTTGTTTTTTGGTAATTCTTACCTTTCTTCTCATATAATGCTTATTCAAAAAGAAGGGGAAGAGTTTTT
>Ga0268279_1002012_pt1 | contig 10444 bp, 12 predicted proteins | sample saktaG_6_FD_190142 | JGI IMG/M metagenome (GOLD analysis project Ga0268279, IMG submission 190142) | Saline water microbial communities from Sakinaw Lake, British Columbia, Canada - sak_2010_1_5_80m | ecosystem: Environmental > Aquatic > Non-marine Saline and Alkaline > Saline ...
AAATTATCAATTTATTGATTTAATTGGAAAAGTTGGTTTAGAAAAATTTTATGAAAATGAATTACGCGGTAAGCACGGAAAAATTGAATACGAAGTTGATTCACAGGGAAGAGTAATAAAAATTTTAAATCAACTTAACGCAGTTTCTGGCAGTGATTTAAAATTAAGCATTGATTTTGAATTAACTGAAAAAATAACAGAAATTTTAGAAAATCATTTGCAAAAAATAAACAAAACAAAAGCTGTAGCAATCGCGCAAAATCCAAACACAGGAGAAATTTTAGCAATAATTTCTTTGCCTAATTTTAATAATAATATTTTTAATGATTCAAAAAAATTTCAAGAAGAAATAAATTATGTTTTAAATAATAAAGATCAACCATTATTTAATCGCGCAATCAGCGGAGAATATCCTTCAGGTTCAACAATTAAACCAATGTTGGCAGCAACAGCTCTTGAAGAAAAAATTATTTCTCGTCAAACATCAATTTTAAGTGTTGGAGGAATTAAAATAGATCAGTGGTATTTTCCAGATTGGGAAATTGGTGGGCACGGACAGACAAATGTAATAAAAGCTTTAGCAAATTCAGTTAATACTTTTTTTTATTATATTGGTGGAGGCTATAAAGATTTTAAGGGATTAGGTTTGGAAAAAATTATAAATTACGCAAATAAATTTGGTTTTGGAAAAAAATTAGGAATTGATTTGCCAAATGAAGCAACTGGATTTTTGCCAAGTCGTGAATGGAAAAAACAAGTTAAAAATGAGGATTGGTACATTGGTGACACTTATCATTTATCAATTGGTCAGGGTGATTTATTAGTCACTCCTTTACAAATAAATAATTTAACATCAATTATTGCTAACAGCGGAATATTTTACAAACCCTATTTAGTAAAAGAAATTATTAATCAAAATAAAAACACTAAACAAATTATTAAGCCAAAAATTGTTAATCAAAATTTTATTAAAAATGAAAATATTCAAATTGTTCGCGAAGGTCTAAGACAAGCTGTGACAAATGGTTCAGCTTTAGGTTTAAATGATTTGCCTTTTACAAGCGCAGGTAAAACTGGAACAGCTCAGGTTGGTGGTGAAGAAAATTCGCACGCGTGGTTCACTGTTTTTGCTCCTTATGAAAATCCAGAAATTGTTTTAACAATTTTAATTGAAAACGGTGGTGCTGGTGATAAAATTGCTGTTCCAGTGGCAAAGGAAATTTTAAAATGGTATTTTGAAAAATAAATTGATGTTGGCTCCATCACTCACGCGTGGAGCCACCGTGTTCAGACTAATATTAAAATTTTTACTGAAACAAACAAACAGGCTCCACCCAACCTGCCCACCAGTGATCTTTGGCAGGCGGGGAGGGATGGAGCCAACCAGTTTCTTGACAAGATTTTCGGGTTGATGTATCTTTGTAAGTATAAAAATAAAAAATTAAAATAAAAATATGTCAAATTCAAATCAAACATATATTACAAAACAAGGATTAGAAAAAATAAAAATAGAATTGTATAATTTAATAAATACTAAACGAAAAGAAATTGCTGAAAAAATTAATTTAGCAAAAGAATTTGGAGATTTAAAAGAAAATGCTGAATATCACGAAGCAAAAAATGAACAAGCTTTTATTGAGGGCAGAATTGCTGAACTTAATTATATTTTACAAAATGCTGTGATTATTAAAGAAACAAAATCAGACGGAATTGTTAAAGTTGGATCAAAAATTAAAATTAAAGATGAAAAAGGCAAAATTGTAAAAGAATATAAAATTGTTGGTCGTGAAGAAGCCAATCCGTCAGCAGGTTTGATTTCTAATGAATCCCCAATTGGTAATGCTTTTCTTAATAAAAAAATAGGTGAAGTTGTAAAAATTAAAGTGCCAAAAGGAATAATAAAATATAAAATAATTGAAGTTAATTAAATAGCAATAAATTTGTGTTAATTCAAAAACAATTGACACAGCCAGTAAAAATTTATGAAAGAATGTAAATTTTGCGGAATGCCACTTAAAAATAATGAAAAGGAAATTTGTGATGTTTGCAAAAATGATGATTTTAAAGAACAAATAAGTTCGGTAGAGGAGGAGGATGAAGAAGATGGTTTTTAATGTGGCAGTTTAAAACAAAAAAGAGTCCCGAGCGCTTGTGGCTCTTTTTTGTTTTTGATTTTTTGCACAAAGAGAACTTTATAAAAATAGACTCACCGATTTTAACTCCCAATGCTTGTGAGGGCACAACTACTTTGTTTGGAGTAGAATATTTTGATTTGGGTAAAGCATATTTGTCACAATCAGGACAGTTATATTTAGAAGCAGCAATTATGGCACACGGACGAGTTTTTGATTTTGGTCCGACTTTTCGCGCGGAAAAATCTAAAACGAGAAGGCATTTAACAGAATTTTGGATGATGGATGCGGAAATGGCATTTTGTGATCATGAATGTAATATGAAAATGCAGGAGAATTTAATTTCATATGTTGTGGTCCAAGTTGTAAAAAATAAAAAAACAGAATTAGAGATTTTAGAAAGAGACATTTCAAAATTAGAAAAAATAAAGGTTCCATTTGACAGAATCACTCACGCACAAGCTGTGAAAAAATTACAAAAACTTGGCTCTAAAATCACTGAAAAAGATGACTTGGGAGCTGAAGATGAAACTTTATTAACAAAAGATTCTGATATTCCGATGTTTGTTGAAAAATGGCCAAAAGAAATTAAAGCGTTTTATATGAAATGCGATAAAGAAAATTCAAAATTAGCTTTGTGCTCTGATTTAATTGCCACAGAGGGTCACGGCGAAATTATTGGCGGATCCCAAAGAGAGGATGATTATAAAGTTTTACAAGCAAGAATTATTAAAGAAAAATTACCAATGAAAGATTTTGAGTGGTATTTGGATTTACGAAAATATGGCTCTGTGTCGCATTCTGGATTTGGTTATGGACTTGAAAGACTAACCGGCTGGATAACTGGTATCCACCACATCCGCGAAACAATTCCTTTTCCAAGGATGATAAATAGGATTAGACCTTAGTAAATGAAAAATTAAAAATGAAAAAATTAAAATTACAATTTAAAAACAAAAGACATTTGATTGTTATATTTATTGTTGTATTGATTGTTTGTTTTTTTATAATTAAAAAAAATAATTTAAAATGGACAATGTTTTATTATCCTGATGGATGCTTAACTTGTGAATCAGAGTGGGTGATTGCTGATAATTTAAAAAGTGAAAGCGAGTGCCAAAGACAAATTGAATTTAATGATAAAATTTATTTTGGAAAAGATAATAAATCAGAGTGTGGAAAAAATTGTAAATTAGATAAAAAATTAAATTTATATATTTGTGAAATAACAAAAGATTATTAAATAGTTTTATGGATTATTTAAAAAAATTATTTTTTAATAATTTTATTCCAGCGATTATTTCTACTTTCGGTGTATTTTGTTTGACTTTTTTGTTAATGTATATTCATTATAGAATAAGAAAAAAAGAATATAAAAAAATGTTATCAGTAATAAAATCAATTTCAAAAGAAATGCCATATGTTGATGATATTGATTTCTTTTATTTAGAAAAATATTCTTTTAGAAATTATTTAAGGGATTTTTTAAACGATAAATATAAAGATTTATATATGCGATGGAGAGTTGAGGTTTGGAGAAATAAAGATTTAGAATTTAAAGAAAAAAATTAAGTTAAATTTTATGAATAAAAAAGAAAAAATAAATGAAATAATGAAAAAACTTTTAGAAGATGAAAATTTAAAAAAAATATTGATTGGAGTTTCTAATGACCAGTGTTTAAGTGAAGATATAAATGATTTGGAAGAGAGAAATAATTTGTTTGCTTTTTTGGGAATGTCTTTGTCATTATTATTTTATAGTGAAATTTTAAAATTAAATACGGAAAGTAATTTTGTTGATTTTGAAGAAGAAAAAGTAAATAAAATTACAAAAGATATTAAATATAACAAAGAATTAAATGGATTAATAAAAGAAATAGTTGATAATGAAATTGACATAAATGAATCTAAAATTAAATATCATTTATTTTTAACAATTGTTTTAGGAATGTTAATAAACAGAAATATTATTTGTTTAAACAAAGAAGCAAAAAATAAAGATTTATATTAAAATTATGCAACCAAACCAAAACAATTGAAGCAACTCAAAAAGTTAAGGAAACTGTTAAATCAATTTGATAATTAGAGAGTCAGGTTTTGGCTTTGGGCTTGAAACAATTTAAAATCTGCATTCCCAGACTACTAGGAGATTTGAATAGTAGTCTTTTTTAATTGGATAAGTTTTTGCGACTTGGCAGTGAGAGTTTAAAAAATTAAGAGAAATAAAACCTCCAAGTTCTAATAATTGTCCTTTTTGATTAACTAGAGTTTTAGCAATAATAAATTTTACTTTTTCTTTGGCTAATATTTTTTCTCTTTCAGTTAAATCAAACATATTAGTGGAAAAAGTTTTGTTATTAGTATCAATAAAATTGCCAACAATTTGGCGATTGGTCATTATTGCTACGAGCGGGGCAATTTCAAAAGAGCCATAAATTTTGTCTTCTTGATTGCTGTTTTGAATAATAAAATTATTTAAATCTTTAATATAATCAATGCGCGCTGAATTAGCATGATCTTTTAGATAAAAATTTATATGACTAAAAGACAAAAGAGCAAGCGCTAAAATAATTCCGCCTGAAATAAAATAAACAAAATATTTTTGATAATTAAGTGAGATGATTATAATTTTGGCTAAAAGCAAACCAGCTAAAATAGCGATAAAAGGCAAAAGCAAATTAAAATATAAATAATAAATATCTTTAAATAAATATAAAAATAATCCAGTAGTTATAATGCCAATTATTGGCAAAATTAATTTTTTGATTTTAATTATAAAAAAAGACAAGCCAGCCAAAATTAACAAAGGCCAGTCCCAGTTTAGAAAAAATTGTAAAACCATTAGCCGTGATTGTTCTTCAAATTTTAGCAGATGATAAAGCAAAACATCTGATATGTAGTTTTGTTTAAAAATTAAATATAGAATTAAATTAATGCCAATAAAAATTGAACCGCTTGTTAAAAGAAATTTCCAAAAATGTTTGCGTTTATTTTTGTTTAATAAAATAAAAATTATTAAAGCAAGTATAATTGGCGCAGCATAAAAGCGGGTTAGCAAAGCTAAAGCAGATAGTAGACCAGCCCAGACCGGTTTATTTTTACAAATTAAATAAAGCGAAACAAGGCATAAAAAAATAGTCAAATGCACGCCAGAAAAATAGTCGCTGGTAGTTAAAATTAAAAATGAAAACAAATACAAAAAGCTAGCAAAAACTCCTGCTAATTTTTCTTTTTGACTTGCAAGAATTTTATAAATAAATATAGCAGAGCCAATCAAACATAAAATAGGAATTAGTTTTAATAAATAGATATTAAAACCAAAAAGAAAAATTATTAAAGCAATTAGCAGAACTTGCAAAGGCGGGGAAGCTAGAAAAAAATCTTGATACGGCATTTGGCCTTGGGCAATTAAATTCCCCATTTGAAAATAAATATTTTCATCGCCATAGCGAAAATCAATCTGCGGAATTTTGATAGCAAGAAAGATTAGGATTATTAAGATCAGGGCTAATTGAATTTTGTTTATTTTTAGCATAAATTTATTATTAATTTTATTATAACATTTTTTTGCTTTTTTAGCGCAAGTGGGGTAAAATGAAGATAAGAATAAAGATACAATAAATAATAGCTTTAATTATTAATTTAATTAAATAAAAATTTATAAATTAACCAAAAATTTTATGAATCCAAAAAAACAAGAACAAAACAATTTAGAAATTCAATCAGAAGTTCAACCAGAACTAGAAACTAAAAAATCCAAAACATGGTTATGGATTTTGATTGGGGTTTTGGTGGCAGCTGTTTTAGTTGGCTGGGTGGTGTGGACTTATCAAAAAACTATAAACGAAACAGAAAAATTGGCTTTAGAGCAGAAAGTATTGAATTTACAAAAACAAGTACAGGAAGATGAAACAGCAGACTGGCAGACTTATAAGAATGAAGAGTATGGGTTTGAAATAAAGTATCATCCATATTGGGAATCTGCTGGGATAGGACTTATTAATGAGAATTCAAATAATATTGATTTATTAGTTTTAAATAATAAGAGTTACAAGAAACAAGATAATAATGCTTTCCCGGTTTTAAGTTTTAATTTACTAAACAGTTTTGATGAGATTGAAAATGGGGTAGGTATTTTGGTTGAAAATAAGAAAATTGATAATAAATCAATTGGAATTTATAAGGAGGAAACTTATTTTGGTGATAAATACACTGCTGTTATCGGTCTACAAGATGATAAATTTTTTATGATACACGTTTGCCAGATAGAAAATCGTAATGAGTCATTGGAAGTTTTCAACCAAATCCTCTCCACTTTTAGGTTTTTAGAGGATGGAGATGATATTTTAAACTGTCAGACTTATAGGAATGAGGAGTATGGGTTTGAGTTTGAGTATCCAGCAAAGTATTTTGCAAAGGAAAACACTGATGGATCTGTAGTAATAAGTATTTATGATTTTGATGATCCAAAAAGAGCATCTTCCTTAGGTTTAATGGGAACTATGTCAATTTTTATTAATACAAAAGAGCAATTATCAGATATAATTTTTAATATAGAAAGTCAGGGATATGAAGATTTTAAAAAGTCCAAAGTGCTTTTTGACACAACAGAAGGCACATTGATTACCTACATTGGAGCTTATGCTGGTGAAAAGCATTTTAATTATTTTATAGAAAAAAACAATTCTGTTTATGAAATTTTTTATTCACATGAACCAACTTTTGGTAAAATTGTCGAATCTTTTAAATTTTTAAATTAATATATAAAAAATATGACCAGAACAATATCAACAAAAACAATTAAAAAAGTCGGGGAAACAGTTAAATTAAACGGCTGGGTTAATGTTCGCAGGAATATGGGCAAGATTGCGTTTTTAGACTTGCGTGACAGATGGGGAATTGTGCAAGTGGTGTGCGTGCCTGCGGAATTAGATGATGCGTCGCAGGAAATTTTAAAAGAAATTCGGCCGGAATTCGTTTTAGAAATTGAAGGTGCTGTGCAAAAAAGATCAGAAAAGCAAATCAATAAAAATTTAGCAACAGGCACAGTGGAAGTTTTAGCTAAAAAGATTGCAGTTTTGTCAAAAGCTGAAACTCCTCCATTTGAGATTGAAAATGAGGATAGACAAGCTGGAGAAGAATTAAGATTAAAATATCGCTATTTGGATTTAAGACATGAGAGAATGCGCAATAATATTATTTTACGCGATAAAGTTATTCGTAATATTCGCCAATATTTGCATAATTCGCAATTTATAGAAATTGAAACTCCATTTTTATCAAAATCAACTCCAGAAGGTGCGCGTGATTTTTTAGTGCCTTCAAGAAATTATCCTGGAAAATTTTACGCACTTCCACAAAGTCCGCAACAATACAAACAAATGTTAATGATTTCTGGTTTTGAAAAATATTTTCAAGTTGTCAGATGTTTCCGCGATGAAGATCAAAGAGGTGACCGTCAGGCAGAATTTACACAATTAGATTTAGAAATGAGTTTTGTTGAACAAAAAGATGTTTTAAAATTAACAGAAAAACTAATTAAGAATGTAATAAAAAATTTAAATAAAAATTATAAATTTACTTTTGATGAATTTCCTAGAATTAGTTTTAAAGAAGCAATTGAAAAATATAATTCTGATCGCCCTGATTTGCGTAAAAATAAAGATGATAAAAATGAATTAGCTTTTGTGTGGGTAACTGACTTTCCAATGTTTGAATATAAAGAAGGTGATAAAAGATGGGGCGCAACTCATCATCCTTTTACAGCTATAAAAAATGAAGATTTAAAAAAATTAAATGATGAATCAAAAATGGGAGAGATAAAAGCCAAACAATATGATTTGGTTTTAAATGGAAATGAAATTGCTGGTGGTTCAATCAGAACTACTGATCCAGAAATTTTGAAAAAAGTTTTTAAACTTTTAAAACACACTGACAAAGAAATTCAAAATAAATTTGGACATTTGTTAGAAGCTTTTAAATACGGAGTGCCACCGCACGGGGGAATTGCTTTTGGTCTTGATCGTTTAGTAATGATTCTGGCTGAAGAAGAAACAATCCGCGAAGTAATTGCTTTTCCGAAAACTTCAGACAACCGAGATCCATTAATGGACAGTCCGAGTGAAGTGAGTGAAGAACAGTTAAAGGAATTGAAAATTCAAGTTGAAAAATAATTAATAAATATATGCGTTTATCGCATTTGCAAAAATTTATTATTCTTCAATGTCTGGAATCTAGGACAGGCAAAATTTCGCGCATCCGTTTAAATCAATTTTATAACAAAAATAATAATAAAACTAAGCCAGAATTACAAACTAAAATTATTACGAAAAGCATTGAGAGATTAATTGAAAAAGAATTATTAGTTGGATTTGGGCAAAGAACAAAATATAAATGGTTTATAAAAGAAATAAAATTAAATCGCCAAGGAAAAAGTCAAGCTAAAAAATTATTAGGAGAACAATTAAAATTAAAATTTAAAAAGAGAAAATAGTTTTAAACTGTGGATAAAAATATTTTTTTAGCTAATTTTAGTAAAAAAATAAAGATTGACAAAATAGATAAAAGTAGTATAATTAAAGTGCTTATCAAACGAGTTTGAATTTCATTGAAACGCATTAAAATATCTCTCTGCAAAGGGAGGTATTTTGTTTTTATTTAATAAATGGTAAAATTTAATTACCGGAGATGTATGGAGGATAATCTGTTTTGGAAACAGTCTCGTTTGATAAGCGATGAGTTGCGTTTACGCAATGAGGTTCGATTCCTCTGTCCTCCGGTCTAGAAAATAATTAATATATAAAATTTATGATTTCAAAAAAACTCACAAAAATTTTAGAACAGAGTGGTAAAAATTTTGAAGTAGTGGAACACAAAATTGTCTACACTGCTTTTGATGTCGCACAAACAATGAAAGTAAAATTAAATCAAATTGCTAAAAGTCTTTTAGTTAAAACAAACAAACCTTTAGAATACGGTAAAAAACCTTACGCAATTGTAATTGTTCCAGCTGATAAAAATTTGGATTTAAAAAAGCTGGCAAAAATAATGACAACAAAAGAATTAAGAATTACAAAAGTTCAAATTCCAAAAGAAGGAATAATGAAATCTCAATTTAAAGTTAAGCCAGGTTCGATGTCCGCGTTTGGTTCAATTTACAAAATTCCTGTTTTTGTTGATAAAAATTTAAAAGGTGTAGTAATTTTTTCTAGTGGCAGTTTTACAGAAAGTATAAAAATGAAGGTTGTTGATTTTGTAAAAATGGAGGAAACTAAAATTGGAATTTTTTCAGTAGCTAAAAAGTTGAAAAAAAGCAAAGTAAAAGCAAAACCTAAAAAGAAAAAATAATGCCTTATAAAGTAAAGTTAGAAAAATTTGAAGGACCACTTGATTTGCTCTTGCAACTTATTGAGAGCGCTGATTTAGATATTACAGAAATCTCTCTGTCGCAAGTAGCTGATCAGTTTATGAAATATTTGGCTCAGATTGAAAATAAAAATTTAGATGAATTAGCGGATTTTTTAGTTGTGGCTTCAAGATTGTTGTTGATTAAATCAAGAATACTTTTGCCAAATTTACATATTGAAAATGAAGACGAAGCAATTGAATTAGAAACCCAGTTGAAAATTTATAAAGAATATTATGAAGCTTCAAAAAAGATTGAACAAATTTTGGCTAATAAAAAAGTTTTGTTTGTTCGTGAAAAAATTCCTTTAGATATTAAAACAATTTTTAATCCACCTAAAAATTTAGACAAAGATAAATTAAAAAAAACCTTTTTAGAAGTAATCAAAGAAATTGAACCAGTAATTAAATTACCAAAAAAATCAATGTTAAGAGCAGTTTCAATTAAGGAAAAAATTGAACAAATTAAAAATAGGGTACTGGCTAATATGAATTTAAGTTTTAATGATTTAATTAAAGAATCAAAAAACAGAACAGAAGTAATTATTTTATTTTTAAGTGTTCTTGAGTTAGTAAGACAAAGAAGTTTTGTTGTTAAGCAGGAGAAAAAATTTGAAGAAATAATAATTCAAAAAATAAAAAATTAAGTCAGCGCGCGAATTATTAAAAGCGAAAAAGTAAATGATTTTACTTTTGCGCCAGAATAAATCAGAATAAAAATTCGTGTAAATTTTAGGTAATTCTGAAAATTCGTGTGCTATTTTTTTATGATAAAAAAATATTTGGAATCAATTCTTTTTATTTCAAACAAACCTTTAACTGCTAAAAAATTAGCAGAGATTTGTGGTAGACAAAAAGCAGAAATAGAAACAGTTTTAGAAAGTTTAAAAAGAGAATATAATAATTCT
>Ga0268279_1002017_pt1 | contig 10426 bp, 11 predicted proteins | sample saktaG_6_FD_190142 | JGI IMG/M metagenome (GOLD analysis project Ga0268279, IMG submission 190142) | Saline water microbial communities from Sakinaw Lake, British Columbia, Canada - sak_2010_1_5_80m | ecosystem: Environmental > Aquatic > Non-marine Saline and Alkaline > Saline ...
AAAAATAGCAAAGAGAAGAAAATAAACGAAACATTACTTAAAACTTATAATTCAATAGTTTCAAAAATAAAAGATAACATTATATGGCTCATTTATAATTTATTGTTAGTTTTATATCTAGGCACCTATTTATCTTTATTCGTTGCTTTAGTTTTTACTAATTCTAGCTTCCCTTTGGTATTTGTGTTTATCATTACTGTCCCTGAAATAAAAACGATTTTTATCGGCATGCCTTTTTCGTCATGCTTTATCTCAAATTTTCCTTTGCTTAATTTGCTTATTTCTTTGCTATATATTGTGTTTAGTCTTCTAAAGTATTCGTTTGCCTTACTATAGTAATGCTTTGAAAATAACCAAGTAAAAAAATCCCTAAAAGCATTGCCGATAGAGTACTTAAAAAATCCCAATATACGTAGTTTGTTATCTTTAATATCATTTCAGAAAACATCAAACTTTACCTCTTTCAGGATATAAATATAATAGAGAAAAAATAGGGGCACCTTGGGCGCAAGTTGCATTAGCAACTTGAATCTACACAGTCCCCCGTTCCTTTTTAACTAGATTTGCTTACCCATGATATAATGAGAAATATTTTCCCCTATTAAATATCGAAGGAAAGAGTATTTCCCAGTAAATAATATATTAAAATTTAACTTGATAAAAAAATCTTTTGCACTTTCTGACATGACGCCAAAATGAACTCCCCGAATATTTTTCTTCTTTATAAAATCAAGAAAATAATCGACCAGCAAAGAACCAAGATTTTTTCTTCTATCTTCCGCTCTAATGTTGATGTGTAAAGTGGCAGGATATTCTTTGGAAAAATCAGGTGAAATAAACTCTCCTTTTAAATAACTGGATATAATATTTTTCGTCAATATTAGATTATTTCTGCGTAAAAGCTGACGACGACCTAAAGCTTTATATATTAATCTTGGAACGATTTTATATTTCGTTAATCTACGCATCTTTCGAACATCCTGAGCTCCCATAATATAACCAATCACCTGGTTTCCTTTTACTGCAACAAAGCAGGATAAGGGTTCATAATCAGTAAAATATATGGTCAATAGGTCAGCCAGTATTTCATCATCAAAGATAGAGCCCCTGTTTTCTCCTAAAAATATACTCTCAAGACTGATTTTTCGAACAATATCTCTATCTTCTATCTGATAGTTGCGAATTTTTATACTCGTTACTTCCATATTGATTAATCCTATTCCCATTGTGCATTGAAACCCTCATAAACACTGGAAGCCCATATCGTATTCTTTTCTGTTTCCCCGCGCGGTTATTATGGCTAATCATGTAAACTTTCTACGGCAAATAATTCATTTTTTCGAATAGACGATTCTAGCAATTCTTTCAGGAAGGGGTTTTTTAATTGGCTTTTATAAGATTTAAGTGCTTTTTGCTTTAAATTTTCTATTTCTTCCGACAACATCAATCTTTCCCACCCTCCATCAACGCTAATTAGACTAATTGGCGGTAGGGTGTATAAATCAGGAGCGTATTTTTTAGGGCGAGGATATAGATCGTGATGAACCAAGTATTTATAAGCAATTATTTTGTTGGGAGAATATCCCAATATTTTCTCTACAATTTTGCCGGTGGTAGCATGGTCTGGATGCTTATCGCTAGGATGGGGATAGAGGACAATATTGGGATTGTAACTGTCTATTTGATTTTGAAAGGTTTTTTCTAGTTCTGTCTGATTTTGCTGGGCAAGTCTACCGTCCGGATAATTTAAGAAAACCAAATGATTAACCGGTACTCCCAAAAGCCTGGTGGCGGTTTTGAATTCCGAGTATCGCAAATCTTTTAAACCATGTTTATTGCCATCGGTAACTAAAACAATTTTAACCTCAGCTCCTCTTTGTACTGATTCGATAATATAACCGCCGCAGGCAATGGTTTCATCATCAGGATGAGGCGAAAAAACCATAACTTTTTGGTCTTTTTCCGGCAGTTTTACATCATTTAAAAAATAAATGGTCAACTGTGGCATAACCGGGTTTGTTCTGATATACCAAAAAATTCCAGCACCAATAATCAAAACAACGGCTAAAATAAAAGCCTGGATTTTACGGTTATTTTTGATTTTCCTGAATAACTTTTTCATAAACCTTTTGGACCTTTTCAAAACTTTGCGAAATTCGATGATCTGAAATGATTTCAAGCGATCTCTTTTTCATTTTCTCCCTTAATTTTTCATCACTCAATATGGTAATAATATCTTTCGCCATTAAATCGGAATCTCCGGGTTTGAATAAATAACCGTTTTCACCATTTTTTACTAATTCAGGTAAAGCTCCTGCATTGGCAGCAACTACCGGAAGACCGGCAGCCATTGCTTCAAGGGTAACGATGCTCTGTGTCTCAATAGCAGAGGGAATCGCAAAGACTGTTGAAATTTGATAAATTTCTTCAAGATCACTTGACTGGTGATCAACTCTGCCTAAAAAATGAATGACCTGCTCCATACCCATTTCTTCAGCCATTTTTTTAATTTTTGGTAATTCGTCCCCTATCCCGGCAATAACAAAATGAGCATTTGTTTCTTTAATCACTTTTGGCATCGCCTTCATCAGCACTTCAATACTTTTATCTTTATCAATTCTACCCAGATAAAGCACGATCGGATTCACAGGCAAGTGAAATTTTAATCTAATGGAAACTGGTGAAGAGTAAGAAAAAAAACGCGCCAAATCCACGCCGTTAGATAATACAGTTATCGGTGTTTTTATGCCCCATTTAGAGAGCTCTTGCTTTACTGTCTCGGTCGGACAAATCACCTCGTCGCAAGAGTTATAAAATTTAACTAAATATGCAGTCAAAATTTTTTTAATTATTGGATGAATCGGTTTTAACCATCTTAAGTAAGAAATTACGTAATCTAAGCTGAAATGATTGGTAATAACCAAAGGAATTTTTTTTCTTTTGGCCATTGCTTTTAATCCCGAGCAAATTGAAGTCGGACCTTGAAGATGAATGACATCCGGCTTAATTCTCTCAACTGCTTTAGCAATATCTTTTTTTGACAAAGCAGCTACCCTAAAACCTTTGCGCAAAGGGTTTGGTATGGATTTGAGTCTTAATATCTGGAAATTTTTATATTTTTCCCAATCGGTTTTGTAGGTTTCACCTGGTGAAAAAACATATATTTCATAACCCAGTTTGGATAAATTTTCCGCTAAGAGTTCGGTGTTAATCGCAACTCCGGAGATATTCGGAGTAAAAGATTCACTGCCAATTATTATTTTCATATGCTTACTATAATATAAAACATTAAGCATTACAAGATATTTTAAAGACAGGACTACAAGGCTGTTAACTCATGTGGGATAACTACAACTATCATCATTTAAATTTTTTTATTTCATTTCTTAATCTTATTAAACCTGGTCTTTGTTAAGCATTCCCTTAATAATCTTTTTATTTCGATCTCATTGTTTATAAGCTCGAGCCTGTCTTCTAAATTTATCCCTTTAAATGCCAGATGCTCTTTAAAAGATAGAAGGAAGACGACTAAATCTAATGCAGATTATATATACCGTGCTTTAGCATGTATCAGCTCTGTATGTCACTTTCCCTCTTCCGACAATCATGTTGGCTGTATTGTTCAAGAAGGTAGGACGAACGGTAGTGTGGCTGCAAACGTGCAGAATACTGTGGGATATGTTAAAATTAATCACAGTACGACTTCGTGTAACAGCGGATATGCGGCTATGGGCTTGTACCCTTCGCCTAAATTGCTTGCTATCGCTGTAACTTTTGCATATCCACTAAACGTTGTGCGAAATTGACGCCCTCGCTCCACAAAAGAATATTTTATATACTCAAACATATTAAAAGGAGAGAAATATGAAAAACGAGATATTAATAAGAAAAAATGTTTTTTCATTATTAATACAGATGATGGTAGCTGTATTAGTTTTCTTTATTGTTTTTGCTCTTGTAAATTTTTACATAGATTATGAGGAATTAGAAGACAAATCCCCAATTAATTATATTATAACCCTTGATGCCATTACATTGTTCGTGTTCGTATTGATAAGCTTAGTCATACTATTTGTTGTCTTTATTCGTTGGCATCTATATACTATTCGTATCAATAATGCATCCGTACACTATTATAGTGGATTATTTTTTAAAAAATGTAAACTTGATTTTAAGGATATTGAATCGGTTTCCTACCGGTCTGGTATTATAGGAGATATTTTAGAATATGGGACTATTTATCTTAATAAAATCTCCGATAAAAAAATTATAAAATCTACTTACCTCCCAAATCCCAAATACTACGCTGAAATGATTAGGTCGCGTCTTAAGAACAACAAGAATAAAGAAGTAAAATCAAAGAATGATGTTTCTGAACTGATCCATCAGGGAGAGAACGTGAATACAGAGTTTAAACGTTCACTCAGATGGGATATAAAACTAAATAAAGTGAATAAGGATTTAGAAAAAACAATTATGAAAACAATTTGTGGATTTATGAATGTTGAAGGTGGAATTTTACTCATAGGAGTTGGCGATGACGGCATTATAGAAGGGCTTGAAAGTGATTATAAGACATTTAAAAAATATGGTAAGGATTATTTTGAAGGTTATTTGTACCAGATATTTGGTCTTATGGTTGGCAAAGAGTATATGCATTTAATCGATATTGTTTTTTACGATTTTGAAGGGAAAGATGTATGTTTGATTCAGGTTCCAGCAAGTGATGAACCAGTCTACTTGAAAACTGACAATCAAGAGGTTTTTTATGTTAGGACAGGTAACACGACACAGCCCTTGACGGTAAGAGAAGTAAATAAATATATTAAATCACACTGGGTAATTGGTTAAATATTGGCTTTTATTGTGTCCTGGACAACGCAATTTTTATTTTTATACTTTTATAATATAATATATAAAAATAGTAATAGGGGATTTTATATGGAGCTCCAATACATAAGAGAGATGGAAGACAAATTTCAAATGACCATTGATAAGGCTACAGAGAAAATTAAAAACTTTGACTATGCAAATCTTGTAATTGGTATCCCATTCTATATTGATACTAAAGAGGCTGAAAAAAAATTCAGCACGCAGGGGCCTGCACGCATACCACCCAAGGCGGGTAATAGCAATACTTATTTATTCTTACAGTCAGGGAATATTTAGCTCCAGAAAAATAGAGCAAAAATGCAAAAAGGATTTATCCTTTATATATATCTCACAGAAACTGCCCAAACTTCAGGGTACTTTCTGACTTTAGAAAAGATAACTACGTGTTTTTAAAAATTGCTTTTTGCTAAGGCCGTGTGGGATGCAATCTTATGCGCGGTAACGGCACTATGGAGCTGGAAAGCGAGGAGGAAAGATCATTGAAAGAAAATCATTTGAAACAATTAGGAACACTCGGCCAGTCCATCTGGCTGGACTACATCCGACGCGATCTGATCGTCAGCGGCGAGCTTCGGCGACTGATCGAGAAAGATGGATTGCGGGGGATGACCTCGAATCCATCCATCTTTGAGAAGGCGATTGCGGGCAGCCATGATTACGATGAGGACATTCGGACCATGGCTCTTGATGGAAAAGATTGCAAGGCAATTTATGAAGCTCTTAGCCAGCGTGATGTGCAGGGTGCTGCCGAAGAGTTCAGGCCTGTGTACGACGAAACTGATGGCAAAGATGGATATGTCAGCCTGGAGGTCAATCCCCACCTGGCGCACGACACCAACGGTACGATTGCTGAAGCCCGCCGTTTATGGGCTGCATTAAATCGCTCCAACGTCTTCATCAAAGTCCCGGCCACGACAGAAGGACTGCAAGCCATCCAACAACTCATTAGCGAGGGAATCAACGTCAACGTGACCTTGCTCTTTGGATTGCCGCGCTATCAGCAGGTAGCGGAAGCTTACATCACCGGCATTGAAGCGCGCCTGGCTCAAGGAAAGCCTGTGAAACATGTGGCCTCGGTAGCTAGTTTCTTCGTGAGCCGTATTGATGCTCTGCTAGACCCACTGTTGGAAAAAATAATTGCACAGGGAGGCGATAAGGTACAGCTTGCGAAGCAGGTGCACGGACAAATTGCCATCGCCAGCGCCAAGGTGGCCTATCAAATCTACAAGGAAATCTTCAGCAGTGATCGGTTTAAGAAACTGACTGACCAGGGTGCCCGCTCACAGCGACTGCTCTGGGTCAGCACCAGCAGGAAGAACCCGGAGTACAGCGACGTGAAATACGTTGAGGCGCTCATCGGAGTGGACACGGTGGACACAGTTCCGGTCGAAACCCTGGACGCCTACCGTGACCACGGCGAACCGAAGGCCCGCCTCGAACAAGATGCCGAGGAAGCCGACTGTGTTTTGCAACGATTGCCGGCGCTCGGCATCAACATAGACAAGGTGACCCAGCAACTCGAGGAAGAAGGCGTCGAGAAATTCAACCATCCGTTTGACGAGCTGATGGAGACCTTGGCAAAGAAGTGTCATGGAATTTGAGAAGAGAGCCCCTTGCCGGAGAGCTCTTTGGAAGCAGCGCTGATCTTGTGGCAACGATGAGCTGGTTTCAAAATCCAATGAATGGGGGAAAGGAGCATAATGAAAAAAGTAGCACCGATTGCGGCGCTGTTTCTTGACATCAGTGGCGTCTTGCTTACCGATGGCTGGGGCCATCAATCCCGAGAAATGGCTGCCATGGTTTTCAATCTGGATCTGGCTGAGATCAATCATCGCCATCAACTAACCGTTGAAACGTACGAGGTGGGCAAACTCACCCTTGAAGAATACCTGAGTCTGGTGGTGTTTTACCGGGAGCAGTCATTCGTACGGACGAAGAACGTATGATAGCCGAGACGGTTTGAGGCTTTCTCGGCCTTAGCTGAAAAAAGTAAAAAAAGGAGACTTAAACTATGAAGACAAAAATTCTTTCCCCGGAACTGCTCCACAAGATGGATGCTTACTGGCGCGCCGCCAACTATCTGTCGGTCGGCCAGATTTATCTCTACGACAACCCGCTGTTGAAGGAGCCGCTGAAATTGTCGCACGTGAAGCCGCTGGTGGTCGGACATTGGGGCACGACGCCGGGACAGAACTTCATCTATGTACATTTGAATCGGGTCATCAAGAAGTATGATCTGGATATGTTTTATATCGCCGGTCCCGGTCACGGCGGCCCGGCGATTGTGGGTAACGTTTACCTCGAAGGCACCTGGAGTGAAGTTTATCCGAACATCACCCAGGACAAAGCCGGGTTGAAAAAGCTGTTCAAGCAGTTCTCGTTTCCCGGTGGGATTTCCAGCCATGTTGCGCCGACTACGCCAGGGTCGATTCACGAAGGTGGAGAGCTGGGGTACTCGCTCAGCCATGCCTTCGGGGCCGCATTCGACAATCCCGGTTTGATCGTAGCCTGCGTCGTCGGCGACGGTGAAGCGGAAACAGGCCCGCTGGCCACCGCATGGCATTCCAACAAGTTTCTTAACCCAATTACCGACGGAGCGGTGCTGCCGATACTGCACCTCAACGGCTACAAGATCAGCAACCCGACCGTCCTGGCCCGTATCGAGCATGAGGAATTGGAGCAATTTTTCCGTGGCTGCGGCTGGACACCTTACTTTGTGGAAGGCGATGAGCCGGAAAAGATGCATCAACTTATGGCCAGTGTTTTGAAAAAGGCTATTGAGGACATTCGGCAAATCCAAAGCAATGCACGCAACAAGAATGACACCATCCGGCCGCGCTGGCCAATGATCGTCCTCAAGTCACCCAAGGGCTGGACGGGACCGAAAATCGTCGATGGTCTGCAAGTTGAGGGCACCTTCCGGGCACACCAGGTGCCGCTCCTGGTGGATTCTGAGCATCCCGATCATCTCAAGCAGCTTGAAAGCTGGATAAAAAGCTATAAACCGGAGGAACTCTTTGATAAGGAAGGGCATCTCATGCCGGAATTGGCCGAGTTGGCGCCTAAGGGCGAGCGACGGATGGGTGCCAATCCCCACGCCAACGGAGGAATTCTACTGCGCGACCTGCGCATGCCGGACTTCTACCTTCACGCGGTAAATGTGCCTTCTCCCGGCGCCGTTCAGGCCCAGGATACCCTCGTACTCGGTAAGTTCCTGCGTGACGTGGAAAAGTTAAATCAGGATCAGCGTAATTTCCGCATCTTCGGGCCCGATGAGACACTCTCAAATCTCCTGGGTGCGGTTTTTGAAGTAACCAATCGTCAGTGGGACGCCTGGGAAGTAAAAAATGACGAATTCCTCGCGCCCGCCGGACGCGTGCTGGACTCGATGCTCAGCGAGCACCAGTGCGAGGGTTGGTTGGAAGGATATCTGCTAACCGGGCGGCACGGGCTGTTCAACAGCTATGAGGCTTTCGTTCGCATCGTCGATTCGATGTTCAGTCAGCACGCCAAGTGGCTGAAGGTGACGTTGGAACTGCCCTGGCGCCGGAAGATCGCCTCGCTGAACTATTTGCTTGCCTCCCACGTTTGGCAGCAGGATCACAACGGCTTCACGCACCAGGATCCCGGCTTCCTCGACCACGTTATCAACAAGAAAGCCAATATAGTGCGCGTTTACCTGCCGCCCGATGCCAATTGTCTGCTGTCGGTTTTTGATCACTGCCTGCGCAGCCGGCATTATGTGAATGTGGTGGTTGCGGGAAAACACCCCCTCCCGCAATGGCTGAACATAGAAGAGGCAGTTGTGCATTGCACGGAAGGAATTGGCATCTGGCAATGGGCCAGCAACGACCAGGGCGCCGAGCCGGACGTGGTAATGGCCTGTTGCGGAGACACGCCCACACTGGAGATCCTGGCCGCTGTTTCCATTCTGCGTCAGCATCTGCCCGATCTGAAAATCCGGGTGATCAATGTCGTTGATCTGATGAAACTGCAGTCTAAGAGCGAGCACCCGCACGGGCTGAGCGAAACGGATTACGACTCGCTCTTCACGAAAGACAAGCACATCATCTTTGGCTTCCATGGATACCCCTGGTTGGTCCATAGGCTGACCTACCGCCGGACCAACCGCAACCTGCACGTCCGGGGCTACAAGGAAGAGGGCACGATCACGACTGCCTTTGACATAAGGGTGCAGAACGACCTGGACCGATTCCACTTAGTACAAGATGTGATTGATCGGCTACCGCAGTTGGGCACTAAGGGGGCCTACCTGAAGCAGATGATGCAGGACAAGCTCATCGAGCACAAGCATTACATTGATAAACACGGGCAAGATTTACCGGAAATTCGGAACTGGAAGTGGAACTCGGACAAAACGTAGAAAGAGGTATTTAGGATAAGCGGAGCGATTATCGTTGGTCTATATTTGGTGTTTGTTATTATTATAATTGGCTGGAAGTAATTTTAAAAGGAGGAGAAATTATGCGTATTGGCATAGCTGTAGACCATGGTGGGTTTGAGTTGAAAGTGCAACTGACCGCAGCCCTCAGGGCTGCCGGTTATGAGGTGGCGGACTTCGGCGCCGCAGGTGTGCCGCGCGTGCTGATATGCATCGAGGGTGCGGGGCAGGTAGAGCACGGCGGCGCAACTTATGCCGTCGGAAAAGGCGATGTATTGCTCTTGCCGGCGGTGGTCGGAGTGTGTACTTTTCGGCCGCGCAGTGCAGTGAACTTGTTGGAAATTGAGCTACCGGAATAGATTACAACCGGGCAACAGGGGGATAGTTAACATGATCGGTAATTCTAATTAATATCGTAAGAATTCAGAGGAGGAAGGAAAATGAAAAAACTAATTGTATTTGATCTGGACGGTACACTTGCAGAAAGTAAATCGTCTCTTGATACCGAAATGTCGGTACTGCTGCATGACCTTCTCGATATCGTCAAAGTGGCCGTGATTTCCGGAGGCGATTGGCCGCAGTTTGAAAAACAACTGCTCTCCAATCTTCCCAATGACGAACGCCTGGCGAATTTATCCCTCCTTCCTACATGTGGAACAAAGTTCTTCCAATACGCAGTGGACTGGAAGAAGATCTATTCAGAAGATTTCACCGCGGATGAAAAAGAGAAAATCATCAGTTCTCTAAATAAGGCGCTCGGAGTAGCGGGCTTCAAGGTGGAAAAAGTCTGGGGAGAGGTAATTGAAGACCGGGGAAGTCAGATAACATTTTCCGCATTAGGTCAGCAGGCTCCCTTAGAAGAAAAGGGGAAATGGGACCCTGATTTCACCAAACGTAAAAAGATCAAAACAATTCTTGATACTTTTATTCCTGAGTTTTCTGTTCGAATGGGTGGCGCGACATCCATTGACGTCACCAAGCCTGGCATCGACAAAGCCTACGGGAAGTAGAATAAGGGGTCAGGTCTCAACATTTGACATAACTCTATCTAAGTGCTAACATTTTACTATGACTAGACCTTTAAGATTAACTTTTGAAAATGCTTTTTATCATATTACCGCCAGGGGCAAC
>Ga0268279_1002018_pt1 | contig 10412 bp, 8 predicted proteins | sample saktaG_6_FD_190142 | JGI IMG/M metagenome (GOLD analysis project Ga0268279, IMG submission 190142) | Saline water microbial communities from Sakinaw Lake, British Columbia, Canada - sak_2010_1_5_80m | ecosystem: Environmental > Aquatic > Non-marine Saline and Alkaline > Saline ...
AAAGAGGTGTCAATTATCATTTTATTGACCAAGAACTTTTTAATTACAGATTAGCAGCACGCAATCAGCTACGAAAGTATCACAACAAAAAACATCTTGATGATTCAACTCAATATCTGCAACAAAAATATCAGCTCGACACTGCAAGTAATGCGGAAATCACTATCGGCGCTCCTACAATTGGCCGTTATTTCTGTGTTGACGAATGGTTTAGGGCTATAGAAGGGCTTGATTACCCAAAGGAAAAATTAAATTTACAAATATATGATCAGAGTAATAATAAGCATTTTTTTGATACCTACCTTCTGCCTTTTGCAAACCGTATAAAACAACACATTAACGGTGTTCATATTAAGACCAATCACACACCCAAAATAATGGGTTCACTTGATAGTTTAGATTCCAAAGATCGCCCTGATCGTTATATACATATTGTAGATATGATGCAGTACTTTGTTGATAATTTAACCACTCCATACCTGTTTATATTAGAGGATGACACTGACTGCCCACCTGACACATTGCACAAATTTAAAAAATCACTCAACAGCGACCCTGATTGTGTAGCTGTACAAGGAGTCGAACGATCTCGTATAACAAAATATTCCATTGGTGCTTGGGCGTTCAACGAACAAAGAGAGGTTCTGAATCTCTTCCCTGTCTCACAGAGTGACGGCGTAGTACGCATTGGTGCTGGGGGTTTTTTTTGTCTTCTGCTTAAAGGATCATGGTACAAACAAAATTATAGGTTTCGTTTAAGACAAGACTTACCCGAAGATCACAGCAAGGGCGGACCAGACATTACTCACGGTTGGGACTTATTAATACGCGGTAAGAAGTTTTTTATGGATTGGTCAGTTAACTGCAATCACTTTGCTCTCGCCCAAGATGGTCAAGTATATATTCTCTCCCCAAATTCTTATAGTGAGCCTGATTCAATCTTTTATAAACAGTATCACCCCTTTAAATATAATATTGCTCCAAAGTCAGTTCTTACAAAAGATAAGATGCCCATTTTTCCATGCTATGACAATATTCAACAATTACAAATTGATGCTCAATCTATATCTATTCCCCTAAAAACAAACGAACCATATAAAATCTCTCAACAATATTCTAACGCTATTAGGGAAGAAAATTATTACTCTTTAATCATTCATTCCATCACAGAAATTCAAGAAATAGAAAAGATTATTGATTCTTTCTCATTTATAAAACAAATAATACTATTGCCAAAAAACCCAAGCGCTTACCAAAAATTACGCCAACACAACTGGCCTACCAACACTTCACTATTTCAACCCAGCAGCTTAGCTGAAAATATTACTAAAGCACTAAATTGGAGTGATTATTGTCCAATGATTGTACATGCAGGAGTACAGATAATAAACAAAAATCAGCATTTGTTTCTGCCTTCAATGTTAAATATGGCAATCTCTGAATTTGGATCAATCTTTGACCAAAAAATAATTGACTGGTACTCAATGAAAAATATTCAACCTTTTATTTCTTTTGAATCATTTTCAGAAAGAGGAGTCGTTAGTCTACTGTTTGTCACCATACCTAAACATACAAAAGGATTCATTCATTTAGAACCACGCTTAGGTGATAATCTGCCCCTATTAGAGTGGCAATTAAGTCGACAACTTTGGCAATTAGAAATTCCTATTGCCTTTGGGTCATATCTCAATAAACAAATGAGCAATCGTCCTAATCAATTCTATTTTCATCTCGGTGTACTGGCTGGACTGGAAATTCCCATAAAAAATATTCTGCGGTTTTATAAACGAACTGTGCGTTATCGTTTTCGAACCACCAGCTACCAAACACTATTATTTTGGGAAGGTGTGATTTTTGATTTCATTTTAAGAATTATTGCTCCAAACAAACGCCGGCAGTATCCTTCACCATCAGAAAAAGAAGCTACTAGTTAATTTACTATGGATATTAATTTTGACAAATTATTAGAAGGCATAACCGCAGGCATTGAAAAAGATGAAATTCCCTTCCTTTATGAATTAGCCCAAGACGCACCAATTAATCGAGTTTTGGAATTAGGCAGTTTTGTTGGCAAATCAACTATAGTTTTAGCTTTGGCTATGCAAGAATCTGAAGGATTAGTCATAGCCTGTGATTACTTTCCCCAAAATGCTACCGACTGGACTAATGATCATATTATCAAAGATACTTATCTAGACTTTTGGCAGAACCTGACTACTAGAGGATTAGATAAAAGTGTGATCTCAATAAAACAAGATATTAAAACTTTACTGCCAACTTTAGGGGGCCAATGGGGATTAATTTTCATTGACGCTGGTCACACGGTTGATCAGGTTCTGATGCAAAGTATATGGGCTTGGGACAAACTTCCCAAAGGGGGCTATTTGGCTTGGCACGATTACGATAGAAAGGCTTGGCCAGATGTAAAAACGACTATCGATGTCTTAATTAATAAATGGGATAGAAAGCTAATTCGCCGCGGTTTTTTGGTTGCAATTAAGAAATGAACTTAGTAACTCCTTTTACAAACAAACCTTACGCTATTCCTTTATGGATAGAGAATTTTAAAAATCTCAAAATGCCTCGCCACAGCATTGATTTGTTGTGGCTCGACCTAAGTGAGAGCGAAGAGATAAGCAATCTTTTGAAAAAGACTTTAGTTGAAGAAGGGCCAAAATTTAGGTCTTGCCGATATGTCAATAAAATTGACAAGAAATATCCTAATTTAATTGACATGCCCCGACTAGATTCTAAAGATTTTCTCACTAAACGAAAATCTGTCAGCGAAACCATGAGAATACTTTTTGGCATGATAGACGGAGACGCACTCTTGTGGGAGGACGACATACTAGTACCAAACGACGCCTACTATAAATTAATAAAAACATTCAATTGGTCAAGCGATATTTATTCAGCCACTGTTACTCAATACTCAAGAAATCCTGACTGGGCAAACGAATTACTAATTTGGCACTGGCCTAAAGAGCAGCTACTGCCAAACTACAAGGGGCTGTTAGAATCTACTCAAGTTCAAAAAGAAGAAGAGAAAGATTACGGCGTTGAGAGCATCGGCTCTGCGGCCACTGGTTTTACCTTCTATTCAAAAGATTTTTTAAGAGTTCACTACTTTGAATCTTCTGAGGAGCGGGGGCAAGATGTGATGGCCGGCTACAACATCAACAGAATGGGCAAATTTTTGATGCTAGATTGGTCAATTAAGGCTATTCATATAGGATTTGAAGAAGGTGCCGTCAGGCTGTACCGTTCAAAAAAATGTAAAACTCAATTTAGCATTCCTAAAAATTACTCTAAGAAACTTTCTGATAAAAAAGGATTAATAATTTATCTACCACTCTCTTTAATCCTTTTTAATATTGAAAAAACACAAGAAGTGGAGCAATTTAGATTTTTTTGTGATAAATATAATCTTGAATTTACACAAACAATTTTAATTCCAAAAAACGAAGCAGCCTATGAATTAATAGCGAATTCGAAGCAGCTTAAAAATACAATTTTAAAACCAGTAGATGAATTGAGCAATAACCTAAATTCATCTTTTCGTTCATTATCCTCAAACGCTTTTATCTTTAATGCCAAGAATAAATTAGATAGCTATATCGCTACCGCTATAGCTGAGTTTTATGGAGGTCACTTAAAAATTCTGTCTGCTACTTCAGGGTCATACAATCATGATGCTAGTTATTGGAACTTAGATAACACCAGCAAGACTAATAAACAGTATGACCCACATGCATCTTCAATAATTAATTTAAGCGCTACCATTATTAGACGCGATTTAGTTGACTATCTAGTATTCGCACCAGCGCTTGGAAATAATCCTGCTATATTAGGATTCAATACTTCTACTCAACTTTGGGCTAAAAATATAAACATTGTGATCTCTTCCCATTTGACAAAATTAGCTGACCAAAATATTGATGAAGATTTTAAATATCATTTAGGAGTTCTCTTTGGTAGATCTGTTCCTATAAAACAATTGCCTACATTTTACGCAAACACAATTAAAAGACAAACAGATAATTTTGGCCTATCATCAAAGTTGTTCTTTTTAGGATTAGCAAGAGATGTTCTTCACAAAATTATTGGCCGCCGCCGTAAATAATTGAAAATTAAGCTAGTTTCTGCTAGTTTAGGTGCGCTACAATAAAAACAGTAGAAATAGGATTAAAGAAGTATTAAAGAATTGGCGTGGTACCCAAGTGGTCTAAGGGAGCGGTTTGCAAAACCGCGATCCGTGGGTTCAAATCCCACCCACGCCTCCAAATAAATAAAACATTATGAGTGCATTAGAAATCACATATTTGATAGTCGCAATTCTGTTAATAGTAGTAGTTTTACTGCAACAAAGAGGCGCTGGTTTAGGAGAAGCTTTCGGTGGCAGTTCAAACACATTCTCGTCTCGTCGCGGAGCAGAAAAATCTTTATATCAAATTACAATTGCCTTGGCTGTAATTTTTGTCGGGTTAGCTTTATTTAGTCTTTACCAAAAAAGTCAATCGAATATACCAAATATTGCCCCTGTAGTTGAGAATGCCGAACAGGTAGAGCAGACAACCGAAACAGTAAACGAGAAAGAGACAACTAATCAATAGAATGATTAATTTTTGGCGACGATTAGTCGACCTGCCTCGTCATCTCTCAAAAAAAGAAAAAACTTGGGCCCTAGCACTGCTTATTTTACTCCTAGTTTTTGGCGGCATTAAAACTAAAAACTTTATTTACAACCGACTCATTGTTATACCCGCGGTTGGCGGTACTTATACAGAAGGATTAGTCGGTCAACCAAAAATTTTAAGCCCCCAAAGTTCCACCGATATTAATGATCGCACAATCCTTTCGCTGCTATTTGTCGGATTAACTAAAACTACTGCCGATGGACGCACTCAACCGATGCTGGCAGAGAGCTGGGTAATCTCTGAAGATGGTCGCAGCTATACTTTTACTTTAAAAGAGAATATTCGTTGGCACGACGGTCAACCTATTACTGCATCCGATGTAGCAGAGACTATTCGACTAATTACAGATCCGCAGACAAAATCTATTTTAAAACACGACTGGGAAGGAGTGGTGGTAGAAGTGGTTGACGAGCGTACTGTCACTTTTCATTTAGACGAAGTTTCTAGCCCATTTTTGGCGGCTACCAATATTCCAATTATTCCTTTTCACATTCCAACGGACGAGCTACAGAAAAACTTAATCGGCAACGGCCCTTATAAATATAAGGATACAGATTTAGATGGCGAGTTTATTAATCAAGTCAACTTAGTCAGCAATAAGGATTGGATTTTGGGCGAACCATACATTAGCAATATTTGTTTTCGTTTCTTCAATTCAGAAGATGAAATGAAAAGATCTTATATGGCTCGCGACATTGATAGCTTTTTCTATGTCAGTGATATAGACCAGTCCGTACTGGCAGATGACACTTTGGCCGGAAACTTATACACCCTTCCCTCTCAGCGCCATCGCATACTCTTTTTGAATACCAATCGCGATGGTTTAAAAACTACAAATGAGCGAAAAAAAATTATTAATTCTGACAAATTAGATAATCCTACTAAACTAACTTTATTAACTCACACTTCTTTGGCTAATCATGCAAAATTACTCGAGCAGATTGCAATGTGGCAGAAAAACGATTTAGAGGTCGAGGTAATCGCCCTTGAATCGCTGGGGTTGATTGATCGTATTGACGCCCACGATTATGATCTTTTGTTTGTTGATATTGATATGCGCGCCGATTTAGACTTGTATCCGCTATGGCATTCGTCTCAACGCGGCAGTGGAGGATATAATTTTTCCCAACTTGACGATGCGCACACAGATCGTAAACTAGAAGAAGCTCGCAATAGTACTGAGTTTGCAAAGCGCCAAAAAATTACGCGTGAAGTCGAGAATCATCTAAAAGATTTAGCTGTTTTTAAAGATCTAGAACAGGTCAATATCTACTGGCGGGCGGCTGATCGAATTCTGGGTATTCCGCCCGCCGAATTCGTTTCCGATTCAACCGACCGCTTCTTCGATATTAATCTCTGGCATATTAAAACCAAGCATCGTACACTAAAGTCGGTATTTGGAAATTAGGGGTTGAAATAATTAGCAGTTTTGGTAGTCTGTAATCTGTTAGGCCGGATAGCTCAGGTGGTAGAGCGAGGGACTGAAAATCCCTGCGTCCTCGGTTCAACTCCGAGTCCGGCCACCAACCGCCACTTTAGCTCAGTTGGTAGAGCGTCTGGTTTACATCCAGAAGGTCAGGGGTTCGACTCCCTTAGCACCCACCAAAAAGATATTAAACATTCATGAGCGTCATTCTGATATGATTGCTTCGCAACATCTCAGATAATCCTTCCTGAACTGTTTAGGGCAGACAGTAGGAATCGAAAATCAGTAAGCAAGTGACATGATTTTCGATGATTAGTATTTAGAACGATTAGTCCCAGTTGGGACTTTTTTATTTCATGACTACTGCTGCGAAGCAGCAGATCCCCTAGCACAAAAAAACCGCAGTCACTGACTACGGTTGGGATTCCTGACGCTCTCTGAGTTCTCTTAAAGCAAGCGGCACCAGTACATCTGCGAGCCACCGACGGTTTCTTACTGCTTCAGACGGTGTGCCAGACAGCCGATATTGTCGCCCCGGATCATTATCTAAATCTTCCAAATAACGCGTATAGCCACCACCGCGCATAGATCTTGGCGGAGCATCACTATCTAATCTAGGAAGTACCGCCGAAGCTATCAAAGTTGATTCTTCAATCAGTCGTTCTAAGGCACCAAGCTGTCTTACCAAAAACTCATAAGAGAATGTTCTACCACGCACACTTTCTACATTGACAACCGTACCCATTGATTCTAGAATTTGAAAAAGTTCAGCTAGATCTTCTCGTAGGGCCACCTCAAGTATTGCGATCATCATCTTTCTCCTCTTTCAATCCTAACTGTAAACTCGGATCTGCTAGAAGTCAAACATTGACAAAAACATTAGGCGCTATAGAGTCATTAGCAAGGAGGATACAGACAATGAGCTATGGAAAAGAGCTCGATGAACAGGCAGCTGTCTTCTCTAGCATTGCTCTCTTCTTCGCCGCTTTCATAGGTATTTACGGATTAAGAAAGCTCGATGTGCTCAACTTTGTCACTGGAAAGGATTTATTGCTACTAGCGCTTCTCCTTAGGTTCGGTATACTCCGTTCAAAGCAAATCCTTCGTTGGTCTTTTCGCCCGACTAGAAATAACCAACACTGGATACTAAAAGTACCTTTAAGCCAATACGCCCAAACCAATCAAGAATCAACTCAAGCGCGAATGACTGATCCATGTGACACTGCCAGCGCAGATCTTGATAAACTATCCGGATTGGCCTAATCCTTCTTACCTCTACTACTCCACTTCACCAAGGTCGCCCTACGGGGTGGCTTTTTTAGATAACAAAAAAATCGGCCAGAATTGACCGACTTGGGGGTTGAAAGAGAACGGCTGATGACTAGTGCGGCAGAGCTTCAAGAGCCGCTTGGATTTTGAGAAGAATAGAGCCGAGATTCAACATCAAAAGCGCCAAGAAAAGTGACGTGCTGTAGCAAAGTCCTTGCATAACCTCTGCCAAATGACGCATATCTTCATCTTTGATCTTTTTGATTTCTTTTTCAACCCTGCTACCAACAAAGACCAAAATAACGATGATAAGCGACGCAACCAGCGATATCGTTGTGAACATGCGCGTTCTCCTTCCAAATCAATAGTACTAATATTAGGCTATAAAAGTCAACTATTTAGCTATTTTATTTTACACAATTTATTAGATGCCAACCTGATACAATAAGTATTGACATGGTTAGACCACACGCCAAACAGTCTTTCATATGGCGGTATTTAGATGTAATCCGTCACTTTTTAGTTTGGCTGACCTACGATGGCACTTTGGCAGTTTATCGTCTGTGGCAAAACACCGCTTCTAGTTTTGAAAATCAGATTGCAGTTACTACCACCTTCAAAAATTTAGGTAGGCCTCTTTTTCAAGACTACTCTCGTGAAGGTCGGCTAATAGGATTTTTGTTTAGAGTTATCCGCGTAATTGCCGGAATTGCGGTACAAATTGTGGTAGCCATCTTTTTCGCTATCGTAGCTGTTGTTTGGTTAATTTTGCCTTACTATTTGCTTTACCAAATTGGTCGAAACTTAATTTTCATTAATGGCTAAAGAAGAAACAACAACCTTTTCTGCCAACACAAAAACCTGCGCCACCTGTCAAGGCTACGGCATTTTGACAGATAAAAATTCGTTTCGCACGGAATGCCCGGAATGTCGCGGACACGGTTTCACCAAACAAATTGGCGATCATATTTTTGTCGCTCACCTGCCCAACGATGTTCCTTACGATGCCACTGCGCGCGAGCAATTATGGACAAAGATAAAGCCGTGGCTTGTTTTTGTAGGATTACTTTTTTTGGCCAGCTCCGCAATCCATATATATAGCAGTACTGATACAGTCACAACAGATGCATTGTCAGGATTCGCCCAAACGGGCACCACCAGCGCTTCGCAGCTTGGTCTAATTGAGCGCTTCACCAAGCCGACAGATGTTTATCATTTTATTTTTTGGGCAATCCTTCTTCTGACACTATTTTCTGTCTTTCTTCGCGTTGAAAGTTTTACCCCGCCTCATCTGCTTGATGACTTACGAGAGAAGGATGAAAAAAAGCGTCGGCAATGGCATCAAGAAGAAGACGGCTCCATAGACATAATTCCGTACTTTACAAAAGCCGCCTTAATGGCTATCGATAACGCCATAATTTTGACAGAAAGATTAAAAAGCTCAGAGCTGACACCCGAAATTTTTATGGCTTCCCTTTTATGCTCGGGCAAAACAGCTTTAATTGTAAAACGGCTGGAGCTTGACCCACAGGCTACCTGCAAAACAGTTTTGGGTAAAATTCAAAAATCAGATAAAAGCAATCGCAGCGTTACTGTTAGCCCCGGCACGCGAGAGATAATTATGGACGCTTTTATAGAAGCTTATAGAAACGGATTCAATTATGTAGATGTAGAAGATTATCTGCTAGCTATGACTAATTTTGAAGGGCCGTATAAAGACGAACTTGACGCTCTAGGATTACCGTATGAAAAAGTAAGATCAATTGCTTTTTGGTTAAACGAAGAGTTAGAGAGCATCCGTCGTTGGCAGTTCTGGCGTGAACGGGGCCGCACTCGGCCGACTGGCTATATGAACCGCGCTTGGACAGCGCTGCCTACCCCATTTTTAGATAGTTATAGCAGGGACTTCACTAAGTTGGCAGCGCTGGGAAATATGCCCATTGTAAAAGTCCGCGACAAAGAGATAGATCAAGTAATTCGCGTTTTGGCTGCAGGCGAAAAGAATAACGCTTTAATTGTTGGCGAGCCAGGAGTTGGCAAGACCTCAATTATTGGCGCTGTGGCCGCTCACATGGTTGAAGAGAATGTGCCAGAGCCGCTCAAAGATAAACGCTTAATAGAGCTAGATTTGTCAGCTTTAGTCAGCGGCGGCCGGAGTGAAAAAACTAACTTAGATAAGGTACTGCAGGAAGTCAAGGCCGCCGGAAATGTTATTTTATTTATTGGCCATGTTGAATCTTTGGTTTCTAAAGATGGAGGATTAACAGGCGCCGCCCTACTAGAAGCAGCTGCCAAATCGGCTCAGCTACAAATTATTGGTACTTCCACTTTTGCTGACTATCATCGCTACATTGAATCAAACGCTTCTTTCTCTAATAGCTTTCAAAAGGTAGTAATTGAAGAGGTCAGCGACGAAGATGCCATCACTATTTTGGAAGAAGAATCGCCTGTTATTCAGACTAAATATAAAGTGCTTCTGACATATCCGGCTATTGAGGCCGCTGTAATTTTATCTCGCAAATTAATTCCTGATAAGGTTTTACCAGACAAAGCAATTGAGGTTTTATCTGATGCGGCCCAACAAGCCTCCAAAGAGAAAAAGAAATTCGTCACCAAAGCCGATGTACAAGCAGTATTGTCTGAGCGCAGCAATGTGCCCGTTGAAGATCTGACCGAAAACGAACGCGCCAGACTAATTAATTTAGACCAAAAGATGAAAGAGCGAGTGATCGGCCAAGATGAAGCAGTCGATAAAATTGCAGAGTCTTTGCGCCGAGCACGAGCTGGCCTCAAAGAAGAAGAAAAACCTATCGGCTCATTTTTGTTCGTCGGCCCAACTGGTGTAGGAAAAACGGAAACTGCCCGCACTTTAGCTGGCAGCTACTTTGGAAGCCGCGACAATATAGTCCGCGTCGATATGTCAGAGTATCAAGACAACAAAGCAATTTATCGTTTAATTGGCGCTCCCGCTTCATCAGCATCAGAATTCACAGAGGGCGGCTCTTTGACCAAAGCTGTCC
>Ga0268279_1002021_pt1 | contig 10405 bp, 8 predicted proteins | sample saktaG_6_FD_190142 | JGI IMG/M metagenome (GOLD analysis project Ga0268279, IMG submission 190142) | Saline water microbial communities from Sakinaw Lake, British Columbia, Canada - sak_2010_1_5_80m | ecosystem: Environmental > Aquatic > Non-marine Saline and Alkaline > Saline ...
TAAGGGTTTTAGACAACTTAAATCTTCCAGAACCCAAATTAGTGAAGATAGATGTTGAAGGATTTGAAGTAAAAGTTATTAAGGGTATGGCTAAAACCATCGGAAGTTATTTGCCTGACTTTATAATTGAGACTCATGGAAAAGACAAGGAAGATACTCGAAAAACAATCGTTCAGATTTTAGAATTTTTAAAGGAATTTGGATATTATTGTATGAGTGTGGAAAATAACTATTTAATTAATGAAATTGAAGATGCTCCTATGAGTGGACACTTATACGCTTCAGTGAATAAAGATAAGGTTTTTAAAATAATAAATTTATTAAAAAATAAAAAAATATAATGGAAAAAGTATTAATAACTGGGGGCTTAGGGACAATAGGGTCTTGTATTACGGCTCAATGTGTAAAAAGAGGATACGATGTTACAATTATTGATGATTATTCAATTGGAGTTGAAAATAATTTACTTTATTATTTAAACGATGAAGAGGTTAAAAAAATAAAAATAATAAAAGGATCTATTCTTAATGAAAAACTTGTGGACGAACATATGAAGGATAAGGGTCTGTGTTTTCATATGGCCGCTCTTTTGGGGACATTAAGAGTAGTTCGTCACCCTTACGAAATGATTAAGACGAATATTAACGGGACACACAATGTTTTAGAAGGTGCTAAAAAACATAATGTTAAAATAGTTGTGCCTTCAACCTCTATGGTTTATGGAAATAATCCGAAGATTATGGTAAGTGAGAATGATGATTGTTTTGTCGGAGGAAATCTTAATAAGAGTTTATGGTGGTATGCAATAACGAAAATGGCTGATGAATGCACTACCAGAGCATTACTATTTGATGAATCAATCACAGCTTTGATTATCAGACCATTTAACATTGTTGGTCCTATCCAAAGTGCCTTGGCTGGATTTGTTATTCCAAGATTTATTTCTTCAGCTATAATGGGGAAATCTATACCAGTTTACGGTAGCGGAGAACAAACTAGAAGTTTTGTTTGGACCGAGGATTTTGTCGAGGCTCTTTTTAAACTTATTGATAAAAATGTTTGGAATGAAACAGTTAACATAGGATCAACTTACGAAATAAAAATTATTGATTTAGCTAAGAGAATTATTGAGAAAACAAAGAGTGGATCCGAAATAATATATGTAAATCCTGATAGATTGTTTAAAGGTCAATTTGTTGAAATAAATGGAAGAATTCCCTGTATAAAGAAACTAACTGACCTAACAGGCACAACGGATAATGATTTTAAAAATGTAGATTTTATCTTAGATAAATTTATTGAATATTATAAAACCGTTAAAGATGAAAATATTTGGACCTATAAACCAGATTACTAATAAATATGAATATTTTTCGTAAATTAGAGAATGGCTTTAAGCTTAAATTTTTAAAGAAAAAGGTCCTTTATAATTTTCATAAGTATTGTGATGAAAAAAATGGTCACGCTTTAATGTATTATAAAACAGATCCTTTTTTCTCTTCCGGGTTAGTTAAAAAATATTCTCATCCCAATAATTGGCAAGCGTTTGAAATAGCCAAAATTTTAAACAAATTAGGGTTTTGGGTAGACATTATAGATAGAAGTATTAATATCAATGAATTAAAATTAAAAGATAAATACGATCTTTTTATTGGTATTGGAGGGGGAGGGTCTGGAAAGTATTATTTTGATATTACTTCAAAATTAGATAAAGCAATAAAAATATTTTATGCTTCGACTCAAGAACAATCTATTTATAACAGTGCCTTAAAAAAGAGATATGATTATTTTTCAGAGCGACATCCGAATCAAAAGTTTAGTCAGAAAGGGATATTTGAGACTGATAAAACTAAAATTATTGACAATATAGATGCCATTCTTTCTGTTGGAAATGGCTACGCAATTAATACCTTTAGGGATTATAAAAAGCCAATTTTTAGAATCCATCCTTCTACTTCTCCCAAAATAAAATTTAATATAAGAGATATTAAAAAGAAAAACCAAAATAAGTTTTTTTATTTTGCAGGAAGTAGGAATATTTTAAAAGGATTAGACCTTCTTATTGAATCGTTTAGTGAATTGCCAAATTTAGAATTATATATTTGCACTTCGGCAAGAGAAAAAAAATTTAATGATTTTTATGAGAAAACCTTGCTTGAGGCAAAAAACATTCATTGGGTGGGTAATATTGATGTAGGAGGAAAAAAATTTAATGAAATTACTTTAGGATCAGGATATGTGATTCTTCCGTCTTCTACGGAGGGAACGGCAACATCAGTAACTACTTGTATGAGAAGAGGATTGGTTCCGATAGTTACTGAACAAGCAGGTATTGACATAAAGGATTTCGGGTACTTAATTAAAGATATTAGGGTGGACTCATTAAAAAATCAAATAAAGGCGATATCAAAAGAATCAAGAGAAGATTTTCTTGAAAGAAGTAAGAAAGCATATTTAGAATCTTTTAAATATACCCAAGCTAATTATTCGGAAGATCTTGAAAAAGCATTAATAAGTATATTAACAAAACATGAAAAGATTATTTGAAATAATTGGAAAAAGGTTTAAATTAATGGCTATTTTTCTTTTAGCATTGATTTTGATTGCTTTTTTTGATAAAGTCTTGGCAGTAGGAATTATTTTACTTAGTATTTTAACGATGGCTACCTTTTGGATTATTAAAAAGTTGAGATTAAGCAATAAAAATCTTTTAATTCTTTTATTAGTTGCTTTGGTAATTCACTTAGTAGCTGTTCTATTTATATACTATACTGATTTTAAACCTATTGGGATTGGGAAGGGAGATTCTGGAAGTTATCATATAATGGCGACTAGAATATCTAATAGTTTTGAGCAAGGAAATTTTTCTATAGATGAGCTTATTAAAGGTCACTATTATCCGGTTGTTATAGGAATCATCTACACTCTTACTTTGCCTGAAATGCTTGTTGCCCAATTGTTTGGAGTTTGGTTATCGGTTTTGACAATTCTTTTTGTTTATTTAATAGTTATTGAATTAGGTGGTTCTAAAAAGTGGGCCTTTTTAATTGGACTAATTGCTAGTTTTTATCCAAGCTTTCTTTTTTATGGTAGTTTGATTTTGAAAGACACTTTAGTCATTCCTTTTACATTATTAACGATATTATTAACCCTAAAATTAATTAAAAGCTTTTCTTGGCGAAATTTCTTCTTTTTTCTTGTTGCTTTAAGCATTATGTTCCACTTTCGTTTTTATCTTGCCTATGCCTTGCTTTTTGCTTTTCTTTTTTCTTGGTTATTATTGGCAAGATTTAGCTTGGTCAAGAAAAAGATTATTTATTCAATTATTATAATTGTTATTTTAGGATTTATGCCAGAAGTTTTAAAAGGTCATGGATTCTATGGAATAGATATTTTTAAAAATAGTTTAAACATTGAAAGGGTTACTTTTTATCAAGAAAAAGCATATAGTCCCCCGGCTACGAAGCTAAAATCGATAAAAGATTTAAATTTATCAGAACTTTCGGGTGATAGTTCTCTAACCAATACTTTTCCGGGAGGATGGGCATCTACATGGAATAAAGAAGAGGTGAGTTCTGAAGAAAATCTTCCAGTGTTTTTAATAAATCAATTAAAATATTTTGGCTATATTTTATTAGGACCCTTGCCTTGGCAAATGAGATATTCACATCATTTATTTGCTTTATTTGAAATAATACCTTGGTATATTCTACTATTTTTTATCGGTAAAGGAATATGGGAATCTATTAAATCTCGTAATAAATTAATTTTCCCCTTAATTCTTTTTAGTATTCTTACTCTAGGTGTTATGAGTTTATTCTTTAATAATTTCGGAATTATTACCAGAATTCGGATACCAGTTTTTATGATTCTTATGTGCTTAATCCCTTTGGGTTTTAAAAACAGGGTGCCGACTCTTACGGCCGTAGGAATTGAGATTAATTCAACCTGTAATAGGATGTGTTCTTGGTGTCCCAATCATGCTAATCGCAGAGAAGTAAAATTCTTAGACGAAAAGATTTTTTTTAAAGTAATAGATGAACTTAAGGCGATGAACTTCAAGGGAAGAATAACCTATAATCTATATAATGAACCACTGCTTGATGAAAGATTGCCAAGATTTATAGAATATGTGAAGAAGAATATTCCTTCGGCCCAAAATTATTTAAATACAAATGGTGATTTGCTAAATTTAGATATTTGGAAAAAACTTAGAAGAGCTGGATTGGATTATGCAAATATTTCTCAATATGATGGTAAGATAAATAAAAATATAGAAAAGATCTTAAAAGTCATTGATTCAAGAGAAAAAAAACATTTTCAAGCTCACATTTTTGATCTAAATTCAATTTGTAATAGAGCCGGCTTGTTAGAATCAAAAAAGAGTCCTAAGTTACCTTTAAAAAAACGTTGTAGTCGCCCCTCTTATCAATTATGTATAAATTATAAAGGAAAAGTCGTTCTATGTTGTAACGATTACCATGGTGCCGTTGTAATGGGAGACATGCGTAATAGCTCAATAGAAGAAATCTGGGAAAACGAGAAATTTCAGCATTATAGGAGAGAACTTCAAAAGGGAAATAGAGGTAATTTAAAGTTATGCAATGTCTGCGATATGTAAATTATGAAAAATAAAATTATTGATTATAATGATTTGGAAAAAATAAGAAAAAAACATCAAAATATTGTTTTTTGTTCAGGATGTTTTGATGTTTTGCATTCAGGTCATGCTTATTTTTTCAAACAGTGTAAGGAATTCGGAGATGTTTTAGTAGTGGATGTTGGTTCAGATAAGGTTATTAAGAGCTTAAAAGGTCTTGAAAGGCCAATTAATTCTCAAAATAATAGAGTTTATTTAATTTCTGCTTTTCAAGATGTTGATTATGCTATAATTGGTGGAGAAGAAGTGATTGATGGTAAAATAGATTTTAAAGAAATTATGGAAAAATTAAAACCCGATATTTTTGTTCTTAATGACGATGATTCTGCTATTGAACAAAAGAGAAGATTATGCAATGAATTGGGGGTAGAAATGAAGATGGTTTCCCGAGTTTTACCGGATTTTTTGAAAATGATTTCTTCAACAGAAATTATTAAAAAAGGAGAAAAAGATGTGCGGAATAGTTGGAATTTGGAATTATAATAATAAGGTCTCAAAAGACATCTTGGAAAGAATGAGAAATAAGCTTGTTCATAGGGGTCCCGATGATTCAGGTATTTTTATTGATCAAAATGTTGGTTTGGCTCATCAGCGTCTTTCAATTATTGATTTATCTGATTTAGGTCATCAACCGATGGTGGATAATGAATTAATAGTTGTGCTTAATGGAGAAATTTATAATTTTCAGGAAATTAGAAAAGAATTAGAAAAGAAAGGGCATAAGTTTGAAAGTAATTCAGACACTGAAGTTCTCTTAAAATCGTATAGAGAGTGGGGAAAGAAAGCAGTTGATGGGTTTCGGGGAATGTTTGCGTTTGCTATTTTTGATAAGCGAGAACGGAAAATAATTCTTTGCAGAGACAGGGTAGGAGTAAAACCACTTTATTATTATTTTGATAATAATTTATTTATTTTTGCTTCAGAAATAAAAGCAATTGTTGAACATCCAGCAGTTAAAAGAGAGTTGAGCTATGAGGCCTTATCTTTGTTTTTGCAATTTGGATATATTCCTGCTCCACATTCAATTTTTAAGAATATCTATAAATTAGAACCCGGCTATTTTTTAGAAATAGATAAAAATAAGGATATTAAGAAAGAAAAATATTGGGATATTGTTAATCTTTATTTAGCTGGAACTAAGAAGATAAAAGAGTCAGAGGCCGTTGAAGAATTAGATAAAATTTTAACAGATTCTTTTAAATTGCGTCTTGTTTCGGATGTTCCTGTTGGTATTTTCCTAAGTGGGGGAATTGATTCATCGCTTATCGCTTCTATTTTAGCTCAAAATACTGATTATCCTCTCAAAACATTTACAATTGGCTTTGATGAAAAACAATATGATGAATCAGAATCAGCTAAAAAAATCGCTGATTATTTAGGAACTGAACATCACGAATTAATTTGCACTCAAAAACAAGCCATAGACATTATTCCTAAATTGCCTGAAATTTATGATGAACCGCTTGGAGATAGTTCGGCTATCCCAACTTATTTACTTTCCCAATTTGTTCATAACAAAGTAAAAGTTTCTTTATCAGCGGATGGGGGAGATGAGCTTTTTTGCGGATATAATCATTACAAATTAATAAGCGATATTTACAATAGAATAAACAAAATCCCAGCCCCGTTTTTAAATCCAAAGCTTCTTTCCTTAGGAATAAAGACATTTTCAAAAAGTCCAAACCAAGATAATAAAATTAGAAAAATAAATCAAGCGGTTAAAAATAGGAAGAATTTTAGAGATGTTTACACGACTATAAATAGTCACTGGTTGAAAGAAGAGGGTCTATTAAAAAGAGATACTTCTGAAACTCACTTTAATAATTTTGAGCAAGTGGGGGAATTAGATATAATAACTCAAATGCAGGCCGTTGATTTTAAAACATATTTGCCTGATGATATTTTGACAAAAGTTGATAGGGCAACAATGGCAGTTGGGTTAGAAGGAAGAGATCCCTTTTTAGATCAAAAAATAATTGAATATGCTGTTTCTTTGCCGTTAGAATATAAATACCCTAATAAAAATATTCTTAAAAAGATTTTAAGTAAGTATTTACCAAAAGAATTATTTGATAGACCTAAGATGGGTTTTGGTATTCCAATAGATACTTGGTTTAAAGAGGAACTATCATTTTTGGCAAAAAAATATTTAAATCCGGAAAGAATAGAACAAGAGGGTATATTTAATAGTCAAATTATTTCAAAAGAGCTTAATTCTTTTGAAAAAGGGAAAGTTAATTTTAATCGTCTATGGTTAATTTTAATGTTTCAAATGTGGAAGGAAAAATGGTTATGAAAAAAGTAGCTTTCTTAATTAATTCAATGGCTGGCGGAGGAGCTGAAAGAGTGGTTAGCGTTTTATTAAAAAACTTATCAAGAGAAGGTAGGCAATTTTACCTTATTCTTTTACAAGATAAAATTTATTATGATATCCCCGAAGACATAGAGATAATTAAGTTAAACTCTAAATTTTTTGGATGGCTCAAGCTCGGAAAAATTATTAAAGAAAATAACATAGATAAGGTCATTAGTTTTTTAGGGAGAAGTAATTATACTAATATTTTTGCTAAAAAAACGGGTCACAAAGTGTGTATTAGCGAAAGAATCAATCCTTCACCAATGCATACGTTCTCGGTTACCGGTATTAATGGATTAATAAACAGATATTTAGTAAAGAAATTATATAAAAAGGTGGACTCTATTTTTACTAATTCTTTAGGAACTATGAATTCTTTAAACCAAGATTTTGGAATTGATAGAAATAAAATAAAAGTTGTCTATAATCCCTTAGATCTCGGAAAAATTAAAAATTCTTGTCAAGACGATTTAGAACTGGAGTATAAAGAGATATTTAAAAATCCTGTTATAATTAATGTTGGTCGTTTAACTAAACAAAAAGGTCAGGACGATTTGATTAGGTCTTTTAAGATAATAAAGAAAGAAATTCCTGAAAGTAAATTAGTTATTTTAGGAGAAGGAGAATTAAAAAGAAAATTAAAAAGATTGGTTAAAAAACTGGGGTTAGAAGAAAATGTTTTCTTTTTGGGATGGCAAAAGAACCCTTTTAAGTTCATTAGTCAATCAAAGGTCTTTGTTCTTTCTTCATTATGGGAAGGTTTGCCGAATACCTTGATGGAAGCGATGGCTTGTGGAACTCCGGTGGTCTCTACTGATTGTCCTTCAGGGCCAGATGAAATTATAGATAATAATGAAAATGGAATTTTGGTTCCCCTCAATGACCAAAAGGCCCTAATGTCAGCCATTACCAGAATTTTAAAAAATCCAGCTTTTGCCAAAGAAATTTCCCAAAACGCAAAGAAAAAAGTAGAGAACTTCTCCGTCCAAAAAATCATATCCCAATACGAAAAAATTGTTTGAAATAATTTAAAAATAATACATAGAAAGAAATTTTATGCTTTTTAACTCGTTCAGTTTTTTAATATTTTTTCCGATAGTAGTTTTTTTGTATTTTTCTATTCCCCATCGTTTTAGATGGGTTCTTTTGTTGATGAGTAGTTATTATTTTTATATGAGTTGGAAACCAGAGTATATTATTTTGATAATAATTTCTACTCTTGTTGACTACATTGTTGGAATTCAACTTTATAAAACTGAAAAACAAAAAAAGAGAAATATCCTTTTAGGAATAAGTTTATTTATTAATATAGGATTGCTATTTGCCTTTAAGTATTTTAATTTCTTTAGTGATTCCGCTAGAGAAATTTTACAGCAGTTTAGTATTCAATTAAATCCAATGACACTTAGAGTGTTACTGCCCATAGGTATAAGTTTTTATACCTTTCAAACTTTAAGTTATACAATAGATATATATAGAAGAAAGATAAAACCAGAGAAGCATTTAGGAATTTTTGCCGTCTATGTTTCTTTTTTCCCTCAATTAGTGGCAGGTCCGATTGAAAGGGCAAAAAATCTTTTACCTTAATTTTTTGAAAAACATTATTTCAGATATAAAGACGCTGTAGACGGATTAAGATTAATGTTATGGGGATTTTTTAAAAAGATAGTGATAGCTGATAGATTGGCGATTATTGTTAATTTAATTTATAGTAATCCCACAGAACGAACTGGCCCACTTTTAATTTTAGCGACTATTCTTTTCGCTTTTCAAATATATTGTGATTTTTCGGGGTATTCTGATATTGCCATTGGGGCTTCACGAATAATGGGCTTTAAATTAATGAATAATTTTAGGAGGCCTTATTTTTCAAGATCTATTAATGAGTTCTGGAAAAGATGGCATATTTCATTATCTTCATGGTTTAAAGATTATTTATATATTCCATTAGGAGGGAGGAGAGTTTCTATTCCAAGATGGTATATGAATATAATGATAGTGTTTTTAGTGAGTGGGCTATGGCATGGGGCAAGTTGGACTTTTGTAATCTGGGGCGGTTTACACGGCCTTTACTTAATAATAGAAATAATTACAAAGTCATTTAAAGAGAAGCTACTACGGATTACCAAATTGATAAAATTTCCTAGATTAATCCACCTGTCCGAAATCCTTCTTACTTTTATTCTTGTTAGTATAGGATGGATATTTTTTAGAGCAAATAGTATATCAGATGCTTTTTACATAATAAAGAATATATTTAAGGGATGGGGTTCAGGTTTTTCTGAAGTTAAGTTGGTTGCAGGAGGAATGCGAACTCTTATAGCATTTGCCTTAATTGGTTTTATGGGGATTGTTCATGTTATACAAGAACGTGGAAGTGCAAAACAATTTTTAAATAAAAGACCTTTGGTTTTAAGATGGGCGATATATTTAGCAATCATGGTGTTGATTGTCTTGTTTGGCGTGTTTAACGAAGTTCAATTTATTTATTTTCAATTTTAATTAAATGAAACTTGAAGTAATAAAATTTATAAAGAAAGGAGCTATATTAATTGTTATTTTTTTATTGATAATGATTAGTTTAAATTATTTTTATATTAAAATAATTGAACCAAGAAAACAAATAAATAGAGGGGAGGTAGAATGGCAAAAATATAGAAAAAAATTACCAAATAACATTCTTGATTATGCTTTCTTCGGCGATTCGCATGCGGGCAATGGAGTAAACCCAGAATTTATTGATAATTCTTATAATTTTGCTACGTCGGCCGAGGACTATACGGAAACCTATTATAAAATTAAAAAAATTATTAAAGAAGGTGTTGTTATGAAAAACATTATTCTTGAAATTGATCTTCATACTTTTTCTGACAGAATTAGAACTCCCGAAGAATTGTTTAATGAACTAAATTATTACAAAAACTTTGTTTCATATAAAAACATATCTAGGCTAAGAGAGGAAAATATAGCTAAGATTTTTCTAAAGAGCAATTTTTTAATTATAGGAAAGGGTGAAGAGTTTATGTTTTATTTAAGAGGCAAAATGAAATTAACAGAAATTAAATTAGGGTGGACTACCGTGGAAGGTGATTTCTCGCTAAAGACAGAAGAAGCTAAAAGAAAAATAGTTATTGGTCATTTTAATTACCCTCCGAACCTTTTCGAGGAAAGAAGTTTTAATTATTTTTTAAAAATTTTAGAACTTGCGAATGAAAATAATATGAAAATATATTTTATAAAATATCCATTATCAAAAGAATATGATAATAAAATAAGAAAAAATGGTATTTCACCAGAATTATTTTATGAAGAATTGTTTAGTCGGATTAACAATGTTATTCCTGATTATGGACTTTTAGATTATTACAATGTTTTTTTTGATCATCCTG
>Ga0268279_1002023_pt1 | contig 10403 bp, 8 predicted proteins | sample saktaG_6_FD_190142 | JGI IMG/M metagenome (GOLD analysis project Ga0268279, IMG submission 190142) | Saline water microbial communities from Sakinaw Lake, British Columbia, Canada - sak_2010_1_5_80m | ecosystem: Environmental > Aquatic > Non-marine Saline and Alkaline > Saline ...
GCGAGGCCGAAGGCCGTGGCAATCTCTTGGATTATGCCAAGTTAGCTCTTAGTAGCAGGAGATTGCTTCGCTTCGCTCGCAATGACACTCGAGACTTGACACGACAGTAGTATGATAACCGGCTTGGATACTATTTTTCCAATTCATTATCCTCTGTTTTTCTTCACTCTTACAATGCACTTGGCTGAATCCAGCCTTCCTTCTCTTATTAATGATTCTCTTAAATCTCTGCTAATAAGGAACCTTGCGTAATGGATAAGGGCTCATATGCTATTTAGAGAGACCTTTGCACAACTGCCGTTATTTGTCATTTCGACCGTAGGGAGAAATATTAACAGACGTGAATCATTAAGATTTCTCGTAGCTAACACTCCTCGAAATGACAAAATTCAAGGTCTCGAATCAAGGATTTGGGGAAAAGCCGATAAGCGCAAATATACGGAGCAGGCATTGAATGAGAGAGAGGAATTCAGTTCGAGCCTGCCTGCTGAGCGGGAGTTATTATGAGGACTAAATTATACGAAATACCTGAAGGATATAAAATTACGATAATAGCCATTCTTTTAACAGTTTTTTTATGTCTAACCTTTTATGCTCATCTGATTTTTAAAACCGGTATTATTTTTACACACTTCTTTTATATCCCGATAATTTTATCTTCAATTTGGTGGAAGAGAAAAGGTTTGGTTGTGGCTGCATGTTTAGGGGGAGTGGTAATTTTAAGCAGCTCCATCTTTCTTGAAGCGGATTTGATAAATAATTTCCTTCGCGCTTCCATGTTTGTTTTAATTTCCTTTGTGGTTGCTATATTAAGTGAGCGTATCGCTGAAAGAGAGGGGGCGCTTCGAGAAAGTGAAGAGAAATACAGGGCATTTTTCCAAACATCAAAAGCTTTCGTTTTCATCACCTCCGCAGATGGAAGATTGGTAGACTTTAATGATGCTGTCATTGAGCTTTTAGGTTATGAAAACAGAGATGAATTACAAAAGGTCGGTGTACCAGAGTTATATGAACATCCAGAGGAAAGAAAAGAACACCTCCAACTGGTTCAAGAACAGGGACATTATCCTGTCAACTTACGTAAAAAAGATGGCAGTATAATCAATACCCTTATCTCAACGGTGGCAAGAAAAGATGAAGACGGGCACGTGACAGTTTTTCAGGGAATAGCTACTGACATCACCGAGCACAAGCTTGTCGAGGAAGCACTGCAACAGCACATGCACACACTTGACGAGCGTGTAAGGGAATTGAACTGCCTGTATAGCATCTCCAGTCTTGCTGAAAGGCCGAATATTTTGCTCGAGGAAATACTTCAGGGCATAGTTGAAATCATTCCCCCTGCCGGGCAGTATCCCGAGATCACCTGCGCACAAATCATTGTAGGTGAAAAGGAGTTCAAAACGGCTAACTTCAGGGAAACGAAATGGAGACTGCTCAGCGATATTATTGTCAGTGGTGAGTCAATCGGAAGTGTTGAAGTTTGCTGCCTGGAAGAAAGACCGGAAAGATATGAGGAGGGTTTTCTCCTTGAAGAAAGGAATCTGATTAATGCTGTTGCCGAGCAAGTTGGAAGAATTGTTCAGCGAACACAGACGGAAGAAGAACTGAGAAAACACCGAGATCATCTTGAAGCGATGGTGGAAGAACGCACGATCGAACTCAGAAAAATCAATCAGCAACTCCAGCAGAAGATAATAGAAAACAAGAAAGCAAAAGAAGCCTTGCTGGCATCTCGGGAATACGCAAGGAACCTCATTGAAAGTTCTCTCGATATGGTCATAAGCGTGGATGTCGACAGGAACATTGTCGAGTTTAACAAAGCGGCGGAGGAAACTTTCGGATATGGGCGCAGTGAAGTTACCGGCAATCCGGTTGACATCCTCTACGCAAACCCGGAAGAAAGTTTTGAAGTTCACAATACAACCCTCGGAGATGGAAAATGTGTTCGGGAAATCCAAAACAGGCGCAAAAACGGCGAGACCTTTCCGACTTTCCTTTCCGCTTCCCTGCTCAGGGGCGTAAACGGTAAGGTGATGGGTATTATGGGAGTATCCCGCGACATTACCGAACTCAAACGTTCCCAGGAACAGATCGGGACATCCCTGAAGGAAAAGGAAACACTGCTTGCGGAGATTCACCATCGTGTCAAGAACAACCTGCAGATCATATCAAGCCTGCTTGACATGAGAATCATGCGCGCAGATAATCAACAGGTCATCGCCCTCCTTGAAGATGCACGTTCCAAGATTCACACCATGGCCATGATCCATTCACAGCTGTACCAGAGCGAACAATTTGGCCGTATTGAAATGAAACGCCATATCACGGAACTCGCCAACTACCTCTCACAAATTTACGCAACCGGGAAAAGGATTAACACTATTGTTGAATCCAACGAGGTTTACCTTTCTTTAAACCGCGCCATCCCCTGTGCTCTCGTCATAAATGAACTGGCCTCTAATGCCTTAAGGCATGCATTTAAAGGAAGAGATGAAGGAAGCATGGAAATCTCTTTGCAAGAAACAAAAGACGGAAAAATTATACTTACAGTCAAGGATGATGGAGTAGGAATCCCTGAAGATATCGATATCTTCAAAACGGATACCCTTGGCCTTAAGCTGGTTACGAATACGGTTAAAAAGCAGTTAAAGGGAGAATTGAAAGTTGAGCGCGATGCCGGCACGACAATCATCGCGGAATTTAGCATTATGGAGGAGGGGAAGATATATCATGCATAAAGTATTGGTGACAGATGATGAGGCATATATCGCCACACAGATAGAAGAACGTCTTACATCCATGGGATATGATGTGGTAGGTGTAGCATCTTCAGGCGAAGAAGCCATAGACATGTCCAGAACCTTTGTTCCAGATTTAGTCCTGATGGATATAGTAATGCCGGGTAAGCTTAACGGCATTGGAGCAGCCAGAATAATAAAAGATGAACTTGACATTCCGGTGATCTTCTTGACCGCTTATACGGAAGACCAGTTAATAGATGAAGCAAAAAATGCGGAACCTTTTGGATATATCGTAAAACCGCTTCAAGAAAGAGAAATAAAAGCGGCCATTGAAATCGCCATTCACAAAAAAGATGTAGATCGCCAGTTACATGAGTCGGAGAAGAAATACAGGTTACTGGTCAGCAACATTCCCTGCGTTGTGTTTACCGGCTATAAAGATTTTTCCGTTGATTTCATTGACGATAAAGTCGAAGAATTAACCGGTTATAGTTCGGAAGACTTTAATTCGCGGAAGCTGAAATGGTCAGATATTGTGATTGAAGACGACATTCAAAAAATCGTTGAAGACTTCACTAATGCGCTGAAAGGCGATAAAAAGTATAGCAGGAAATACAGGATCAAGTCTAAAGAAGGTGAGATCCTCTGGATTTGGGAAAAGGGCCAGATTACCTGTGATGATCAGCGTGAAATTTTGTTTGTGAGCGGTGTTTTTTCCGACATTACTCACCACATCCGGGTAGAGGAAGAAAAAAGGAGACTGGAAGATAAACTTCATCAGGCCCGGAAGATGGAATCCATAGGCATATTAGCAGGCGGCATTGCCCACGACTTCAACAACCTTCTCATGGGCATCCAGGGGAATGCGTCTCTTACCCTTCTGGACATGGATTCCACATATCCCGGTTATGAAAGGCTGAAAAACATCGAGCAATATACTCAAAACGGGGCAGAACTCACGGGCCAATTACTGGGCTTCGCCAGAGGCGGAAAATACGAGGTCAAACCGACTGATATGAACGAGCTCATCAAGAAGAGTTCCAGCATGTTTGGCCGTACCAGAAAAGAGATAAAGATTTACAGAAAGTACCAGGAAGACATCTGGACGGTGGAAGTGGATCAGGGTCAGATAGAACAAACACTTTTAAATCTCTATGTCAATGCCTCACAGGCCATGCCCGGAGGTGGCAACCTCTATCTTCAGACGGAGAATATCACCCTTGATGAAAACTATGTAAAGCCCTATGACCTTGAACCCGGCAGATACGTAAAGATATCCCTCACCGACTCAGGTGTTGGAATGGATGAGGAAACGAAAGACAGGATCTTTGATCCATTCTTTACCACAAAGGAAATGGGAAGTGGGAAGGGGATCGGATTGGGCCTTGCCTCTGTTTACGGCATTATTACAAACCACGGTGGTATAATAAATGTGCAAAGCAAGAAGGGTGAAGGAGCCACATTCAATATTTATCTGCCCGCATCTGAATCAGAGATTATAACAGAAAAGAAATTGCCTGAAAAATTCTTAAGGGGAACAGAAACGGTTCTTTTTGTCGATGATGAAAAATTTATCATAAGCATTAGTGAAGATATACTGAAAAAGTTAGGCTACACAGTATTGATAGCCCGAAACGGTAAAGAGGCAATTGAAATCTACAAAGAGAAACAAGACGATATCGATATGGTTCTACTTGATATGATTATGCCTGAAATGGGGGGTGGAGAGACTTATGATATTCTAAAAAAGATCAATCCCGACATAAAGGTTCTTCTCTCCAGTGGATACAGTATTGAGGGTCAGGCAACGGAGATACTTGAACGCGGCTGTGATGGTTTTATTCAGAAGCCGTTCAAGATTGAGCACCTTTCACAGATAATGAGGAGGATTCTGGAAGATAAATAGAATTTATGTTTTGGCTGTCTTCAGTCTTTGATTTTATGGCATTATCTGAACCTTCAAAAAGTGACGACAAACATAGAAAATCCTTGACAAAGGATTCCAGCGCAGTATTGTAAATGCCAAATTCATTGAAATTGCTGTAATTAAGATTAACCTTTTTTACTACTACGAAAGAGGCAACTATGGGCTAATTATCAAACCCCCGTTTTCAAATAGGGATAGGAAATATCAAAAGGAAGTACATATGGATACAAAAACTGAGATACTCGTTGTAGACGATAATATAGACCTGACCATGCTCCTTCAGTCTGGCCTGAAAGGGAAAGGCTATGATGTCATGGTTGCGCATGACGGAAAAACTGCGCTTGCCATCTGCCAGGAGAATCGATTCGACCTGGCCTTAATTGACATCAAGCTACCTGACATGCTGGGGACAGAACTGATTAATAAGTTAACCGAGCTATCGCCCAAAACAGAGTATATCATCATCACTGCATATGCTACCATGGAAACTGCTGTTGAAGCTGTGAGGCACAGGAAAATAGTAGGCTATCAAACAAAGCCCCTTGATATGAACAATATCCTGGTTCTTACCAGACAGGTCGTAAAGCGCAAACAGGCAGAGCAGGCACTTCGGAAGAGCGATGAGAAATACAGGGATCTGGTAGACTTGCTGCCGCAAACCGTTTTTGAACTTGATGAAAGGGGAGTTTTCACCTTTTCAAACCGTGTTGGGCTGGAATCCATGGGTTATACACAGGCAGATCTGGATAAAGGGTTGCATGCCGTTGAAACAGTGATCCCAGAGGACAGGGCCAGGATTAAGAAAAATATGGAGCGGCAGTTTAGAGGAGAAGGTCTCAGCGCACATGAATACACGGCATTGAGGAAAGATGGCAGCACATTTCCCTTTATCATATACTCCTCTCCTGTTATTCGTGACAATAAACCAGTAGGCCTAAGAGGTATTAGCATAGACGTCTCAGAAAGGAATCAGCTCCAGTCCCGACTTTTAGATGCCCAGAAGATGGAGGCCATCAGCACCTTGGCAGGTGGGATTGCCCATGAATTCAATAATGCCTTAACAGGAATTACCGGAAACGTTGAACTACTTAATGTGAACTTACCAAAAGAAGGGGGCTTCAATAGATATATTGATCCAATGAAGTCTTCTGCTCATCGTATGGTCAATCTAACCAATCAATTGCTGGCCTATGCACGAGGAGGGAGATATCAACCAACAACCATATCATTGAGTGACTTTATAGAAGACACACTACCTATACTAAAGACCATTATCAAACCTTCCATCAGAGTAGAAACTGATCTTCCGAGAGATATCTCCGGAGTAAAGATTGACCCCACCCAGGTGCAGATGGTGTTGTCTGCTGTGTTGGCTAATGCCTCAGAGGCCATAGAAGGTGAAGGCAGAATTAGGGTTAATATAAGGAATGAAGAGATTGATGAGGGTTTTGCTAAAGAACATTCTGATATCGAACCTGGATCTTATGTTTGCCTAACAATAGAAGACGATGGGAAAGGCATGGACGAGGAGACAAGAAGCAAGATATTTGATCCATTCTTCACCACAAAGTTCCAGGGTCGTGGACTTGGTATGGCAGCGGTTTATGGCATTATCAGGAACCATGATGGGTGGATTCTGATTGACTCAAAGTTAGACAAAGGGACCGCAGTCCGCATCTATTTTCCTGTTTGTGAGGTTAAAGAGGAGCATGTCCCGGAAAAACAAGTTGAAGAACCTGAGATTGAAATACCCCTATCGCAGGCAAGGTAAAATAATTCTCTGATTGCCGTTATTAACTGTTCTTCCGGATCTGTGTACGTTTTAAAAATATCGTCAAAACGTTGATTGATACGTTCGAACATTCTCTCGTGAATGAGAAGCAGAGGGGTTATCCCAAAACCAGCCCCTTTGGGGTTGGTTTTTTATTTTTTCTTGCCTTTTTTGTAAAACATGGTATGAATATTCCTTCTTTTTGAACAGAGACCTTTGCAGAGTGTTCAATTTTGTTCAAGTTCAAGGAAGTCGAAAATTTTAACCACAGGAATATATTGGATATTTCGAGGATTAAAATTTGAGACTGACGCAGAAATTGGGCAAAAGGGAACGTTATGCAAAGGTCTCGAACAATGTATCAAATTGTACGGTGGGTGTAGCTCAGTTGGTTAGAGTGCCGGGTTGTGGCCCCGGAGGCCGGGGGTTCAAGTCCCCTCACTCACCCCATTTTAAGGAAAGGCATTTTCCGATGCCTTTCCTTTTTTTTATCCATCGAAATCCTTCATAATGTTTCTCAATATAAATACTTTCCCTGTTTTTAATTGACGATTTGATACTTTCCTGTATGATTCCACATAGAATCCTGATTTTATGGTTATGTTATGAAGAATGACAAGATATTATCCTCACAATTGAAAAGGGAAGGGGAAACAGTCGATGATCTTCTCGGTGGACATCTTAAGATTTTTCAAAAAGAGAAAGGTTACAGATTTTCTGTGGATACTCTTCTTTTGGCTCATTTTATGCCTTTAAAACGGAAAGATCGTGTCGTTGACCTCGGCACGGGAAGCGGCATTATCCCGCTGATACTTGCATATCGGTTTGAGTCTATTAAGGTAGTGGGAGTGGAAATTCAGGAAGAACTGGTCGATATGGCGCGTAGAAGTATAAAATTGAACGGACTTGAATCCAGAATTGATGTTTACCACGGTGATGTAGGAAAAATCAAAGATCTCCTCGATCCACAATCTTTTGATGTAGCCGTTTTTAATCCACCATACAGAAAATTGAACTCAGGAAGGGTTAACCCATATGAGGAAAAAGCTGTTGCACGGCATGAAATCAGGGGCTCCCTTGGTGATTTTTTGATTTCGGCGAAATATCTGCTGAAAAACAAAGGCGCTGTGTATGTAATCTATCCCGCAAGAAGAGGGGCAGAACTTTTCTTTCGGATGAGGGACAACCATATTGAACCAAAAAGAATACAAATAGTACATTCAAACAGTTCATCCAGTGCCGAATTTATCCTCGTCGAGGGAATCAAAAATGGTGGAGAAGAACTGAACGTGATGCCGCCGCTCTTTATTTATGGTGAAGATGGAAGATATTCCCGGGAAATGGAAGACATATTCAGGGGGGTTGCTCTGAGCGCCTAATTGTAACACTTATTTTATGACAGACTCTACCCCTCCTTAAGCCTGCGATTAATGATTTCTTTTGTCATGACCTGTTTTAATATACTTTTTAACTCCTCGTCGGGGACAGATGCAATGCTTTCCTCGATGAGTTTTCTGTCCCTTTCTCTCAGGGGGTATTGATTGATGTCGGGCTTATGTTTTTGTCCGTTTTTAAGCAGGTCAGGGCTTATATCTCCTATTGAAAAATAGATGTTTTTTATGGTCTGATCTTTCAAGACCGCATTGACTTTATCTATAATATCCTGTTTCATGAATTGAAGCTGCTGCATCCAGGTGGAAGTTGAAACCTTTACAAACAGGGTATCACCTTTCACATTATTGGCACGGGTGTTTCCGGAAATTATGGGCCCAACGGCCTTGTTCCACGCATCCGAAAGGCGAAGATCCCTGGTGTGTACAGGAATCTTCCTTTTTTTGAGGACCTTCGGGAGAATATCTCCGATTCTTTGAAAATATTCTTGTTTTTTTCGTCTTCTCATGCTTTTTTATTCTCATACTTGATCGCCTCAGTCAAGTTAACAAATTCTCATTATTATGAAAGGCAGGAAAATAGTATGAACTTGATGGAAATGATTGAAAAGCTGAAATCCCATCCCGACTTCCACAAAGCCGGAATGATTCTCTGCCACAATGGTGTGGTAAGAAATTCATCGAGAGATGGAAAACCGGTGAGCGAGCTTGTCGTAACCCGTGACAGGGAAAGGCTGGACGAAATTCTTTCCGACATGAAGAAACGTCCCGGCATAATAGACGTAATCGCTGAAGTAAGGGAGGGTGCGCTTCGTCCCGGTGATGATGTTATGCTCGTTGCAGTAGCCGGTGATTTCAGGGAAAATGTATTCCCTGTTCTTAAGGAGATGGTAAATATGATAAAAAGAGATGTAACACAAAAAAAGGAGATATAGGCTTTCTTGAAAATCCGGTAAGAAAGGATAAGCATACAATGAAACATAATCTCCGCAGTGATGTATGGGAAATATTTGATGCAGGTCTGAAAGCTGCCGATCCAAATGAGGCAGTAAAACGAGCCATAAAACTTGATGAAAGCGGGTTGTTAGTTGTTGGAGCCAGGGAATATGAACTAAGTCAATTTGACAGGATTCTTGTAGTCGGTGCCGGTAAAGCAGCAGCTCCGATGGCTTTGGCCCTTGAAGACCTCCTTGGGCCGCGTATTAGCAAAGGGGCTGTTACAACAAAGTACGGGCACGGGCTTTCCCTGAAGATCATCTCTCTCACAGAAGCGGGACATCCTTTGCCTGATGAAGAAGGTTTTGCCGGAACAGAGCGTATTCTTGAACTGCTCGAAGGCGCTGATGAAAACACCTTAATTTTCTGCCTGATTTCAGGTGGCGGTTCAGCCCTTATGCCCCTGCCCGTTTCCGGCCTTTCTCTGGAAGACAAACAGAAAACAACGCAGGAACTTCTGGCTTGTGGCGCGACTATTCATGAAATCAACACGATCAGAAAACATATCTCTGCAATTAAAGGGGGCAAACTTGCGAAAGCGGCTTACCCTGCTGCACTGGCAACGTTAATTCTTTCTGATGTAATTGGCGATGATCTTGATGTAATTGCTTCGGGCCCAACAGTTTCTGACAGGAGTACCTTTGCGGACTGTATGAAAATTCTAAAAAAATACGACCTTATGGATCAGATACCTTCGAACGTAGTTGCATATATTAAAAGCGGAAATTCAGGTTTGGAACCTGAAACACCCAAACCGGGAGATCCGGTTTTCGATAAAACTCATGCCGTTATCATTGGAAGCGCCAGTCTCTCAATCTTTGCTGCCGAACATAAGGCATCCCGGCTCGGCTATAAAACTCTCGTTTTGTCTTCCTGCATCGAGGGAGAAACGAAAGAAGTTGCCAAGGTTCATACTGCCATAATCAAGGAAATATTGAGGTCCGGCAATCCCATAGCAAAACCCGCATGCATCATTTCCGGGGGCGAAACGACGGTAACTATTCATGGTAATGGCCTTGGGGGACGCAATATGGAGTTCGTGCTCGCCGCCGCTATCGAGATAAATGGTCTTGATGGTGTAATCGTTTTAAGCGGCGGAACGGACGGAACTGACGGACCGACAGATGCGGCGGGAGCCATTGCGGACGGAACCACTTGGAATAAGGCCCGGGAGAAAGGTTGCAATGCCGAAGAATATCTGAGAAAAAATGACTCGTACCATTTCTTTGAAGCTACCGGTGATCTCTTGAAAACAGGACCAACTATGACAAATGTGATGGACTTAAGGATACTCCTGGTAGCTAATAGCAGTTAAAAATTCAAAATTGACGGCTTCGTAAAAAGTCCAACTTCTGCGTTCCGCTGCATCCTTCGTCACTGCGGCGTACTGTAAGTACGCCTCATTCCTCAGGATTTGCGCGCCTTGAATTTGGAGCTTTTTCCTTTGCCGTCTAATTTTGACTTTTTACGAGTGCATCAAGATTAAGAATTAAAATTGTATTTTCACGCTTTTGCATAAAAAGTCTTCTCTTTTTCGATCATATCGCTAATATCATAAAGAATTCTCGGCAGCT
>Ga0268279_1002028_pt1 | contig 10386 bp, 9 predicted proteins | sample saktaG_6_FD_190142 | JGI IMG/M metagenome (GOLD analysis project Ga0268279, IMG submission 190142) | Saline water microbial communities from Sakinaw Lake, British Columbia, Canada - sak_2010_1_5_80m | ecosystem: Environmental > Aquatic > Non-marine Saline and Alkaline > Saline ...
CTGGGTCTCGATCGTCCCGTCTGGTTTGCGAACGGCGGTTGCATAAGCGCCCGGAACGCGCATCATTACGCCTTCAATTACCGCCTGTCCGCCGACTAAGATTTTCTTTTCCATAATTTACACAAAAATAGCGACCTCCTCGTTTAGAGAAGCAGTCGCTATATTTAAAAAAAAGAGTGGCTAGCTCTGCTTTACGTCGCGATTGTACTTACGCAGGAACTTCTCAATGCGGCCGGCCGAATCGATCAGTTTCTGCTTTCCGGTGAAAAACGGATGGCAGTTGGAGCAAATTTCAACTTTCATGTCGCCCACCGAGGAGCGGGTTTCAAAGGTATTCCCGCAAGCGCACGAGACAGTGCAGGTTTCATATTTTGGATGAATTTTCGGTTTCATAGCGTTATCCTTACAATCCGAATTCGATTAAAAAGCGGAGCGAATATACAGCAACTTTCGGCGAAAATCAAGGGAATTATAGCGTCCTGAAAATCCGCGATCGGCGAGAATTAGCTATTCATCGACTTGAGGAATTCACGGTTGCTCTTGGTGCGCTTCATACGCTCCATCAGAAACTCCATGGCTTCCACGGGATTCATCTCGCTGAGCAATTTACGCAGCACCCAGACGCGCGCCAATTCCGCGGCGGAAAGCAGCAATTCTTCCTTGCGCGTGCCGGAGCGGTTGACGTCCATAGAGGGGAATACGCGGCGGTCGCTGAGACGGCGATCGAGCACCAGTTCCATGTTGCCGGTACCTTTGAACTCTTCGAAAATCACGTCATCCATACGGCTGCCGGTATCGATCAAGGCTGTGGCGATAATGGTGAGACTGCCGCCGTTTTCGATGTTGCGGGCCGCCCCGAAAAAGCGCTTCGGTTTGTGCAACGCATTGGCGTCGATACCACCCGAGAGGATTTTACCGCTGTGGGGAACGACGGCGTTGTGCGCGCGGGCCAGACGGGTAATACTATCCAGTAGTATTACAACATGATAGTCGAGCTCGACCATGCGTTTGGCTTTCTCCATAACCATATGGGCCACCTGCACGTGACGCTCCGGCGGTTCATCGAAAGTGGAGCTGACGACCTCGGCTTTGACGGAGCGTTCCATATCGGTGACCTCTTCCGGCCGCTCATCGATTAAGAGCACTATCAGAATGATTTCCGGGTGGTTGGTGGTGATGCTGTTGGCGATTTGCTGGAGGAGGGTGGTCTTTCCGGTTTTGGGCTGGGCGACGATCAATCCGCGCTGCCCTTTGCCGATCGGACAGAGCAGATCCATGACCCGCATCGAAACATTATGCACATCGGTTTCAAGCTGGACGCGGCTCTGCGGATAGAGCGGCGTCAGCGTATCGAAGGCTGAGCGGGTTTTGACGATTTCCGGATCCATCATATTGACGGCATCCACGCGCAGCAGCGCAAAAAATCTTTCGTTATCCTTAGGCGGTCGGATCTGACCGGAAATCACATGCCCGGTACGCAAGCCAAAACGTTTAATCTGTGAGGGGGAAATGTAAACATCGTCCGGTCCCGGCAAGTAACTCAGCTCCTCGGATCGTAAAAATCCGTAGCCTTCATCCATTACTTCGAGAACGCCTTTCGAAAAAATTCGCCCTTCCTTTTTCGCCTGCGCTTCGAGGATCTTGAAGATCAGATCCTGTTTCTTCAATCCCGTATAACTCGGTATCTCCAGTTCCTGCGCGAGATCCGTCAGCTCCTTGATCTTCATGACTTGAAGCGTAGCAATATTAAATTCTTTGTCCATCACGAAATCCTATTTAACCCGGTTTATTATGAAGTGTTCCTAATATGGCTGGTCAAAAATGAGGCTTCTGCCAAATGCGATGTTAAATATATATCAAGAAATATTATTTGTCAAACAAATTTTTAAAGAACAGTGAGATTGCCGGCGCAATATAGTGACTGCCCAGAATCAGCAGAACATCTTCTTTTTTCAAAGCAGGAGTGAGCTCCGTTAATAATGAAGTTAAATCCGGATTGACGACGATTTGTTCCGCAGGCATATCTTTCAGCAATTCCCGGCGCAGTTTTTCCGCCGGCACGGACAGCTCATCCGGAATCTCGCTGATGTGGATTTTGCCGCCCAGCAGCCGGAGGGCTTTCCCGATGGAATCGATCTTTTTTTTGTGACTGAGCGCTAGAACAGTGGTGACGGGCTTTCCCGGCCGGATTGCCCTGACCGTGCGCACAATGCTGCGAATTCCGTGCAGGTTGTGACCGACGTCGTACAGCACCAAGGGTTCCCACCGTAAGAGTTGCAGACGCCCCGGCCACTGCGTTGCACACACGCCGTGCCGTAAGGCGTCTTTACTAATCTGCGCGCCGGTCAATTGCTCGATCGCCGTCAATGCGGTCTGCAAATTCACCAGCTGGTGATCGCCGATCAGGGGCAGGAAAAGATCGGGAAATTCTCCCGACGGCAAGATCGCAGAGACCGTCTGGCCGTCCAGTTGGACCTGCTTCACGTGCAGCGTACATGCCTCGGGAGCATAAATCACGGGGACCCCACGCTCCCGGAGTGCTTCGCCCAGGACGCCTCGGATCGCGGGCCGCTGTTTCGAAAGCACACAGGGCACTCCCGGTTTGCCGATCCCGGCCTTCTCCAGTGCAATTTTGGCAAGTGTATTGCCCAGGCGATCCTCGTGGTCCTTGCCAATGGGCGTAATCACGGAGACCTCCGGAACGACTACGTTCGTGGAATCCCAGCGCCCCCCCAGCCCCGTTTCCAGGACAGCAAAATCAACGCCTTCCTCCCGGAAATATCGAAAAGCCATCGCGGTAATCGTTTCGAAAAAGGTGGAATCGATGCGATCCGCCAGCCGGCGCATATCACGGATATAGCCGATGATCCTCTCATCGCTGATCGGTTCGCCGTCGATGCGAATGCGCTCGTTAAAACGGAGCAGGTGCGGCGAGGTGTAGAGCCCGACCTTGTAGCCGGCGCTCTGCAGAACCGAGGCGATTATGGCACAGGTCGAACCCTTGCCGTTCGTACCCGCGACATGAATGCTTCGAAAACTGTTTTGAGGATTGTCCAATTCATCCAGTAAAACGCGGACCCGCTCCAGGCCGGGACGTATCCCGCGGCCGTCGAGGGCATAAAGGTACTTGAGTTCTCCGGATAATTTATCTTGAAGTGCAGGGCTCATGGATTCAGATCATCGAGATTGGCACGCTCCACATTGGGCAGTGCTTCCCCCAGGAACCGGTGGGCGATCTCTTCGAATTTTTGAGGAAAATCGCTGACGAAAAAACGATGCTGCGCGGGTTGCTCGCTCCGGGCGGCCAGGCCCCGGGCTTGCAATAAATCATTTACCACGGCCGCCGTCTCAACCGACGTATCCACGATCCGGGTTTGATCGCCGACAACCCGTGCGATGACTGTTTTTATCAGCGGATAATGCGTGCATCCCAGAATCAGGGTGTCGATTTTACGTGCCAAAAGCGGCGCCAGGTATTGACGAACCACCAGTTCGGTAACCTCGGTATCGATCCAGCCCTCTTCCACCAGCGGCACGAGCAGCGGGCAGGCCGCCTTGTCGATCCGAACCGCGGGGTCCATCTGCCGCAGATACATTTCATAGCGCCCGGCAGCGATGGTCGCGGTCGTTCCGATCACGCCGATCTCTTTTCCGGAACTCACTTTCAAGGCCGCTCGGGCGCCGGGTTCGATCACCCCGATGACCGGTATCGAAATCCTTTCCCGTAAAAAATCGATGGCCACGCTCGAGGCCGTGTTACAGGCCACAACCAGCAGTTTGATTCCCTGCTTCTCCAGAAAACGAGCGATTTGCAAAGAGAACCTTTGCACGGTTTCGACGCTTTTAGAGCCGTACGGAACCCGCGCCGTGTCCCCGAAATAAATGATGGATTCATGCGGTAATCTTTTAAAGAGTTGTTTCACAACCGTCAAACCGCCCAGACCGGAATCGAAGACTCCGATGGGAAGTTCGCTGATGTCGTTTGTTTGCGGAGTTTTAGTAACCCCTGGTGACGGATTTATCACAGATCTCCTTAAATTCAATGATGCTTTCATAGAGGGTTTCGGCCAACAGCTGACGATGCTTCTTGGAGTTGAGCAATTTGGCCTCATTGCGATTCGAATTGAAACCCAACTCAATCAGGACTTTGGGCATATCCGCCCCGACCAGAACGTAGAAGACATCCTGTTTCACACCCCGGTTGTGCTGCGGTACGTTGTCGCTGACTCTCTTCGAAATCAGTCCCGCCAGACGCTCGCTGTCCCCCATATTCACCGAATGGACCATATTGGCCAGAATGTTAGCGATATCATTGTAGCCTTCATACTTGCGCTTGTCGTCGGCGCTCTCGAGTTGAATCACGGCATTTTCCTTTTCGGCCGCCTTGATGGCATCCTCGGTGCGCCCCTGCCCAAGCATATAGAGTTCGAAGCCGTGCGCATTCGGGTTTTCAACCCCGTTGGCATGGATGCTGATGAACAATTTACCGTTAGCCTTGTTGGCGATTTCGGGCCTCTTCCACAAGGGAATAAATTCATCCGTCTTACGTGTGTAGACAACTTTGATGCCGCCGTGCTTTTCGAGCAATTCTCCCAGCCGCAAGGTTACATCCAGCACAATGTCTTTCTCATGCGGATTGCCCCAGTGCCCCGGCGTCCCCGAATCCTGACCGCCATGTCCCGCATCCAACACGATGGTATCGACCAGCCAGACCGTCTTGGCCTCTTCGATTTTCTGCATGATATCGCGGCTCAACGGCGTAAAAAAAGACAGCAGAACCTGCTTGTTGCGTAAATCATAGTGGATTTCGGCAGACTTAAATTCTTTTTTAGTCTTGAACGACAACTGAACCGCGTTTTCCGAATTGATGGCCTTGACCAGCGAAAGCGATTCAGTCGGATCGTAGCTGGAAATCAAGAGCGAATCGCAGAGGCCGCCGTTAATTGTCAGATAGAACCAGCCCTGATCTTTGAAGAAGGTCGAAAAGTCGGAATCGACAAACGGTTTGCTGGTGCTTAATTTGACCAGAAGACCGTTTTTTCGTTCCTCGTATTCGATACCGGTAACACTGAAATCACCCTGCCTTTCCGGCTGGATTTGCCCGGCGGAAACTGCCTGGCCCTCGCCCGGTGCAACGGCGACATATTCTTGGCCGGCGTCGACGATATAAAAGCGCAGATTCGCAAAAACCGTGTTTTTCAGGATCTCCATGAAGGGATAAACCGGTACATAGATTTGCTCGCCAATCAGAAGCGACGGCTGCGGCATGTGCTGCACACCGTTTCCAACCATTACGTAACAACTGGTAGCGGAGACTTTGATTTTTTCCTTGTCGAAATAGAGAACCAGTTTGCCGGTCTCTTTGCGAAAATAGGTTCGAATGCCGTAAGCCTCTGCAATCTCATTCACGGAAACATACGGCGTTTCCGCAATGTAAACCAATGGGTAGACACCCCGGGCCTGTTCGGGCTTGGGCGCTTCAATCAGCAGACCTCTGGCGAAACCAATCTGAGTGGAAATAGAAATCAGAATTAGTGTAAAAAAATAATTGACTTTCATAAAATCGTCGGGAAATTACGCATACGGGCTTCATAAATCAACAATCAACTGAAATTCAAGACTGTTATTTTTGTTCCAGAAATGGTCGTCCGGCGTCCGGCTTTTCATCATTTTCACGGCCAGAGCCAGTTCGAAACCCTCGGCAAGCCGCCAGACGTCCACCATAAAAAAGTGATAACCCGTGCCGTTGAACATGGCAATCCCGAAACGCAGGGGAATTCCCGGTTCGTAGATGTAAACCCGATCTTCGAAAGTATCGGTGTAGAAGTGAGAACAGCCCAGCGTCAGGCGGTTTTGCGACGTGATATCGATATCGGCATAACCACTGAAACCCAGACCTTCCGAATAAACCCTGCCGATTTCCCGCCAACTATAGCCGAGGCGGCCGTTGAGGCGCAGGTTTTTCGTCAACCGGGTTCGCCCGTTCGCGGAAAGGGCATGAGACGGCTGAAACCGTTCCGCAGAGCCGGACGATTCATTCGCACAGCGTTTGATCCGGATCGAACACTGCGTGCCTTTTCCGAAATTTTTCCGCAATCCCACCAGCACCTCGTTCCCCTGCGCCGGAGGCTCGCCGACTTCATCCGATTCGATCCGGCTGAAAAGATCCGCGTAGCCGGACAGCGACCAGCCCCGGCCCAAACGCAATTGCATCCCGGCGTAGAGTCCCTTCTCGTTGCGCGGGAAACCGGCGTATTTGCGCAAGGGCGATCCAAACGGTGCAAAGAAAGAGGGGGAAATATAACGGCCGCCGATCCCGAGCTGCGCATTCCCCAGATTCAATCGAATGGACTGGACAACACCCCAGCGGGCTCCGCCCAGGCAGGCCAGTTCCCCGCTAAGCGATAACTCACTTATTGTAAAGTTATGCATAACCGAGAGGCCGCCGTATCGATTCCGCCCGTTAATATACGTCAGCGGGGCATCGTAGGCCGCCTGAAACAGCAGCACACCGAAACTGCCGCGATTGACGGTTTTGACAAGCGCCGCACCGAGCATCTGCTCGCGTAGAGCATTTTTGTGCTGAAGTTGCGTATCGGAAGCGTGAATCCCGCTGGAAATCAACCGCGCCGTGCCGTCTTCCTCGAATTCGGCATCCAGGCGGTGGCGTGAGTAAAACGGCCGGACTTCCCACTCTTTGACCCGCAGATTCAGAGCGGCGCCGAACAGAAAACGGTTTTCATCGGTGCCGGAATAATTCGTGATCCTGTCCCGGCGCGGCTGAAGATTGCGCAAAGCGTCGCTGCTTTTGCTGCCCATCAGGCTGGCCGAGAAGAGCAGCCCCTGCCCCCACTGCAGCCGGTAGGCGCCTGCCGTCAGATCCAATCGTTTTCCAATCAGAGGACTACGGAAAGTGACATTGCCATAATCGCAAATGTGAATTTCGTTCTCATCGCGTTCGACAACCAGCCCGGCGTAGCAGCCGCTCAAGGTCCGCATCCGCAGGCGTGACATGTTCCGGCCGATATCCCGGGATGCACCGTTCCTCTTTAATGCGACGTAGTTAACCCAGTTCAGGGATGTGATTCCCCGGTTTTCGAGAGAGATAAACAGGCGGATCACCCCCATCTGTTCCGTCGTAAAAGACAAATCGCGCTGAAACGACTCCCAATCAGCATAGCGCAAATTGCGCCTTTTCAACCGGATCAGATCGACTTTTAATTCCGGCGGCAAGGGCAAATCGAGAAGATCATCCGCGCCGCAACTGTTCCAATTGACGGGATTTTCCAGGAAAGCATCGAGGTATTCGCGGAACTCCTCGATACTCTCTTCCTCACATTCCAGGTAACCTTCCGCCAGCAACTCCTCGACGGACATCTGCCCGTTGAGCGGAAAAGCAAGCCGGCCCAGCAACAAAGATAGAGCAATGGCTTTTATGGTTTTTGGAAACAACATCCGAGATAAAGTGTGGCGGGAAGAGCGCTGTGGTTGAGCAGGGCTGCGTCGAATTGCAGGTGTTTCCACGAACAACGCAGGCCGCAGGCGAAGCGGTCCGGCCGCAACTGCACTCCGAGCAAGGCCTGGAGATTACGCAGAAGATCGACAGCCAGCGCCAGCCGGCTGCTGAACGGGTAGAGCGTGTCCTTGAACAGTTCGGCGTCCACCTCGAGGCGCTTTACCGGAAACCACTGGCAACCGACCGCCATCGTCTCCGGCAGAATATCGGCCGTCCGTTCTTCCCATACGCCATTCAAATTCTGGAGTAGCAGGCTGAAGCGCAATCCGGCATTGACGTAAAATTTAGCGCCCAGCGAAATGCCGTAGGTTCCCAACCCGTCATAGCCGCTAATATGCACCTGATAATAGCGCAGCATGATGCCCGCCGAAATGGCCGGGATCAGCCGGCGGCCATATCCGAGCGCGTAGTTATTTTCCTGGTAGAGGGCGTTACCCAGAGAACGCACGGAGGCCGAAAGGCACATCCGCTCGGTGCGGTTCCAGATTGAGATCAGATCCCAGCAGTGGAGTTCCTTAATGCCGAATAGGTTGGAGTAATCGGCCCGAACCGTAAAGCCGCCCGATTCCAAAAATGCGGCCGGATTCGAGGAGGCGGGATGCAGGGAACAGATCCCGGCCCGGCCCACCAGGTTCGGATTGACCGTCTCGACTTCAAACGCCCCGAAGGCATTTGAAATCGCAATCAGCGTGAAAACCGCGATTCTTTTCACGGCGAAACCTGCTGTTTTTTTAAAAACGTTGTTGCGTTGCGCGTAACCGATGCGACGAGTCCACTCGGGAACTCTCAAACCATCCACAGAAATTTCCGGAACCGAACGAAGGTACCGGCCTGAAAATTCACCCTCAGCCGGTAATTAAAACCGAAGAAACAGGCATTAAACGAATCGAGAATGTCAAATCGCCATCTTCGTGAACATATTTGATCCCCGCTTCGACCCGATCAAAACACCGGATCGAAGCAGGGAATAAGCTACGGATTTCTTTCGATGACGCGAAAAACCTTTTCGCCCGGTTCGGCCATGCGGTATTTTTCCCGGGCCAGTTTTTCGATATGCTTGATATCCGACTCAAGGCGGGCGACTTCCGCATAGAGCGAATCCTGCTCTACCCGCATTTCAGCAATATGCCTGTTGAGGCCTTTTTCCTCGCGGTGCAGCTGGTAAATCTGGTAAAGACCATAATCACCAATCACGATCACCACGACGAAAATGATTGTCAGAAAGAGGCCTCCAAGCAGCCAGTAGAGACGCTGGATGCCTTCCGCAGGTAGCTTGCGCCGGCGTTGAGGATCGGATTTTTTCATTTCAGCGCTTTAAGACCCCAGAAAATGGATTCGTCGCCCAGTTCGTCTTCGATTCTGAGCAACTGGTTGTATTTACAAACGCGGTCTGTGCGGCAGCCGGAACCGGTCTTAATCTGCCCGGTATTGAGCGCCACGGAGAGATCGGCAATCGTCGTGTCTTCGGTTTCACCCGAACGATGCGAAACGACAGCCGTCAAACCATTGCGGTGCGCCAACTGAATGGCTTCCAGCGTTTCGGTCAGCGTCCCGATCTGATTCAGTTTGATCAGGATCGAGTTGATCGCTTTTTCTTCAATGGCGCGGGACAGGCGTTCCACGTTGGTTACTGTCAGGTCATCACCGACGATCTGGATGCGGTTGCCCAGCTCTTTGACCATGTATTTCCAGCCGTCCCAATCGTCTTCGGCCAGACCGTCTTCGATCGAAACCACCGGGTACTTCGTGACCAGATCTTTATAGTAAGCGACCATCTCATGCGAAGTCAGTGCGCGATTTTCGGACTTCAATTCGTACATCTTGGTTTCCGCATTATAAAACTCGGAAGAGGCCGGATCGAGCGTGATGAACAACTCTTCGCCAACCTTATAGCCAGTCTTCTCGGCGGCTTCCAGGATCACTTCGATGGCTTCGACATTGGAGCGCAGGTTCGGCGCAAAACCGCCTTCATCGCCCACGGCCGTGTTAAGGCCTTTCTTCTTCAGGACGGATTTCAGCTGGTGGAAGGTCTCCACGCCCATGCGCAGGGCCTCGCGGAAGCTGGTTGCACCGGCAGGGAAAATCATGAATTCCTGCAGATCGACGTTGTTGTCGGCATGGCTGCCGCCATTGAGTATATTCATCATCGGCACCGGTAGGACGCGGGCATTAACACCGCCGATATACTGATACATCGGCAATCCGACGACTTCAGCCGCCGCTCTGGCGACCGCCAACGAAACGCCCAGCGTGGCATTCGCGCCGAGTTTGGCTTTATTCGGGGTACCGTCAATCTCGATCAGGGCTTTATCGAGATACGCTTGATCCAGAACATCTTCGCCGATAATTTCGGGGGCGATGATATCGTTCACATTTTGGACAGCCTTCAAAACGCCCTTGCCCAGGTAACGTGATTTGTCGCCATCGCGTAGTTCGACGGCCTCATGCTCGCCGGTCGATGCGCCGGACGGCACTGCGGCTCTTCCGTAATAACCGCTCTCGGTCAGAACCTCGACCTCTATGGTTGGGTTGCCGCGTGAATCCAGAATTTCATGTGCATGGACTTCTATAATCGTACTCAAGAAACACCTCCGTTGTTCGTTTATTTAGTCTGATGATTATCCATAACAACCAGTGAATTTAGGCAGGTCGCGGCATATTGTCAATGAAAGGGCGCGGATAATTCGTTCATTCCCACGAAAGGCCGGGCAACCGCCCGTGATTGGGGACAAATCCACTGAGTCGGGCAGACTTTCCCCATGTTCGGGGAACTCTTCCACAAAGTTGGGCAAATCTTTTCCCTGATCGGGGTAGGCAATCAAACATTGAATTTGGCCCGGAACCTTGTAGGGGCTGAGAATACAATACAA
>Ga0268279_1002032_pt1 | contig 10368 bp, 10 predicted proteins | sample saktaG_6_FD_190142 | JGI IMG/M metagenome (GOLD analysis project Ga0268279, IMG submission 190142) | Saline water microbial communities from Sakinaw Lake, British Columbia, Canada - sak_2010_1_5_80m | ecosystem: Environmental > Aquatic > Non-marine Saline and Alkaline > Saline ...
TTTTTTCTTGGACCACCCCGAAATCATCAACCAGCTGTTCTTTCAGTCTTTGGCTGACTACCCTGATAGCATCGGCTTTAGGAATCAAAAGATTCGCCAGCCAGAAACGAATTCTATTTAATAAAGACTCCTGCCGAAAAAATCGGCTAAAAAAATCCGTATGGACATGTAGTTGTAAGGGCAATTTATAAATTTTTTTTAAAAACCAGCCAGCCAAACCAGTTTCAAAAGGATCTTGAGTAAACAGCAAATCGATTTTATGGTCCGCCTTTATCTTTTTAAATATTTTAAAAGTATCAAAATAATACTGCAGTTTGTTCTTAGAATTAGTCGGATAAACAAAAAGTTTATCTGCAAAATTTATTATTTTATATCTTTCCTTAGTCCAGACAATAACAAATAATTTGTCCACCAATTGGCTATATTCTTTCAAACGATTTAAACTGCTTGAATTTTTTGAAAAAATTCCTTTGTCTAAATTTATTATTAGTAAATTCATTTTGAATATTTAATTTATATCAGCTTTTCTAAAAATACAGACCAGAGCTTGCCCATAATTTTTGATAATCGGCAAACGGCATAATCGGCTGTCAAGGCCATGTATTAACTTATTAGAGAACCAAAATTTAGGAAGGCCCAAATAATGCAAGGGCGGGAACAAAGTGCTTGCCCTGGAATCAACTAAAGAAAAATTTCCTTCTTCCATAATGCTTAACCATTTCTTTAAATTATATTCATATTGATGAGCGTCGGGGTCCCAGCCCGGCTTACGTATGGTTTTGCCTTTTCTTCTTAAAATTTTACGCCCGACAAAACGGAATAAATTTTCCCATTTATCATGCAGGGCGGGAAAAGTTATTAATAATTTCCCATCATTTCTAAGTAATCTATAAATTTCACTAATCAGATTTTCCGGATTAACAAGATGTTCGACGATATCAATAGCAATTACCTTGTTAAACTTCTCGGTTAACGGGATTTTTTCTACGTTAGCGCAAATTGCCTCAAAATTTTTAATATTATATTTCCCCATAACTAAACTGGATATATTTAATCTTTCTTGGTTTATATCAACTCCAACCATCTTTTTAAAATTTCTCTTATAAATAACCGCCTGGACCCCGTTACCGCAACCAACGTTCAACACAGTCTCTTCTCTATCTATCGGAAAAAACTCCGGATAAACTATTCCTGATAATATTTTTCCCGTTATATTAATCTCTCTCTCGCCAATCATATATTGAAAATAAATTAAGCAATTTTTCTAATTTGGTCTTAATAAATTATAAATTTTGCGTAAACTTTTACCTAAAAATCCCTTTTCCTCAATGGCCATGCCGGCTAGATATTCAACTAAGTAAATATCAACCGGCAGCATATACAAATTATGTTTGATCCTGAATTCAAACCATTTTTTGAAAATCTTAAAATCCCAACTCATTATTTTAAAACATTCCCTTATTACCCAAACTTTTTTTGCATCAACCCAGGGAGAATCAAAATTTTTGCGGAACCGGTCAATTTTTCCCCAATCCTCGGTCCGAACCGGCGGTTTAAAACCCCGCTTAACGCTGAAATCATACATCTTAGAACCGGGATAAGGAAGGTAAGCGCCAAGAGTAAATCCAGCTTGAGGGTGAATTTTATAAATTTTATACATCAAATTTATAGTTTGCCAGAACTCCTCCTCCGTTTCCGTCGGCAAACCGACAATAAAAGAATAAGTGGCATGCAAACCGTGCCTGGCAATGGCCTTAACCCCATCTATCATGCGCTCCACAGTAAATTTTTTATCAATCAGCTTAAGCAAGCGGTCGGAACCGGATTCTAAACCGATCAAAAGATCAAAAACTTTAAGACTTCTTAAAGCCGTAGCAACTTTATCGTCAATAAAATCAATCCTTATTTCTAAATGGCTAGGCAGATTTATAGCTTTTAAAATTTCTAAGGCCCTCTCTTTATTTACGAAAAAATTATCATCATAAAATTTAACCGCGTCTATCTCGCAATTTTTCTTTAAAAATTCCATATCTTCTTTTACTGCCTGAATCGACCAGGTGCGCCAACGGCTTTGATTAAATTTATTGTTATAGCAAAAAGCGCAGCTGAATGGGCAGCCCCGGCTCGTTTTATAAGCGATTACTCTTCTATATTTTCCCAGCTTATAAACATAATCATTCAAATTAAGCAGGCTAAAATCAAGCCGCCAATTATCAAGATTGGCTATAAGCGGGCGAAGAGGATTTATAATCGGTTTTCCATTGACTTTATAACCTAATCCTAAAATATCGCTAAAGCCACCACCCTCTCTTTTCGCTCGGCTAAATTTTAAAATAGTTTCTTCGCTTTCTCCAATTATTACATAGTCAACATAATCTTCAGATAAACATTGTTCGGGAAGAAGTGAAGGATGAATCCCACCCCATAAAATCGGCAGGTCGCTATTAATCTTTTTTATTTTTTTAGAAATCTCGGCGCTATGCATGGTCTGCATTCCAGTCATTACTGATATGCCAACATATTCAGGATTTTCTTGAACTATCTTTTGGGCGGTTTCGCTAATTTCTTTTTCCGTGATATTAACCAACTCCACCGCCAGACCATATTTTTTCAAAGCGCTGCCGACGGATAATATTCCTAAAGGAAGTATTTTCTCCGAATGGTCCTGGCTATAATTAATATTAATTAAAATAATCATGATACTTTATTATAATTAACTCCCTTTAACTGCTTGCAAATATCAATTATCATTCTCTCTCTGTTGAACTTCTCTGTTATTTGTTTTTTAGCATTAGCCGTTAAATCAGAAACTAAATTTTTATTTCGACTTAATTTTATAATAGCCTCTTTAATTTGATCTTTATTATTATAATCTATCAGCAAACCTGTCTTATTATTTTCTACTACCTCTGGATTGCCGCCAATATCAGTAGTGATAACCGGCAAGCCCAGCTGCATAGCCTCTATAACCACATGAGGCAATCCTTCATAGCCGGTATTAAGCAAAAATATATCCGCGGCCAACATATATTCCCATAACTCCTGCTGGCCCAAACCGCCTGTCAGTATTACCTTTCCCTCTATTTTTAAATTTTTTATTCTTTCTTCTAATTTCTCTTTCTCCGGCCCTGCCCCCGCAATTATTAACTTAAAATCAGGATTTTCTCGCAGCAGTTCTGGCATTAAATCAATTAACAAAAAAAATCCTTTCCAAGGGACTAATCTGCCGACTGACAGGATAATATTACCTCCCAAATCCAAATTTCTCCTGGCTGCTTCTTTACCAATACTTAAATTTATTTCTTTGGCTGAATTATATATAACTTTAATTTTATTTTCCTTAACTCCCCATTTAGTAATAATTCTTTTTAAATATTGGCTCGGAGTAATAGTTTTACAAGCGCCACGAGCGACTAATTTTTGTATTTTCCGCATCAATTCAACCCGCCAGCCATACTTCTTAATCTGAAAATCATTTAATAAATCGTTGACCCCGAATCTCTGTTGCCCCTGCTCCCAGGCATAATCACCAACAACTTTTAAAACATATTTCCTGCCTCGCAATCTGCAGGCAAGCCAGCTTGGCAAACCTTCGCTTACGGGACCCTGGACATAAACAATATCCGCCCACTTAGCTAATCTCCAGACTCGCCAAAAATACTTCCAGTATCTAAATAAAATATTCTGCTTCCGGCTAATGTTAAAAATTTTGGATTTTGGATTTTGAGTTTTATTTGTAATTTGTAATTTGTAATTTGTAATTTGGTCACTGTATGTCACTACTTTTATCTCCAGCCCTAACTTCGGCAACTCTTCATACAATGTCCTCACGTAAGTCGCTGGTCCCCCGATATCCGGCGGGAATATGCCGGTAGCAATTAAAATTTTTAAACCCCCTTCCTTTTCCCTCTTGGCTTCAATTTTCTTTTTTTCAAAAATTATGAACCTATAAATTAAAAAACTGCTAAAACCAAGCAGGGCGCCCATAATTATCTGAGCCAGTATGTACATTACGCCGAATTTATCAACTAATAAATACATGCCGCCGGCATTAAGCAATAAATTCACCACCCCGACAATAAAATATAAAAACATCTGCCGGTAAATTTTCTCCCGGCCGTTATCGCGGAAAGTCCAGAATTTCTGCAAAGAAAAGCTTACGAAATAAGCCACTAAAAAAGCCAAGCTGGCGGAAGTTATATACCAAATTCCGAAAAGATCGGTGAAGACATACAATAAAGACAGGTCAACCAAAGCCGCTGTGCCGCCGGAAATAATGTATTTTATAATTAATTTGTATTTTTCAATTTTATCATAAACGCCCGGAGCCAAGGAACGAAAAAAATCCTTGCAATTTTTATAAATATTGCTCATAGAATCTTTTAAAAAATTAATTGACTTTATTGTCTGTCTCAACTGCTCTAACTTTTCCCCTGCTCCATGCCAAGGCTAATTCAAACAGGCCAAAGAGCGAAGCGGTATAAAACAAATCGCCGGCTAAACTATTGCGAAAAAACGGGATGGCTAAAGTAAAACAATTAACCAACCCAACCCAAGAGTGCGGATACCAATTAAAGAAAGCCCAAACTGCAAAGTTGGTTATAAAGAAGAAGGCCAGGGAAGAAACCAAAGAAGCCAGCGCCACATTGTACCATTTCTTATATTTCCGCAAAATCCAGCCGATGAAAAAAGCCAAAGTAATAGCCAGATAGACCGAAACCATAACCGGGAAATCGTAAAAACCGATAAAATAATCGCTGGCTAGCATCGCTAATAGCGGTAAGATTATCCCCCAACGCGTTTTTAAATAACAGCCGGCAAAGATTGACATGGCAATGATGGGAGTAAAATTATAAGGATGTTTTACTAATCTTGAAGCAGCTGCCAAAATAATCACTAAAACCACTAAAATAATTTTTGTTCTTTTACTCATAAACTTTAGATTAATTTATTAAATATATTATCCATCTTTTTAGCGATTTTATCCCAATTATATCTTTCTTTTACCAACACCTTGGCATTATTTACCACTTTTTGCACAAACGCCCGGCCAGGCGTCTCTACATTTTTTTCGTCTAAAATCCATTTTATTTTTTCCGCAATACTTTCCGGATTTTTCACCCGGCAAAACCAACCGGTTTGACCATCTACCAAAAAATCAGGAATCCCCCCGACCGGCGTGGCAACAACAGGCACTCCCGCGGCCATAGCTTCCAAAAAAACATTGCCCAAACCTTCTGATAAAGATGGCCTACAAAAAACATCAGCCATCGCATAATATTTTGGCAATTCTTCCGGCAAAACATGGCCTAAAAATATTATTCTATTGCTAAGCCCCAATCTTTTTGATAAATCTTTTAATTCTTTTTCATCCTGGCCACTGCCGCAGATTAACAATTTCACATTATCCGGAACATACTTCATAGCCGCGATTAAATCCCCTACCCCATTCTTAGGCACTAATCTAGAAGCAGTTAACACGATTTTCTCACTCTCCTTAATTTCCAATTTTTTCTTAAATTCATTAATTGAAAATTGTCCCGCCACTTTATTATAATCTGTGCGGGCGGGATCCCGCCCACGGCCCCGCTTTAGCGGAGCCTCGCCTTTGGCCACCGCATTTTGCGGGGTCACGCCAAAGGCGACGACGGGGCGTGGCCAAGGCGGTGAAAAATTGAAAATTGCCCGCCCCGCTTCGCTTGGCGAGGCCGGGAAAAATTGATTTATGTCCACTCCGTTCGGCACGACTTCAACCGGACAAACCGCCCCCATTTTCTTGGCCCAATCCGCCAAATAATTGCTGATGGCCTGAATATAATCGGCGCTAATAAAAATATTTCTAAACCGTCTTTTTATAAACCTGACTTTGCGTTCCACTTCGGCTAAATTATCCCCCTCCTGCAAGGTTAACAAAAATCTAACATCCGGATTTTTCCTTTTAAAAACTAAGGCCGCAAAGCCGCCGAAACTCGCCATAATTGACCAGATAGCCTCATATTTATTTTTTTTGTGCAATTTCTTAGCGAACTTAGCCCCTCTGAAGATAAGCCAAAGCTTATCAAAAATCGGCAGTCCAATTCCGACTCTGTAAACATCAATATTGCCAAGGCGTTCAAACTTAGGCAGTTTAGAATCCATTCTGGCCGTAATCATACTAAACTCTATACCAAAAATCCGGTCGGTTATTTCTTTAACCGCCACCTCTGCTCCGCCCACAAAAGGAAAATAGGCAGTTGAAAAAATTAATATTTTTTTCGCTTTATTCTCCATTCTTTAATGACTTTATATAATCTTCAACGCTATGTTTAGCCGCCCAGCCTAATTCTTTCATTTTTGATAAATCAATGGTTGAAGACAACCTGTCCCCCTTTTTCGGCGGCAGCATTTTAATTCCCCCGCCAAAAAGCTTGGCTATTTCTAAAATTGAGTACGTATTTTTTGAACCTATGCAATATCCGTCGCCCCGGCCTTTCTCGCCGGCCAGAATTAAAGCACTGACCGTGTCCTCAATATAGGTAAAGGCCCTTCTTTGGGTTCCAGGAGACACCACCGCTAAAGGCTCTTTATTCTTATATTTTCTGGAAAAAATTCCTATGACCGTGGCATATTTCCCCTCGGAAATTTCCCGGCCGCCGTACACGTTATAAAAATAAACTATTACATACGGTAAGCCGAACCATCGGCCGTAATTATTTACTAATTCGGTATTATTGGCTTTGCTCCAGGCATATGGCGACTCGGTCCGGCCGCCGATATTATCACCGAATTTTGTGCTTGAACCGGCATACACTAATTTAATATTATTTTTCCGGCAAAATTCCAAAACGCTTAATGTGCCAATAATATTAAATCTCCACACTAATCTAATATCGTCAAAACTCGTTAACACCCGCGAATATTCTCCGAGATGATAAATAATATCGGGAATTTCTTTAATGTGCTCCTCAATATCTTTTGTTTCTCCTTTTATATAGGTAGCGCCCTTAATATGATTTTTTTCCGAGCCGCTAAAATAATTATCCAAGGACACAATTTTATTATTTTTGTCCCGGACTAACCGCTCTATTAAATGCGAGCCGATAAACCCGGCCCCGCCTGTTACTAATATTTTTTTCATAATATATTACTGTCATTCTGGAGGCCGAAGGCCGATAGAATCTTGAGGTGCTATCGCTTCACCCCGTTGCTCGCGAGCGGCGGGGTTACGCTCCAGTATAACAAAAAAATTGTTACAGCCCCATTTCCTTCTTATAAATTGCTAGCCACTGGGGCAAATCCATGGTCGGTTCCCAACCCAAAAGTTCCTTAGCCAAAACGTTGGAACAAAAATTGCGGACCGGCTCAATCCGCTCCGGTAAGTTAACCGTCGCTCCGCCGAACATTTCGGCGATTTGATTGACCGTGTATTCCGTGCTTTGCCCCGTGTTAATGGCCCGGCCGTCAACTATGGCGCTGGCCGCCGCCAAGAGGTTAGCTCTAGCTATGTCCTTAACGTAAGTATAGGTCCTAAGATGCGTGCCGTCGCCGGCCACGGTCAAGGGCTCGCCTTTTTGCCTTTGCTGGCCAAAAATACTGACCACCGAAGCATAAGCTCCTTCGGTAGCCATGCGCGGTCCGTAAACATTGAAGTACCGCAAACAAACCGTCGGCAATTTATAAACATAGCTGAACATTCGGCAATATTCCTCGCCGATATACTTTTGCAGGCCATAAGGGCTGATGGGCGTGGCCGCCATATCCTCGGTCAAAGGCATTTTTTCCTGATTGCCATAGATCGAAGATGAAGAAGCGTATATCACTTTTTTAACTTTTGCGTCCCTGGCCGCCACTAAAACATTAAGCGTGGCGTTAACGTTGCTGTCATGATACTTTATCGGATCTTCAATTGACGGCTGCACCCGCGCTAAAGCCGCTTCATGAAAAACGTAATCTATGCCAATAAAATATGGCTTAATATCCTTCAGGTTGCGCAAATCCAACTCATAAAAATTTGCTTTAGGATTCACATGTTCTTTTTTCCCGGTAGCCAAATTATCAATAACGATAACTTCATCGCCTTGATTTATCAATTCATCAACCAAATTTGAACCAACGAATCCGGCTCCGCCGGTCACTAAACATTTTGCCATAAAATTTAACTAATTAACTTTTTTTCTTCCAATATTTTTAAAGTATTTAAAATTTTTAAGTCAATCACAAAATTCTTATGTCTTTTTAAGCAAAAATCCGTTAACTTCTTAAGGGGAACTTTTATTACTTCTATTTCTTCGCTGTCATCAGAACTAATTCCATCAAACCCAACAAAAGTTATATCCGGGGCCAGGAAAAAAATAATTTCATTATTAGTAATGCCAGGATTAAAATATCCTCTTCCGATAAAAATTAGTTTCTTCGCCTTATAGCCTGTCTCTTCTAAAAGCTCTCTTCGGGCGGCCTGCCGCGGACTTTCTCCCGGCTTATCTAATAAACCGGCCGGTAATTCAACTATATATTTCTCAATAGGAAAACGAAATTGCTTAGCTAGCACCACTTCTTTTTCTTCTGTGAGAGCAAATATCATAATAATGCCTCTAACACCTTTTATCTCCACAGATTCCCATAAACATTTTTTTCCGTCTTTATTATAAAATTTCTTGCCCTTTACCTTTAAAAATTTTCCCTGCCATAATAATTTACTAGAAAATTTTCTCATAATTATTTTTTTACTATTTCATCGCCATAAACTCCGGATAGTAAATCCAAATCTTTATCACTACTAATTAATAAATCAATATTTTTATCTTTTAAGCTCTCTAAAACCTTTAAACCGGGTTCATCGCCAATATATTTTTTATAAATTTCAGAAAAGGCGGCAAAATCCTTTATAAAACAATGGCCGCCGGCTCCGCGCCCGCCCTGGTGAATCGGATTTAAATGAGTCCGGCCGATTCTCGGGTCAGCCGCCATAGAATTCTGTACTGTTTCCCATTGGCAACCCGCTTCTTTCACTAAATCATAAAGCATATTTATAAAGATAACCTTAAAATAAAACCAGCAATTGCCTCCGTATTTTATTAATTCCGCTTCCTTGGCCGAACAGATAATTTTATATGAAGCATAAGGCAATACCTCTATTACTTCCCTGGCTTTTTGCTTATACTCATCGGAAATTCTGGGGATGCCTATAATATTCCTGGTTGGGTTAGCCGCATCATAAGCCGCTGTCGCTTCGGTTAAGAATTCCGGAGAATGCATAATATAAATATCGGGGTTTTCCTCCTGGATTGACTCAGTCGTGCCAGGCAACATTGTTGATTTAATAACAGCGATTTTTCCTTCCCCGACTAATTTTATTGCTTGCCTTAAAATACTGTCATCAAAGCCAACTGGCGTAGTCGGGGTTGGTACGGCAATAAAAACAATATCACATTCCTTTATCTTGTCTTTATTACTAGCATAAGGAGGTTCAAGAGCATAGCGAACCACTTCAAAACCACGCTCCTCAAAATTATCCGCATAATTTTTTCCAATCCAGCCCTGGCCGATAAAACCGATTTTTTTGTCCATATTTGTTTTAAAGTTAATTATAAATACAATAAAATATAAAAAATACTAAGTTCTGTCTTAGCTTAAGAATAATGGATTAAAATTGTCTCTTCCTATACCTTATTATTAAATAAAATAGATAAAAAGTCAATCTACTTTGTCATCTGACAGGAAGGGGAAGTAAAAAAGCGAGATCCCCTCAAAATCTCGCTTCTGGTTAATGATTATTGAACTATTTCTAAATAATCGCACTTGTCTTCTCTTATTCGCACATAGCAGTATATTTCGCCGGGCACTATTTCAATCTTTAAATATTGCCTTTCATAACCTTTTTCTCCCCATTTCACAATTACGCAAGAAATGCCCCTGAACTTAAAAGGATGAAAGCCGGCTTTAAAAACTTGCTCTTTGCCTATATCTGTTTTGGTAAAGGGAGTTTCGCCAGCAAAAACGCCGCCGATATTTTCTATATTTTCTTCTAAGGCGCTACTATCAGGCGCTTCAAAAAAAATACTATAACTGGCCATCTTGCCATTGGTTATTTCTCCTAGGCCGTCGTCTCCTAAAGTATGAAAGAATGCCACCTCTGCCTCCTTGTTCTATCAGATTTACAAAGTTCAATTTATGGTATAATGTATAAATAGACATGCAATTTATATAATCAGCCAATCTATGAATAAAAAAACAATTCTTTACCTTATAACGCAAAGTGAACTAGGGGGCGCTCAACGTTATTGCTTTGATTTAGCCACTGATCTGCAAACCGAATACAATATTATAATTGCTTCTGGCAGCCGGGGTAGGAAAGGTGAAATAGCGAAAAAGCTAAAGCAAACTAATATT
>Ga0268279_1002035_pt1 | contig 10359 bp, 8 predicted proteins | sample saktaG_6_FD_190142 | JGI IMG/M metagenome (GOLD analysis project Ga0268279, IMG submission 190142) | Saline water microbial communities from Sakinaw Lake, British Columbia, Canada - sak_2010_1_5_80m | ecosystem: Environmental > Aquatic > Non-marine Saline and Alkaline > Saline ...
GTGGTCCACAGGCCTGATTACTTCATGATCAAAAACAGTGACTGATTCAAGATTTTTCTTGAGACTGAAGCATGTTGAAGTCATTACATCCGGATTAGCAAGTCCTTTTTCTACAAGCTCTTTCAGGACCGCCTGTATTCCTCCGGCCTGTCCCAGATCTTCAAGATGATGAGGACCAGCGGGGGAAAGGGAGCAAATATGAGGTGTTTTGGTTCCAATTTCATCGAATAATTTCAATTCTATACATAGATCCGCCTCGTGCGCTATAGCCGGGACATGAAGAACTGTATTAGTCGAACATCCTAACGCCATGTCTACTGCTATAGCATTCTTGAATGCTTCCATAGAAGCTATGTCTTTAGGCCTTATATTTTTTGAAACAAGTTCCATCACTTTCATCCCGGCTGTTTTTGCCAATCTAATTCTTTCAGCATGAACGGCTGGAATAGTGCCATTACCCGGCAAACCTAGACCGAGAGCTTCCGTCAGACAATTCATTGAATTGGCTGTGAACATACCGGAACACGACCCGCAGCCAGGACAGGCTTCATTCTCAAGATCCGCCAGTTTATCCGCAGACATTTTTCCGGCGGACACTTTACCTACTGCCTCAAATACAGTTATAAGATCAGCCTTTTTACCTTCAAATCTTCCCGCCAGCATTGGCCCGCCACTTATGACTATTGAGGGTAGATTGAGTCTCAGCGCCGCCATCAACATTCCTGGCACAATCTTGTCGCAATTTGGTATTAACACCAGTCCGTCAAATGGATGCGCCCTGGCCATAATTTCAACGGAATCAGCTATTAATTCGCGTGACGCCAGAGAATATTTCATGCCTTCATGGCCCATGGCTAAACCATCGCAAACTCCTATTGTGGGAAATTCTAGTGGTGTCCCTCCGCACATTCTTATACCAGCTTTGACGGCGTCAGCTATCCGGTCAAGGTGAATGTGGCCCGGAACCACTTCGTTAGCTGAATTGACCACTCCTATCAATGGCCGGACTATTTCCTCATCGGTTAACCCCATAGCTTTTAGCAAGGCCCTTGAAGGGGCCCTAACAACGCCTTTTTTCATTAAATCGCTTCGCACTGAGCCCTCCAAGCCTCTATTCTTCAACAGTATTATAAATTTACCTGCAATCAGGGTTTAATCAGGGTTTAAGGATCTTGTTTACCTGTGGAGCTTGAATCCGTTCATAAACAGGTAGTTCTCCCAATAGAGGCCGTGCGTACATTTTAAATTCGTCTGTTACGTTATTCACGCCACGTATAAAACTGTCAGGCATACTTTTTGTTTCTTTTGCAACTTGTTCCAAAGGCGTCAAATTGTATCGAACACCATAATCTCCAACTCTTTCTATCGTAATAGAGCCATCTATCCGGTGCCACGCCGCTATTTGAACAGCTCGTTCACCAACCTCCCGCGCTTCATGAGCGTCAAGGGCACTAACACATCCCAAGAACGATCTCTGGAGATATCCAAAAGTATCAGATCGAACTCTTTTAATTTTGAGACGCTTTTTCACCAAATCAGCTAAAGCGTCACCTAAAGATGTGTTGCCGGATAACTGCACATTCCCGTGAGCGTCTTTCTCAACCTCTTTCATCAAACCAGTTATAACTGGTTGACCACTTGCGTTTATTATTCCTTCGGATACTGCTACGACAACTCGACCGAATTCTGCGTATGTGGCATCCACACTGGCTAAGAATTCTTCAGAATCAAAAGCTTTTTCAGGCACATAAATTAGATGAGGACCATCGTCATGATATTTTCTTGCGAAAACTGACGCCGCTGTCAGGAAACCTGCGTGCCTTCCCATGACTACGCCAATATACACACCTGGAAGCGAGCGATTATCCAGATTGACTCCCATAAAGGCCTGGGCTACAAATTTTGCGGCTGACCCATATCCCGGGCAATGATCAGTAACTCTGAGGTCATTATCAATAGTTTTGGGAATATGGGTGACTCGTAATTCGTATCCCGCTTCCATGGCAAATTTGTTTACGATACGGCATGTTTCGGCTGAATCGTTTCCTCCAATATAAAAAAAATAATGAACACCATGAGCTTTGCAAACATCAAAAATCCTTTTGCAGAACTCTTCGTCGGGCTTGACTCTTGTGCTTCTTATACCGGCGCCGGGTGTAAGCGCTACCATTTCAAGGTTGTGTCGTGTGGCTTCAGTCAGATTAACAAATTCTTCGTTTACAAGTCCTTCAACTCCACGAAACGCGCCGTAAAATTGAGTGATATTTGGATACTGTCTGGCCTGCAAAACGGCCCCTACTAAAGATTCATTTATTACTGCGGTCGGTCCCCCTCCCATAGCAATTATTGCCTTGCCTGTTAATTTCTCCATTTGGTCTCTCCTGGAACAGTATTTCTTTTGAATTGATCGATATATTGAATACGCTGCCATAATTTAACTTTACGAAAATATACCATAAAATTATTGGTGGATGAAGGTCGAAGGGAACCACTTCAAAAAATCATAGTCTTTGTCACATTACTAAACTTGAAAAAATTTGATTATTGGTCTAAATTGCAATTTGCGCCCTTCTCTTTTTCATTTTTGAAAAAACCGGGAGTCAATAGTCATGTCAGATTTTGAGCCTATAGTAGTGGCCTTCTGCTGCCATTATTGCGCCTATGGCGCTGCGGATTTAGCAGGAAGTATGCGCTTGGAATATCCTCCAAATATTCGTGTCATCCGTCTCCCATGTACAGGTAAAGTTACTCCTGCTTTTCTACTACGAGCTTTTGAAAAAGGAGCGGATGGGGTGTATGTGGCAGGATGTTTAGAGGGAGACTGTCATTTTATTCAAGGAAATCTAGTGGCCAAACCACGAGTTAATTATACCAAGAAACTTATTCAAGAAGTGGGCCTCGAACCGGAGAGACTGGAAATGTTCAATATGAGCGCTGCCATGGGACCTCGATTTGCAGAAGTAGCTCGTGAGTTTGTAGAGCGAATCAGGCAACTTGGCCCCAGCCCATTGAATAAGAATTATCGAGTTCAAGGTAGCGCCGCTTAATGAATAGCCTGTTTTAGTTTCTTAACGTCCTATTGGAGGCTTGAGATGGTTATAGGTGAAAGAAAACCCTTCGATGAAATAATGAAAATGTTGGAGGGGCTAAAAAAAATCTCCGTCATGGGTTGTGGCGGTTGCGTAACCGTATGTCTCACCGGGGGCCAAGATGAGGTGCGGGTCCTATCAAGCCAAATAAGAATGGCTCGAGACAAAGAAGGTAACCCGATCGAAATTATAGAAAAAACCCTTGAGAGACAGTGTGATCCGGAGTATGTGGAACTGGCCGCTCCCGTCGCGCCGGATGTCGAAGCGGTATTGTCTATGGCTTGTGGCGTAGGTGTGCAGTTTATGGCTGAGAGGTATAAAGACCTTCCGATCTATCCTGCTTTGAACACCACTTTTGTGGGTGGATCCAAGAAAGAAGGTTATTATGTTGAAAGGTGCCAGACTTGTGGCGCATGTAAACTTTATTATACCGGTGGCATTTGTCCCATAGCCAGGTGTTCCAAGAGTCTTCTAAACGGTCCTTGCGGAGGATCCACAAACGGTAAATGTGAAATTGATCCGGAAGTGGATTGCGCATGGCAGCTTATATTGGATCGTTTAAAATCACTCAACCAAATGGATCGCTATTCAGAGATAATGCCAATAAATGACTGGCGAACCAATAGAGATGGGGGCCCTCGTAAGATGATCAGGGAGGATTTTCAAAGATGAGTGAGGAATTGAAATCAGGCAGCAGACTCGAGAAAATCTTAAGGTCTGGAAAATTTGCTGTAACAGGCGAATGTGGTCCCCCGCGCGGAGCAGATCCTGAAGTAATTCACAAAAAATGCAGTTTATTAAAAGACAAAGCTGACGCTTTCAATATAACCGATAACCAGACTTCAGTCGTCCGCATGTCCTCTATTTCCTCGGCTTTCATCATGATGCAGGATGGCCTGGAACCTGTTATGCAAATGGTATGTCGGGACAGAAACAGAATAGCTATTCAAAGTGATATCCTTGGTGGAGCTGCGCTGGGAATAAAAAACATGCTTTGTCTGTCCGGTGATCATCAAAAATTCGGAGATCATCCTCAGGCTAAAAATGTCTTTGATCTAGATTCTATTCAGCTCATAAACACTGTAAAGACCATGAGAGACGACGGCAAATTCCTCAGTGGAGAGGATATAAAAGGGGCTCCTAAATTATTCATTGGGGCGGCTGAAAATCCTTTTGCAGATCCCTTTGAGATTCGCGCCCCAAGGCTAGGCAAGAAAATCGCGGCCGGCGTTGATTTCATTCAAACTCAATGTATCTTTAACCTTAGTAAGTTTGAACTTTGGATGAAACAGGTTGTAGACATGGGATTGCATGAAAAAGTTTTTATTCTTGGTGGGGTAACCCCGTTCAAGAGTTTTGGGATGGCTAGATATATGGCTAACAATGTTCCAGGAATGGACGTCCCTGATGAACTCCTACAGAGAATGAAAAACACCCCTAAGGAAAAACAGGCTGAAGAGGGAATAACAATAGCAGTTGAAACCATTAAAAAACTGCAGGAAATTAAGGGCATAGCAGGTGTTCATATAATGGCTATTGAATGGGAAGAAAAGGTGGGTGAAATTGCCGATAAAGCCGGCCTTTTACCCAGACCGGTTCTTTAAGTTCTTTCTATACTGTCGTTATTTTAAAAAAACGGGCTGATCAAAGTTTATCAGCCCGTTTTTTTTATTTAGTAACTTTACTAATAGTCAAGATTCATAACATTTAGAGCGTTTTTTTCTATAAATTCTCTTCTCGGCTCAACTTGATCGCCCATCAACGTTGAAAAAATTTCGTTAGCTTTCACCGCATCATCAACGGCGACCTGAAGTATTTTCCTGTTCTCCGGGTTCATTGTAGTATCCCACAATTGATCTGCGTTCATTTCACCAAGACCTTTATATCTCTGAATTGTGAGTTTCTTGCGACCTTGTTCAACCGCTGTTTCGACCAGAATTTCGAGATTAGGAATTTCTATTTCATTTTGTTCATTTTCAAGAATAAAAGGGGGATTGCCGATGTTATTTACTTTTAACGCTATAGCGGACATTTCCATAAACGAAGGTGATTCCGTCAGTTCAAAATCAATGAGAGTTTTTCTCTGAAGGCCGTTTCTTTGTGACTTGATCTCAATAAAATATTTGGATTCTTCCTCATCTTTATCTATTTTAACTTCATTGATCAATAAATTAATATCCAATGTAGCTGCTCTTTTTTTCATTTTTTCTGTACGCAGTTTACATTGTTCATAATCAGACAGGTCCTTTTCATTCAATCCTTCCATGATAAAAGATTTTAATACCACCGAATCCATATTTTTTCGTTCAAACAGAGCCAGAATTTTTTCCATTCTAAGAATAGTCTTAATGAGATTTATCAATAATGGTCCTTCAACATATGAATCATCCTTTTGTCGGAGCCGCATATTTTCAAGTCCATTTTTCAGTATTATGTCCTCAAGTGAAGCTTCATCCTTTATATAAACTTCCGATCTTCCCTTCTTGACTTTGAATAATGGTGGTTGGGCGAAATATAGATAACCTCTGCTGATAATTTCGGGTACACATCTAAAAAAGAATGTTAACAAAAGTGTCCTGATATGGGATCCGTCTACATCAGCATCTGTCATAATAATTATTTTGTGATATCTGATCTTGGAAATATCAAAATCATCATGAATTCCTGTCCCAATTGCAGTTATAAGAATCCTAATTTCAGCGCTTTGGACTATTTTATCGAACCTGGCTTTTTCTACGTTTAGTATTTTCCCCTTCAACGGCAATATGGCCTGACTTCTTCGATCTCGACCCTGTTTTGCAGAACCTCCAGCGGATTCACCTTCAACTATAAATAGCTCTGATTCTGCTGGATCCTTTTCTTGACAGTCGGCCAGTTTGCCAGGAAGAGCTGAGGATTCAAGAGCGCTTTTCCTTCTTGTAAGTTCTCTGGCTTTACGAGCGGCTTCTCGAGCCCTACTGGCTTCAATTGACTTCTGGATGATCCATTTTGCTGAATGAGGATTCTCCTCAAGGTATTCAGACAATTTTTCGTTAATGAGCTGTTCGACTATACCTCTGATATCCATATTCCCAAGTTTGGATTTTGTCTGACTGTCAAACTGTGGATTTAGAATTCGTACACTGACAACTGCTGTCAAACCTTCTCGTAAATCATCTCCGCTAATATTGGTTTGCGTTTTTCCATTCTTTAATAGATTTTTTGAACTGGCGTATTGATTCATTGTTCGGGTCAGACCAGCTCTGAATCCAGAAAGATGAGTCCCTCCTTCAAAGGTGTTTATATTGTTACAAAACGAAAATATATTTTCAGTATATCCATCATTGTACTGTATGGCGCATTCTACAAAGTTGCTGTCTCGTTCACCACTAATGTAGATTGGTCGGCCATCCATTGTTTTTTTTGCTCTGTTGAGATGTTCTACAAACGAGACTATGCCTCCCTCGAACTCAAATACCATCTGGGGTTTTTGAGATCGTTCGTCATCAAAATTTATCCGAAGCCCTTTATTTAAAAAAGCTAACTCTCTAAGTCTAGAAGCTATAATTTCATAATTAAATTCAATATCTCCAAAAATCTCAAAGTCAGCCTTGAAAGTAATTTTTGTCCCATTTCTTTTTGTAGCGCCTACTATTTCAAGCTCTGAATATTTTTTTCCTCTTTTATAAATTTGACGATATACCTGTCCTCCTCTCCTGATCTCCAATTTTAATGTTTCAGACAATGCGTTGACTACTGATACTCCTACTCCATGGAGACCACCCGATACTTTATATGTATCACTATCAAATTTCCCTCCAGCGTGTAATATCGTCATTACAACTTCTGCCGCTGATATTCCCTCAGTTGGATGAATTTCCGTAGGTATGCCCCTGCCATCGTCTTCTATCGTAACTGAGGAATCCAGATGAATAGTGACATTTATATTTGTGCAAAATCCGGCCAAAGCTTCATCAACTGAATTGTCTATTACTTCCCATACCAGTTGGTGAAGACCATCTGAACTAATGTTCCCAATATACATTCCTGGAGTATTACGGACCGCTTCCAATCCATCTAATACTCTTATCCGATCTGCGCCATAATCGTTTGAATCAACCAATTGTTTAAAATCGCCTTTCAAATAATATTAGATGCAAATTTCTATTTATTAACATGGATTTTTTTATCTACGCATCGGCATCACGATACTGAAATAGTTCAAATCTTTTCCTGTGGTAAACTTCAGTGGTGCGCCTTCTTTGAAATATTCTATGGTTATAGTTTCAGAATCCAAATTTGAAATAGCCTCGATAAAATAACTAACATTAATTATTAATTCTATTTCCTCTTCTCCTGAATAATCCAATTCCATCGTATCACTTGCAGCCCCTAGATCAGGATGATTTACACTAAATTCTATTTGATTTTTAGTTATTTTAATATTTACGCCCTTGTTTCTATCGGAAGTTAAAATTGACATTCTTTTCAGAGATTGTAACAGTAGATTTCTTTTGGAAATAATTGTTCTAGTCTTCTCACCAGGCAATACTCTCGTGTAATCCGGATAATCCCCTTCTATCAACCTTATAGTCATTATGCCTTTTTCAGTTTTTACGAATAAATTTTTCGATTCAAACCCGATTTCCGCATTGTCTCTTTGTCCTTCCAGTAGTCTTTTAAGTTCCATGAGACCCTTTTTGGGAACAATAACTTTTGAAACAAGTGGTATGTTTATCTCTTCGTCTATTAGAGCCAGACGATGTCCATCAGTAGCCACAAATCTCGTTTTATTTTCAATCTTCTCAATTAGTATACCGTTAAGATTGAATCTGGAATCATCATTAGATGATGCAAAAAGAGTCTTTTCCAGCATGTGCAAAAGTTTCTCACACGATATTTCACTTGTTTCTACAACTTCCGGGTTAGACCATGCTGGAAAATCCGCAGGATCCATTCCTGCAAGATTGAATGATGATCGTCCAGAGGTAATTTTAACTCTAAATCTCTCTTCTAGTTCCACTTTGACTAATCCTGGAGTGAGTTCTTTAACAATTTCAAGAAACTTTCTGGCCGGTAAAGTGGCTAACCCATCTGAAGAGTTGGAACAAGTGTAACGAACTTTTATACCTACTTCTAAATCGGTTGCTGTCATATATAGAAAAGAATCCTTAATTTCAATCAAAGTATGGGTAAGAATAGGTAAAGGAGATCTTCTTTCAGTTATCGACACAATCTTGGACATACCCTCAGTAAGTAGATCTCTATCGATTTCAAAAATCATGGATCATCTCCTTAATTCTTAAGGTTTTTATATTAGAATAATATTTAGTAATAATCATAGGTCCTGTGAGTATAGTGAAAATATGTTTTTTAACCTTTAGATAAGCCGAAAAATCTGTTGATAGAAAATGATGTAGTTCTGTGAAAAAAATGTGAATAACTTGAGATTTTAATATATCAACATCCTTTCCACAGTTTTTACTCAATTTCATAAATTGTCAAATGTCCCTGATATCTTTTCTGAGAGCTTCAAGAACAGATTTTAAAGAGTTGTCGGTTTCTAAACTTTTTTCAATTTTCTTTGCGCCATAAATTACCGTTGAATGATCTTTACCTCCGAAGGCTGTACCTATTTCAGGGTAAGAAAGATCAGTGAGATTTCTTGCCAAGTACATCCCTACCTGTCTTGGAAGAGAATACATTTTATGTTTCTTTTTTGACTTTAAATCAGAAGCTTTGATGTTGAAGGCTTTGGAAACATGAGTGATGATATCTTCAATTGTTATAGCTTTTGAGTTCCTGTGCAAAATTTCTCTAAGCGCCAATTTTGCCAAATCTATAGATACTGGTATGCCCTGCAAAGAACTCATGGCTATGACGCGTATCAAATATCCAACGAGTTCTCTAATATTAGATTCTACCTGTGAGGCGAGGAAATATGCTACATCGTCAGGTAAATTAAAAGAATCCTCAAAGGCTTTTCTTTTCAAGATGGCAATCTTAGTTTCGAGATCAGGCCGACCTATGTCAGCAATCAAACCCCAGCTAAAACGAGATCTGAGTCTATGTTCCATATCTGAAATTTCGTTTGGAAATCTATCAGATGTAATAACTATCTGGTTTGAAGCTTCATAAATAGCATTAAAAGTGTGGAAGAATTCCTCTTGAGTTCTTTCTTTTCCAGCAATGAACTGGATGTCATCAATCATTAACAGATCAAGTTTACGATACTTATTTCTAAAATCTATCATTCTGTCAAATCGAAGGGCGTTAATCATCTCGTTTGTAAATTCTTCAGATGTTACAAAAGCAATATTTTTGGATCGGTCTTTGATTGCAATATAATAACCTATGGAACTCATCAAGTGAGTCTTGCCCAAACCCACACTTCCATAAATGAACAAAGGATTATAACTTCCACCGAGGTTTTCGGATACAGATTTGGCTGCAGCGTGCGCAAATTGATTGCAGGATCCTACCACGAAACTTTCAAAAGTATATCTGGGATTAAGATTTCGTCTTCTAACAAGCTCATTGGTTTTAGGAGAAACGTGTTCAGATAAGTCAGGCTTGTTCAAATCATCAAATGCAGGACTATTGAAAGAAATTTCGTCTCGACTTTTTATTTCTACAACAAAATTATTGCCTGTTATCTCAAAAATTGTTTCAGATATTAGATCAATATAATGATCTTTTATCCAACCAACAAAGAAATTATTAGGAGCTGTTAATGAAAGTTCTTTTTTAGAAATGCTCTGGCACGAAAGAGGAGACAACCAAGTGATAAAAGTGTGTTCGTTCACTTGATCTCGTAGTTTTTGAAGGCATTGATCCCAAATGTTTATCATATAAAAATTCTAACAAAATTAATAAGATATTATCTTTTAAAAATAACATGTGATCAATACATTTTCAAGTTAATTCTTCTGAAACGCCAAGCACATCCAAAAGGCGAATAAGTTGTTCCTGCGAGAAAAAATGCAGCTCTATACGACCAGAACCGACAATATTCTTCTTAATAGTTACCTTTGATGAAAATTTTCTCGAAAGTGTTTTTTCAAGATTGTCCAAATGAAAATCGGAAGCTCTTTCATTTGGAGTAAGATGTGAAAACTGTTTTTTCTTGAAATTTTGAACTATACGTTCCAAATCTCTAACCGATAGTTGTCTTCTTACAATTTTGTCAGATAAAGATAACTGAGTTTCAATATGATCAATAGCCAACAGCGTTCTGGCATGACCCATAGACAACTCACGATTTCGCATACGAATTTTTATGGATTCCGGT
>Ga0268279_1002043_pt1 | contig 10321 bp, 4 predicted proteins | sample saktaG_6_FD_190142 | JGI IMG/M metagenome (GOLD analysis project Ga0268279, IMG submission 190142) | Saline water microbial communities from Sakinaw Lake, British Columbia, Canada - sak_2010_1_5_80m | ecosystem: Environmental > Aquatic > Non-marine Saline and Alkaline > Saline ...
GCGCAAGCTCAGGGCTTTAATGCCCGTTGGCTGGGAGCCACCTTCGAGTAATCACCGGCGCATGAAGTTCGACTGCCAGATAGAGGATTTGGAGGAGATTGACCGGTTGATGAGGCGGAGACCGCGTTATCCGAAAGAAGTGAGTTTTGCTCATTGAAGAGGGGAAGCAGGTAAGATGAAAGCAGCCCTATACGCTAGAGTCTCAACAACAGACAAAGACCAAAACACGGAGGTCCAGCTATCGAAACTCTGGGACTACTGCCAGGAGATGGGGTGGATTGTTTATCGGGAATATGTCGATGAAGCCTCGGCTGCTGACTTCTTGGGAAGAGTAGGCTGGAAACACCTGATGAAGGACGCCGCTCTACACAAGTTTGATGTGCTGCTCGTCTGGAAAATAGACCGCGCCTTCCGCTCCGTTATTCATGCCGCCAATACCCTAAGCATGTTAAGGGGTTACCGGGTGGGCTTTCGGAGTTACATGGAGTCATCTATTGATACCACCACTCCCCATGGTGAATTTATCTTTAATATTATGGCAGCAGTGGCTGAGTTGGAGAGGCGGACGATAAGTCAGCGAGTCCGGGCTGGGATGGACTATGCGAAACGGCACGGAACCAAGTCGGGCAATAAGATTGGTCGGAAAAGATACGATGTGCCCTTTTCAATCGTTTGTAAAGCTCTCCAGGCTTGCTGTGGCAACTATTCGGCAGCGGCAAGGCGGATATTTGAAGAGACCGGGATAAAAGTTAGCCCGGGGTTTGTGCAGACAAGGGTGAAGAGGGAGGATAAAACGCTGGAGGACATTTTGGGCCAGCCTTTGCAAAACCTTGCCCCAAAGTCGGGGCAAAAACAGCTAGCAAAGGAGGCTTGAGGAAAGATGTTTGCAAACCAGGTCTTTTGTGAGAGAAGGTAAGAAGAGCGCACCCTGAGTTTGGCTAAATAAAGCTCACAAGCTGTAGAGTTATGGGGACTCTGGTAGATTATTAGGGAAAAGATTTTTCCTTTTACTTGTGTAACTTTTTGGCTTATTGTTGGATTGCCAAACTAAGGCGCACCTAATTAATAGTTAGGCAGCTTTTACCCAACCTAAACAGGCTTATTGCCCCTAAGTCGTTGGTTCGATTAGTAAGAAATACTCAGAAGAGGTGTTACAAAGACCGCATCATTCCAACTTTGTAACTATGAGATCCCTTCAAGCAGCTTCCACACTTCGTAGTAGTCTTGTCCTTCTGCTCCGAGTGCACGAGTCCAGATCTCTCGATCAGATTCTTTTAACCTCGACCGCATTTGTGATAATGGAATATGCTGTTCCTTAATTCCAAGAGTATCTGCAATTGGCTGTGCAGCTGTACGAGGTATCCCTAATAGTCGAAGAGCAATTGCTTCATCCGTATTGACTCCGTAGTAAATAAATGCTGGTAAATTACGAATACTCTGTTGTTCTTGTTCCGTTAACTTGGCCAAAAGATCACCTATATTCAATGCTTGTAATGCAGACAGGCCCCATGAAGCCGTTTGAATCAGTTTGCCGAATACACTTCTACAGCAGGTTGTTATTGCTTTAATCGGCTCTATTGGGTTCCCTTGTGCATCCTTGGAGAAATATTCTTGTGCCATTTCTGTTATACTAGCACCATTAACCCAACTACGAACCATGCGGGCTAATAGATCTCCGCCTGGAGCTTGTCCCCCTGTAGCTTCTCGAAGATTTTCGCGCAGCTCGGGTACAGCTAATAAAATGCCCATCAACTTTTGAAGATTCCGAATATCTCCTCCGAACAATCTAGTGGGATCCCAAACGTCCTGCGAAATACGTTCATCGTGTAGTCTTGCCAGAGCGCCACTAACGCTTTCCCACGAAAATCCTGTATTGTCAACTAAGATAAGCGGCTTGCCACTTAGATGTTCAGCGTATTTTAGTACGGCTGATATTAAACGATTTGCCCATTCAGGATTTGTACGTCGTAGGCTCTGGAACCCAAGTGTACCTCGCATGACTTGCTCAACCTCGCTAACAAAACGATCGGGATCGCCAATTTGACGGTACGTATGTGCGAGATATTGTAAGAAGGCTGACCACTCGGGTCTATAATATAATTGTTGCAAATCAAGCTGTCCAGATGATGACAATAAAGCACTTCTTACCATTTCAATTAATGTAGAGTTTAACGATGACACACTACGATGAATGAACTGGCGTAAATTGTTTGCTTTTTCATCGTCAGTTGCGGCAAGCGCAATGATGCCAACACTGCTTTGTTCCACACGTCCTGCACGACCTGCAATATTCCAAAAATCCTCCGGTGGCATATCGACAGGCCCTTTTTGATACTCATAGTACTTGTTTTGAGCGAATACCACGCTAGAAACCGGGAAATTCACTCCCTGAGCGATAGTTGTCGTAGCGACAAGAATATTGATATCTCCATTTTCCAGAAGCCACTCCATTAATCCTCTGGCTTCATCTGAAAGACCAGCATGGTGTATGCCAACACCATAATCTAACAATTCACACAGTTCAAAGCCTTCTCCGTATTCTTTCTCTAGATAACGCTGCACGAGTTGCACCTTGTCATTCGTAGGCACTTTGTTACTCTCTTTAAAATACCGAGCTAGACTCCACACCCAATCTGGTCTTGAGGATAAAATAATCACAGAGCCGCGGGTTTTTAATTGCTCTGCTGTTACAGCCGCTAGTTTGCTAGCATTAGATTTCACACCGGTCCAGTTCACACGTAGTAGTTGTTCCGTAGTAAGCTCCAGCCGTTCAGGCACTGTTAGCGTATTTTTACTTGTATGTACAGTTTCTAGATTGATATAGAACTGACCCGATTCTGTTCCTTTTTGGGGGATACTCAATACTATTGCTCTATCATTTGGTTGCCAATCTACTGCTAGGGATATATCGTTACAACTGTCGGGTGCGAGCCAACGTGCTATTTCTGATGCATTTTCAATGAAAGGAGTAAGTAAGAGAAATTGGGCATTACGACACTCCCTGTTTATAGTCGCTAATAATAGTTCAAGTTTGATCCCGCGCACTCTTTGTTCAATATTGTGAGCTTCATCAACTACTACTAGGGTTAGTGGTCGACCAATTTTTTCTTCCCACCCGCTTCGCAACATGAGATCAAGTTTTTCTGGGGTTGTTACTAGAACTCGGAAACGAGTATCATCATTCTGATCCGTAAGAAGACTCATTTCTTGACTATCCACTTCTAAAGCTGGGCTTACTCTTTCTACGTTTACATTTAAAGGCGTAAAATCACGCCTAAGGCGGACGCATATTTGATTTACTAACGCTCTAGTGGGGACTAAATAAGCAACCCAACCTCTTTCGTAGTCAAATTGATTTAAAGCCTGCAAAATCCTAAACTCCGCAATTAATGTCTTTCCACTTGAAGTAGGTAAATTGACAACTACAGAGCGGTGGCTTGAACCTAAAAGCCCTTGCTCACGTAATGCATATCGCTGCGGAGGTAACATTTCAAATATAGGATTTGATCGCTCGTGAGAAACCAGGCTTCTTACAAAGTCGGTTACGCGTGAATTAACTGCGCGTGTAAGTGTCCATATACAGTTATCAACCAGCTGTTTTGCAGTTCGTCGTAACAAACGCGCAATAGATTCCAGGTCAACAAGCTCAGCACGTGAACTCGCTATTATCGCCCGATCAAACTGCGAATCTAACTGTTCCCGAATATCAAAATAGCCACCTACTTGACCCTGTGTTGTATATAGAGCTAGTATTTCCGCTGCTTTCGTGAGATGATAAAGGGAAACAAGTTCCCAAGCGGCTGCAGTTTGAGAGCTCTCTGTTTCATCTAGATATTTTGACTCAAAATTGCCTTGCTGTTCCCGGAGCGCCTTTATCATTTGTTGCACTGTATCCAAATCTTGCCAGCCATCTTTCCGAATTAATCGTAACCAGATATCTAGAACAGTGGACCAAGTGCGTTCCCCCCACAATTCTGACTGAATTGGTAATTCTAGCCAAGGTTTTTCCTTTAGGAATCTAGAAGCATCAACACCTCTATCAGCCAATACACCTAGGCAGGATAAACGCAAATACATTTTTGCCATTTCGAAAGGGACATCCGGAGTTGGCAAGACACGCATTAATTGAAACGCTGTACTACTAGCAGCCCGCAAGGTATCCAGCTGCTCTTCTTCATCAATTAAATCTAGAGCAGCTATTTCATGCATTTCTGCTATATGCTGGAGGTTCTCGTCTTTAAGATCCAGAGTATCTTTTATAGCATGGTTGATTAGCCGTCGTGCTGATTCAGTACACGAGTTTTTCACTTGCTCTTCATCTAATGCATTTATAATCCAGGATTCCACGCATCATCCTCCAGCAAGTATTGAATTCCATTGACTAATGGGGGAAGGCAAATACCAAGCACAAAGTTCAACACTCGAAGGAACTTCTACACACGAAGATAATGTTTTACCTCTATTTTCAAGATCTAGATTGTTTGGGGTGGTATCTCGCATAAGCATGCCAAATAACATCACGGTTTTTCCAGCAGAGTTAAGATAGTTTTTCACTGCTTCTTGATACATAGGCCAGAAATGCGTATTCTTACACCTTGGATGTAGCCATTTGATCAAGCAGCGATGAACCTGAATGTTACTTGCTAATTTGTCCAATTGATGAATCATTCCGCTCCTACCATCCATAACCGATGGTGGTGCAGACGTATCTTCCGAAGTCTTTACCTCGCCTAACGCTAGCATTGTTATTTGGTTAATTGTGATAAAGCCCACCAAATCGGCTCCTGGCAAGCAGGCCTTTGGTGTGCGTTTATCTCTTTCCATGTTCCATGGCCACGACACTCCGCACTCTTCTTCCAGCATACATTCTGCGAGGGCTTCACCAATCTCCCAAGGTTCTGGATCCTGTGCTGGTTCTAATAACAGGCGTCTCAAAGTGTCGACCGCCATATCGGTAGAGACTAAGGCACTTAGGTCAGAAGAGAAGATGCTATTGAGATCCTCATCACGTAAACGAGCTCGAACTGAGTTATGGAGGTAGTCAATAAATTCGGAATTGTTAACCACTTGCTTTCCTTGCCACTTTATACATCCTTCTGTTTCCCCGTAGCAAGTCTTGTATGAAAGCACGTTAGTATTCTCACTTGTGGTTAATTCAAGCTATGGCAACCTTACCTATTGTTTTTCTAATCATACAGAGTTTCTATCAATTGTCAAGCACCTCCTACGAAATCCATCGACTGCTAGCTAGGATTTGATATGAGTGGGTCGAGTTTAAAACAGAAAAGGGATTGAGTGTTAACCTACATAGATAATATCTAGCTAATTAAACAAAAAGATTTCCTAATAATTGTCAAGGGTCATTCATTTGACCTCCCTGTATCTCTGAGTTAGACTTATTTTCGGGAGACGGCTTGGACTGGTACAGGTTGAGGAGCTTCAGTTGCCTCGTTTGTCCTGTAAGTCGCTGTCTCCCTAGCCTTACTGATTTTGCTATTGCGCCGGCGTCTCTCGCGCCGTATGTCCTCTGACACATGGTATTTGGAGAGGATAAGTTTCCTGGTCTCATCCTTGCTAATGAGCTTACCCTCAGGATCCCTCAGCTCATATGGTCTATCCTCCTTGAGCACTGCCAGTATCCTGGCTCCAAGATGGCTCATCACTGCTCCCATAGCCTGCTTATGGTTCTTGCCATGATAAACCATCTCGCGATAGTAAACGGCGGCAAGCTGGGGATCCCAGCGGCGGCCTATGTCACCTGCCTGATAGAGAGCCATCCTCATGATGGATGGCCCGGCTTTGGTCATTCTCAGTCCCTTGGCCTCCACATTGGAGGATTGCCTCGCTCCCGGCACTACCCCCTCATAATTGGCAAAAGCGGACTGGTTTGGAAAACGTGCCGGGTCGCCCACCGCTGCCAGGAAGATCGGCGCCGTATGTTCCCCAACACCCGGTATGGTTCGCAGATTGTCCGAGGAGTGGAGTTTCTGATAGAGTTCCGCAATGCGACGTGCTAGGGCTTCAGACTCAATTTCATCTGCTTCCAGCATCCTTAATTCCCGAGCTATTTCATCCTGGAGATCCATGAAAAAGTCCTCGTTGACTGTTCCAGCCGACTCAGATAGCTTACATACAGCAGCCACGCTCTGACATGCCAGAAAAACCAATCTGGTCTGTGCCTTGCTCCATTTGCTATGGTAGCTGTTTTTACTCAGGAAGGCATGGAGAGCATCTTCCCCATCTCGAACTACGATAAAGGGATTCAGCCGGGACTTCAGGAAAGCCCTGATCGGAGAAGACCAAGCATCATTGAAAGTTCGACGTACACCTGGCAGGTATCCATCGACGATGGCAGAAATCCTGACCTTGCGACCAGTGGTATCCTGTTCTATCCGCTTCCGCTGGCGTGTAAGCCGTTGCAGGGCATGGATTTCAGCTGGAGGTAAGTAAATCTCGTCCATTTGTTCCGGGTCGATGAAAGGCATTTTGGCTAAGGTAAGGGCATCGAGACGATCGCTTTTGACTGGTCCTCGCAGATACCGCCGCAAGGCGGCCACTTTCTGTGTCTTGGCTTTCACCAGCCGGCAACCAGGATGGCAAGATCGTAAATAGACAGCTACCATCAGCCATGGTAAGCCCGCGGGTTCAAGGACTATGATGGGATTAGCCCCGTCCTGGAAAACATGTTCTTCCAAGGTGGCCAGTCCCTCCGGTGTGGTCTGAAAGCTGAAGCTATCACAGGGTTGTGCTCTCTCATCCAGACAGCGCGCTCTGTGCTGCCCCTGATGTAAGTCGATGCCTACACTGCGAATCATATTAGTTCCCTCCTCAAGCAAAATTCGGGCTCGGTTGAACTTTAGCCGGACCCTTTGCCCATTCATGCGCTTGATGCGGGGCTAGCCACTATGGACCCCCCAATTTCCTGAATCGGGCCACTTCAGGGCCGGCAGGCAATCAAATTGACGGGGCAGATCATACTCCCCAACGGATTGTGCACCTCACCGGAACCCGTTAGGCTATATTTTAGCCTAATCAGAAAGAGTCTACAGCCTGGAAGTAATATACATGACGGAATGTGCAATCGGACAGGTATCGACTTAGTGGACGAGGAGCCCCCTATGATAGAAGGTAGAACTTTTTCCGAGACCTCCAGTCTTCTATAATAGTTCGAATCCAATCTGCGAAGCTATGCCGCTGTTATTGTTACCTTGATGGATTCTGGATTACCAAGCTCTTTGACCTGCTCTTTGGTCAAATATATGGTAATTGGATGGTCTTCCTTATTCTCCTTGAATCTCCAAGTGCCTGGTGTTTCTTTATCTTTGATAAGTACGATTTCCACTTGTGCTACCTCTTCTTTATTTGCCTCGCCCTTTGTTTGTACTGTCTTCTTTGTATTTACCTTACCCTCCACCACCGCAATCTCCCCCGGCGCCAACCCATACAGCTCATAGACCATCTGGTCAATCTGGCTCTCCAGTTCCTTGACCTTGGATTGTTTATCCTTATCTCCCTGATAGTCCACCGATGTGGCGAGATTAAGAATATTATCTACAAGGCTAATAAAAGGTTGCTGCTCGTTTTCCCTCAGTAGAGGTAATGGCAAATTATTTATCATTTCCTTAGTGAAGTTTGTGCCCAGATTGTAACTTGACGAAGGATACCGCTCTCGCAAGTAAAAAAAGGCAAGTTGACTATTGATTATAGATAGCAGGAACTTCAATAATTTTAGGTTACTTTCGGTGATAATTAAAGTCGACTTTCCTGGAATAATGCTACCATCCGAATCTAAGCAAGCATCCAGCAGGTTTAAACCCTTGATTATGATTTTAGGTTGTACCGATTTTTGTTCATAGGTATTTTGAAACAATCGTAAAAACCTATCCTTATCTACAACAGGACAAAGATATTTATTTCCTAAATAAGTCATTTCTTTATTACCCCACCTTGGGTAATATTTGCCAATTGTTCCGGTATTCACTATTTTTAGTTGCTTGTTTCTGTCAAAAGCCCCCTTCGAGTTGTTAATAAGAGGCTTCAATTTATAGGCATCTGATGTAGCACAAGCATTCTCGCAAATAGCTAAATCCGATACTTTGCTGGATATAATCTCAATCTTAAGTAAAAGATTGAGATGTTCTGAAAAAAGATAGTCAAAAGCAAAAGGTGGTTTTAATGACCCTTTATCTATCGTCCTTTTAAATATGAATCTATCACGTTCAGAATCAAGGATTTTTAATTCTTGACTTTGCATATTCAAAAAGACTGATATTATTGAATCCACGTTTGAGCTTTCGAAGACCCCTCGACCAGACCTGAGTATACTAAAAATATTGTTAACTGAAGCTATTCTCAGCGCGTCCCCAAAAGGTTTTGATATCCATTTATCCGGAGTAATGAATGTTAACACTCCATTTTTATTCGTTTTCATTGCTTTCAGACCCAATTCAAGAAAGGCTATGTATATATCCCAGTTTCCCTTTGTCATTGTGTAAGTTCTTTGAATTTCCTCGCGAAGACTTTTTTGACCCAAATTAACCATAAGTTCTGAGTCGATATAAGGCGGATTAGCAATAATGATGTCAAATCCATCTTCAATGCCAAACATCCATTCCGGGTCAAACCACCCATTGGATTTGTAAGAGAACGGGTCCCATTCCGCTAACTTCTTAGCTTCCCCATCCACAAGCAACCAGGCGTTTTCTTCCTGTAATTTTGTTTGGGTTTGGCGGAATTTTTGCTCGATATCCACTTTATCTTTTCCGGAACTACGCAGATATTTGTCTCTGAGGTTTTTCAGTGTCTTGATGTGTTCTGAAACACCCAGGGTACCCTGCCGTTCAACCCTGGCGGGTAAACCTATCAGTGTATTAGCTGCTACGAACTTGAATTCCAGGTTGGGCAAAGGCTCGATGCCGCGGTTTTCTTCATTATCCAAAACGAGTTCGTCTACTACTAACGAGAGAAAACACCTTAGCTTAGCAATCTCCACGGCAATCGGCTGGATATCCACTCCATAGATAGAATCTCTAATAATCATTAACTTGCGGATATAATCCCAGTTTTCCCTCTTAACGTTCTTTTCCACGGTCTGACGAACTATGCTGTCCAGAGTGCTTAGGTATTGGCCTCTCCAAATCTCAAGTTTGGGGTCGACCTTTTCCAATACGAGTAGCATGCGGTGCAAAATACCCATCGGGAAAGCACTGGAGCCACAAGCCGGGTCGATGACTTTGACTTCTTTAAGAGATATAACTAAGCTGTTTTTCTGTTCATTAGTAAGTTCAACAATTTCATCTTCGTAAGAAAGTAAGGAATTGAGCTTATCCTCGGGAATGTTAGCCTTGGTAAGCAAATATTGCTTCAGGGATTGCTCCACCATGTAGTCCACGATGACACGCGGGGTGTAGTAACTGCCGGTAGCCTTGCGGGCAGTCTCCCCAGTCTCCGGCACCACCTCTGCAAGAAGGTTTTCAAATATTCGGCCCAGCATTTCCGGGTCAACAGAGACATCGGCATCAACTATGCTGTTTTCATCAATAGTGAAGTTATACTGTTCGAGCACTGTGAAGAAATCCGAAAACCATTTATCAGGTATCTTCAGCACATTGATTAAGGATGGCTTGTAAAAATCGTTCTCGTGCGGTTCAAACAAACCACCGTTTAAAAAAGGTACTCTCTCTGCCTCTGGAATTGTAACGGTTGTTCGGTCTTTAACGGGTGTATTCATCAGCCTAAAGAATAACGGCTCCAAGATAGAGTGGTAGTAATTTGCGTGGCTTCGAACTGCTGCTACAGATAGTGCTTCTTTGGCGATAAGAGGAATTCCTTTGGCAGACTTCTTGTGCTTTAGAAACCAGCAGAATATAGAGCGGCCAATGAGACGCACTGCGAATTCTTCATAAGTCTTATTATCATCACTAACCGACGGTAAGCGCATTTCTCCATCATAATCATTTTTACCTGTCAGACGATAAAAGAATTCAGCCACCTTAATGTAGAACTCTTTATTGACCTTCTCTACCGAGAAAGCATCCTTAATAATCTCCAAGCTCGCAAAATTGCAAGTACCTACTCTATCCAGGAAGGTCTTATTGGTTAGACCGGGGTTAACAAAATAGGTAAAGCGGCGGAAGTTGCTCCAGATAAGACGAGTAGTATCAGGCGTGCCATAAACCAAACTCAAACGGAAATTACCACTAGGGTCATTAAAGACAAAAATACCGGCATCATACCGCATATACTGTCTGAGGATTTTCTTGGCTTTTTCATACTGGGCTTTTTTGCCGCTGCGCTCCGTTAAATCCCCGGCTATATTCGC
>Ga0268279_1002046_pt1 | contig 10314 bp, 15 predicted proteins | sample saktaG_6_FD_190142 | JGI IMG/M metagenome (GOLD analysis project Ga0268279, IMG submission 190142) | Saline water microbial communities from Sakinaw Lake, British Columbia, Canada - sak_2010_1_5_80m | ecosystem: Environmental > Aquatic > Non-marine Saline and Alkaline > Saline ...
TTGCCTTAGCTTTTGGGGTGTCAGCGGCAATTGGAATTATTTTCGGTTATTACCCAGCCCGTAGAGCCGCAAAATTAAATCCAATTGAGGCGTTAAGATATGAATAATCATTAAAGCATAAAAAAATAAAAACATTAAAACACAGAAAGTAAATATAAATTATTTAAAAAATATGACATATTCAAAATCTAAATTGAAATTTAAAAAAGTGTTTTTGTTTTTTTGTGTTTTTTGTGTTTTAGTTTTAATTACTGGTTGCGCAAAAAAAGTTGATACTAATAATACAGACCAAAATCAACAGCAATCTCAAGAAAATCAAATGCCAACTTGGAATGAAAACTTTGATGAAGCTAGTTTAAGCGATTTGGAAATTGGTCAGCAGATTTCAGTATCGGGAACTGAAAATAGCGACAATAGTATTAGCGCCAATCAAATTATGATCGGTAATGATGAAACTGATTTTGAAAATATGGGCGATAGGACAATGCGTCCGCCAGCGGGTAATAATAGTGATGGACAGAGTAATAACAATCAACTTCAACCGCCAGCAGGATTTAATAATGGTCAAAGACCTGATTTTCAGAATATGAGTGACGAGGAAAGAGCTAAAATGCGCGAGCAAATGGGAGCAGGAGGAGGAACTGCCGGTGGTGGACGGGTTAGGTCAGGCAATTTGAGTAATGGTGCGACTCGCTTGGTCGGAGAAATTCTTTATAAAGACGATACAACTATTACTTTAAAATTAACAGATGGCGGGTCAAAGTTAATATTTTATTCTGATGAGACTAAAGTGATGAAATTTAAAATAAACAGTAGTGAGTTAAAAGAAGTAGAAGATTAAACAAAAATAATTTTAAGAAAATTAAAGCGCCTTTTCTTGGGGTGTTTTTTTATTTGACAAAATATTATTATGGGTATATACTTAATACATAAAGGTCGCAGTTGTGTATAAATAATTAAATAAAAATATATGCCTAATTTAAATAGAACAGGTCCAAGAGGTCAAGGTTCAATGACAGGTAGAGGAATGGGAAATTGCAGTGGAGCAGTTAATTCTGGACAAGCGCAAGGATTTGGTCGTGGCAGAGGTTACGGTTTTGGCAGAGGATTTGGTTTAGGATTTCGCAGAGCAACTCAATCAGATGACATTTCAGATACACAAAATTATTTGCAAGATTTAAAAGATGAGATAAAAGAAGCGGAAGCTTATTTAAAAGATCTTAAAAGCCAAAAATAAAGAATAAATAATGCTCACCTTGTTTAGGTGAGTATTATTTTTTGTGTTTTTGATAAAATATTTCTTAAAATAAAATTATGAATAATAAATTTTTACAAACTTGGAAAAAAACAAAACAAACAATAATTGCAACCTTGCCTTTGGTAGTAGGTGTGCTTTTGTTAGTTAGTTTTTTAAATTTATTATTAAAATCAAGTTGGCTAACAAAATTATTTCAGCAAAATATTTTTGTAGATTCTTTTATTGGAACAATTATTGGAAGTCTGGCAGCTGGCAATCCAATTACTTCTTATGTTTTGGCTGGTGAATTTACGCAAGTTGGTGTTGGTTTAGCTGTTGTTACTGCTTTTATTTTGTCTTGGGTAACAGTTGGGTTGATTCAGCTACCAGCTGAAACAATGATGCTTGGTAAAAAATTTGCAATATTTAGAAATATTTTAAGTTTTATTAGCGCTATTTTAATTGGTTTAATTGTTCAATTAATTTTAAGTTAAATGAAAAAATTAAAACAAAAATTTAAGAATTTAAGTGCTAGTTTAAAATTTTTAAGCGTAGTGATTTTGATTTATTTATTTTTACTAATTTTCAATTTTGATTTTTTTATTAAAAGTTTAAATAAATTTGCTGATTTAAGTATTAAAATTTTGCCAAGTATTTTGGGAGCTTTTGTTTTAATTTTTGTTTTTAATTATATATTAAATAATCAACAAATCAAAAAATATTTAACTGGAAAATTAAGTTGGAAAAAATATTTTTTAACTATTGTGTTGGGTGTTTTATCATCAGGCCCGATTTACGCTTGGTATCCATTTTTAGCTGATTTAAAAGAACAGGGTTTTAAAAATAGTTTAATTACTGTTTTTCTTTACAACCGCGCCATTAAGTTACCGCTTATTCCAGTTTTAATCTATTATTTTTCTTTACAATTTGTTATAATAATTACAGTGTTAATGATTATTTTTTCTATTATTAATGGAATAATAATGGATAAAATAGTTAAAAATTAATTAATTAAAAAAATATATTCACCCCGTTAAATGTTCATTTGTTTAGTTGGTGATAATTTTAAAAATATGAATAATTTTAAAATAAAATATCTAACGGGGTAAAAATTGCAATCGCATCTACAACTAAAAACTTGTCAGGAGAAATTTCAGATCAAGGCGGACGAGCCCCGTATTATTTATTAATAAATGAAAAAAATGAATTATTAGAAGTTATAAAAAATCCTTTTTCTGTTGGAGGCGGAGGAGCTGGTTTTAGTGTTGCTAAAATGTTGGCTGATAAAAATGTCAATAAATTAATTGCTGGTAAAATTGGTGATAATATGCAGGGAGCTTTGGAACAAAGAAATATTGAATATGAATCAGCTAGTGGTTTGATTCAAGATTATTTGAAAAACTTTTTATGAAATTATAAAATGAACTTGACATTTATTTAATAGGGAGTAATCTTTAAGACAGTATTTTAATAATTAATTTTTTAAATCTTATGAGAAATGACAACAGAGGTAACAGGTCAGACAACAATCGTAATGATAATTGGTCTGGCAAACGAAATTTTAATAATCGCGGGTTTGGTGGAAACAGGGATTTTTCTGATCGACAGAAATATCAAGCTGTTTGTAGCGCTTGTGGAAAAAGTTGTGAAGTGCCTTTTAGACCATCTGGCAATAAGCCTGTTTATTGTGACGATTGTTTTAGCAAAAACAAAAATAGAGACACAGGTCATAGCAGAAATTTTGATAACAGGCAACAAAAAAGTTCTGATAATGGACAAAATAAAGAACAACTTAATGCTATTAATTCCAAGGTTGATCAAATTTTAGCAATTTTACAGCCAACTCCTCAAATTGAAGAAAAAGAAGAAAAAAAAATAGTTAAGAAAGCTGTAAAAAAGCCAGTTAAAAAAGCAATCAAAAAGTCAGCTGAGAAAAAAACAAAAAAGAAATAATTAATTTATATTAATTTTAAAAACCATCCCTTTAATTTGGGGTTGTTTTTAATTGAAAAAAAGTTTAAAATAAAATTATAAAATAAATTTATGCCTAGACCAAGACTTTGTCGCAGGATTAGATTTAATCCTCAAATAAAATATTTTAAACCTCAAGGAATTCCAATGCGAGATTTAGAGGAAATAGAATTAACTGCTGAAGAAGTAGAAGCTTTGCGTTTGAAAAATATTAAAGATTTGGACCAGATTGACTGCGCTAAAAAAATGAATACCTCCCAAAGCACTTTTCAAAGGATTTTATCTTCTTCTTACAAAAAAATCAGTCAAGCTATTATTGAAGGCAAAGCGATTAAGATTATTAAATAAAATATTTTATACTTAATTTTTAAAATATTTAATTTGTAAATATAAATAAATAATTAATTAATCACTAATTATTAATAAATTATATCTAATTTATTAATAAAAAAAAGAAAAATATGGAAAAAACAAATGTATTTAATTTAAATGGTGAAGATGAATTTGCTAAAGAAGTCAGACAAAGTGATTTGCCAGTATTAGTAGATTTTTGGGCTCCGTGGTGCGCGCCTTGTCAAATGATGGCGCCGACTTTAAATGAACTTTCTGTTTTAATGGAAAAGGAACTCAAAGTTGCTAAAGTTGATACAGAAAAATTAGAGAATCAAAAATTAGCTATTGAATTTAGAATTCAAAGCATTCCTAATATGAAATTATTTAAAGATGGAAAAATTATTGGTGAATTTATTGGATTAAGAGATTTAGATACTATTAAAAAAGAGATTGAAAATATTATTAAATGAAAAATATTATAAATAAATTAAAATAAATACATGAGTATTTTTAATGACAATTTAAAACGCTTAAAAGATGTTCAAAATAATAAATATGATTTAATTATTATTGGCTCTGGACCGGCAGGATTAACTGCGGGTCTTTATGCTAACCGTTATAAATTAAAAACTTTAGTTGTTGGTAAAATTAGCGGAGGGCTTATGACTGAATCACATAAAATATGTAATTTTCCTACTGAACAAGATATAGCTGGTTTTGATTTAGCAAAAAAAATAATGAAAAATGTAACTTCTCAGGGAGTTACCATATTAAATGATGAAATAATTGACATAAAAAAAGATGGAAATATTTTTAAAGTTAAATCAATAAGGAACAAAAATTTATTAACTAAAACAGTTATTTTAGCGTTAGGAACTGTCCACCGTAAGTTAGAATTAAAAAATGAAGAAAAATTTATAGGTCGTGGTCTTTCTTATTGCGCTACTTGTGATGCAATGTTTTTCAAAAACAAAAAAGTTGGAGTAGTTGGTGGCAGTGATTCAGCGTTAACTGCAGCATTGTATTTATCAGAGATCGCTAATCAAGTTTATTTAATTTATCGCGGTAAAAAATTAAGAGGTGAACCAGTTTGGGTTGAAAAGATTTCTCAACAATCCAATATTAAAATTTTATTAGAAACTAATGTTAAAAAAATATTAGGTGATGACAAATTAACCAGTATTGAACTTGATACTCCTTATTTAGGAAAAAATTTTATAGAATTAGACGGACTTTTTATTGAAATTGGTCACTCGCCTAAATCAAATAATTATATTAAAAATTTAAAAATTGAAGTTAATGAAAAAAATTATATTAAAGTAGGAGCGGATCAAAAAACTACTTGTCAAGGAATTTGGGCAGCTGGAGATATCACAAATAATTCTAATAATTTTAAACAAATTATTACAGCTTGCGCTGAAGGAGCTATTTCAGCTGAAAGTATTTTTCATTACATTCAGTCTTTGTAATGATTTTATTAGTAAATAAAATATTTAAAGGTCGCAAATTAAATTTTAAAAATTAATAATTAAAATAAAAAATTTATGTCTTATTTTGAATCTGAAAATAAATTAAGTCAAAAAACACTAGATTTTGAAAGAGCATCTAAATCTTTGCGTGAAGAATTAGAAGCAGTTGATTATTATCAGGAAAGAATTGATGTAACTAATAATAAAAATCTTAAAAAAATTTTAGAGCATAATAGAGATGAAGAAAAAGAGCACGCCGCAATGTTGATTGAATGGATGAGAAGAGAAGATAAGATTTTTGCTAAAGAATTAAAAAATTATTTGTTTACTGAAAAAGAAATTAAACATTAAATAAAATTAATATTTAATAAAAATATGGCGCTTATAAAATCATTAGAAAAAAATGAAGTTGATGAAATCGCTCAAAAAATTTATGAAAAATTTGAGCAAGACACAGGCAAAACACCAGAGTGGGTAAAAATAATGGCTCACTGTCCTAAAATTTTAAAAGAATTTGTTGAACTTTTTAAAACAATAATGGGTCAGGGTAAAATAGAGCCTTATTTAAAATGGAAAATAGCTTTTGTTGTTTCAGATACTTTAAAGTGTAAATTTTGTGTTGATGTAACAATTAAAATGCTTAAAAAGTTAGGCGCTTCAGATGAAATGCTAGAGAAAATAAAACAAACACAATATTTGCCTGAAAAAGAAAAAGAAATTTTAGAATTAGTTAAAGATGTGACTTTAGATGGGTATTTAGATAAGCCGGAAATTTTAGAGAAGCTAAAAGAGAAATTAAGTGAATCTCAATTAGTAGAAGTTGTTTCAGTAATTGGATTGTTTAATTATATTAATCGTTTTAATAACACTTTTGCGATTTTACCAGAATAAATTATATTGAATTTAAAAAGTAACTTTTATTATTTTTTGGTGTTATTTTTTTGAAAAAATTAGAAAATAGTTAAAGTCTTCAAAATGCCGTTTATTTAACGGTTTTTTGATTGACTGAAAAATTTTTGTAGGGTATTATTAAAATATAAATATTGTTTATTATTTGAAGATAAAAATAAAATTTATGTACGATGCTCAAAATAAATTAATTAAATTATTTAATAAGATTAAGATTGATAAATCTTGGGCTTTTGCTGATAAAACAAGAAAAGATACAGCATATATCACTCACGGTTATCATCGCTATCCCGCAAAATTTATTCCACAAATTGTTTCGCGGTTAGTTGAGAAATATACAAAAGAAGGTGATTTAGTAGTTGACCCGTTTGGCGGATGCGGCACAACAGCCACAGAATCTAAAGTTTCAGGTCGGTCATCAATTGCTGTTGATATTAATCCAGTAGCAGTATTAATTGCCAAAGCAAAAATAACTCCAATTCAACCTTTAAAATTAGAAGAGGTCTTTATTGATTTAAAATATAAATTGGATTTATATAATCAAAAAAAAGTAAAAATGCCTGTTCACGAAAGAATTGATTATTGGTTTAGCTCAGAACAAAAACAAAAATTAGCTTTTATTTTTTCAGAGATTAATAAAATCAAAAATAGTAATATCAGGAATTTTTTTTATTGTGCTTTTTCAAATATTTTAAAAACTTGTTCTATTTGGTTACAGAAGAGCAATAAGCCAACCAGAGATCTTAAAAAGAAAATATACGACCCATTTAATACTTTTTATAGGCAGATAAAAATGATGATGAGAGGCAACTTGCAGTTCTATAATTTACTTAAAGAAAATGGATATTTAGATATTCCTGTTAAAATTGTTTGCACGGATGCTAGAAAAATTCCAGTTAAAAATAATACAGTTGATTTAATTGTAACTTCGCCTCCATATGTAACTTCTTACGAATATGCGGATTTACATCAGTTAACAGCTTTGTGGTTTGAGTATATTAAGGATCTAAGTAATTTTAGAAAAAAATTTATTGGAACATCACATAATGGTATAGACAAAACAATTAAATTCAATAGTAGATTGGCAGAAAAAATTAATATTGATTTAGAGAAAATGAGCAAGAAATTAGCAAGAGAGGTGGCGGTTTATTTTACTGAAATGAATCAGTGTTTTATTGAAATGAAACGAATTTTAAAAAAGAATGGAAAAGCGTGTATTGTAATTGGTAACACTAGCTTGAAAGGGGTGGAAATTTTAAGTGCAGAGATTTTTGTTGAGCAAATGCAAAATTTAGGATTTAAAATAGATGATATTATTAAAAGAGAAATACCCTCTAAAAATTTACCATCTATGCGGGATAAAAAAACCGGTAAATTTGCAAAATTAACAGCTAAAAATAAAAAATATGCTTATCCTACGGAGTATATTTTAATAATGAGAAAATTATGACTATTAAAAGAAAAACAATTAAAAAAGTAAAAAAATTTTTTACTATCGAAAATTTATTATTGATTTATGACAGATATAAAGAAAAATATGGTGATGATGCTTATAAATATTTAAGCAAGGTTTTTGAGGAAGCAAAACCATTTCACAAAAAGTATTTTTTGAAAAGCAAAACTGCCCAAGAAAAAATTCAAAAAGGAGGAACGCCTGATCACGAGCAGTCTTGGAGAGCGTTTAAAGGTAAAAATTTGGAAAAAATTATTATTTATATTTTAAAAGATGTAATTAATGGTTTGGGTTTAGAAGTTTTAGATGGAAACAAATTAGAAAAAACAAATGGCGCGAATTTATCAAGAGAATTAAGCTTAGTTAAAAGAAATCTTTTAGTTGATTATGGAGAATTTGGTTCTCATCTTCCTGATGTTGATATTATTATTTACGATCCAAAAACTAGCAAGGTTGTTGCTGTGCTTTCAAGCAAAGTTACTTTGCGAGAAAGAATCGCACAAACAGGATATTGGAAAATTAAACTTGCTTCTGATGAGGCGACAAAACATATCAAAGTTTATTTCGTGACTCCTGATGAAGACGGAACATTAACAGTAAAAAATCCTGCTAAAAAAGGTCGCGCAATTGTTGAAGTTGATACTGACGGTAGTTATGTTTTAAGTGAAACAGATATTGATGAAAGCAGAAAAGTAAAAATGTTTGATAAATTTATTGATGATCTAAAAAAATTGTTAAAATAATAATGTTAAAAAATTTATTATTGGTTTTTTAAAAAAATAAATAAATGCAAATTGAATCTACGACTCTTTGGGATTTTCCAAAGCAGAATTATGGCGATAAACCGCACGGAAATAATAAATACAATGGTGTTACGCCTGCGATGGTAATTTGGAATTTACTGCAGAGATATACAAAAGAGGGTGATTTGGTTGTTGATCCAATGTGTGGCAGCGGGACAATTATTGATGTTGCTAATGAATTGAAAAGAAAAGTAATTGGTTATGATTTAAATGTTGTTAGGTCAGATGTGATTAAAAATGACTCACGCAAAATTCCACTTCAAGATAATTCAGTTGATTTTGTTTTTATTGATTCGCCTTATTCAGATAATATAAAATATTCAGATGATCAAAAATGTATTGGCAAGATTTCTTGTGAAAAAAATATATTTTATGATGAACTAGAAAAAACAGCTAGTGAAATTGCAAGAATTTTAAAACCAGAAAAAGTAATTGGTTGGGTAATTGCAGATCAATGGATAAAAAAGAAATTTACAGCAACAGGATTTTTTATGTGGCAAAGACTAATAAAATATTTTGAACCAATGGATATTATTTGTCTAACTCGCCACAATCAAACCTCAAATACAGGAATTTGGCATCAAAGAGCTAGGGATTATAATTTTTATTTAAGAGGATTTAAGTATTTATTTATAATGAGAAAAAAATAAGAACTATGTCAAAAATTTTTAAAATAAGTATAATTTATTTACTGTTGTTATTTTTATTAACACCTTTTTTTGTTTTTGCTCAAAATAATTTGGAAGATAACAATGATGAAATTTTTAAAGCAGAAGTTATAGAAATTTTACAAGAAAAACAAATTACAAGCGAAGACGGTTTAAAATTAATTCAACAAAATATTTTATTAAAAGGATTAAAAAATAAATGGCAGAATAAAGAAATTATTTTTCAAGGTATTAATGATTACCAAGTAATGAAAAATAATATTTATAAAGTTGGTGATAAAGTTTTAGTAGCATTTAGCCCAGGAACAGAAGGAGAAGAAAATTATTATATTACTGATTTTGTTCGTTATAAATATTTATATTGGTTAGCATTTATTTTTGTTTTGTTAGTTGCTTTAATTGGCAGATGGAAAGGAGTGCGGGCGCTAGTTGGTATCTTCGCTAGTTTTTTTGTAATAATGAAATTAATAGTGCCAAAAATTTTAGTTGGCGCAAATCCTTTGCTTATTTCTATTTTTGCTTCAATTTTAATTCTTTTGTTTATTATTTATTTAACCGAAGGTTTTAATAAAAAATCACATTTAGCAATTTTAAGTGTAATAATAAGTTTAATAATTGTTGGTGTGCTTTCTATAATTTTTACAAATTTTACTAAGTTAACAGGTTTTGCTCAAGAAGAAGCAATGTTTTTAATTGGTTTTGGAAAAGGCGCAATAAATTTTAAAGGATTACTTTTAGCTGGAATTATTATTGGAGCGTTGGGTATTTTAGATGACGCGATTGTTAGTCAGCTTGCCAGTGTGGAACAAATTAAGAAAATTAATCCCAGTTTATCTAAAAAAGAAGTTTATAAAAAAGCAATGAAAATTGGAGTTTCGCATATGAGTTCAATGATAAATACTTTATTTTTAGTTTATGCTGGCGCGTCTTTGCCTTTGCTTTTATTATTTACAATTAATGAACCCCCGTTTTTAACTTTTAACCAAATTATTAATAATGAGATGATTGCTGTTGAAATTGTTAGAACGCTGGCAGGTAGCATTGGTTTGATTTTGTCAATTCCAATTGCTACATTTTTAGGTAGTTGGTTTTTGAAGATTAAAAATAGTTATTAAAATTTTTGTATAAAATTAAAGTAAAAATATTTTTTAAATTTAAAAAGAAAAGTTTGGGTTTTAACCTGGGCTTTTTATTTTTTTAATTTTAATGTTAAGATAAAAAAGAATATTAAATTTATTTTATGAAACAAACACAAGCTTTAGATATTTTAAAAATGGGGAAAAATGTTTTTTTAACTGGTTCTGCCGGAAGTGGAAAGACCTTTGTTTTAAATAAATATATTAATTATTTAAAAAAACACAAGGTTGGAGTTGGAGTAACAGCCGCAACTGGAATCGCGGCAACTCATCTTAATGGCACAACAATTCATTCTTGGTCAGGAATTGGAATTAAAGATAAATTAAGCAATCAC
>Ga0268279_1002049_pt1 | contig 10301 bp, 10 predicted proteins | sample saktaG_6_FD_190142 | JGI IMG/M metagenome (GOLD analysis project Ga0268279, IMG submission 190142) | Saline water microbial communities from Sakinaw Lake, British Columbia, Canada - sak_2010_1_5_80m | ecosystem: Environmental > Aquatic > Non-marine Saline and Alkaline > Saline ...
AGCCTCGTCGACGGCCAGTGCCACCTCGCCCTGGTGGCCGGCGACCCATCGTCCGACGACGCCCTGGTCCGGGTCCACTCCGAGTGCCTCACCGGCGACGTCTTCGGGTCGAGGCGGTGCGACTGCGGCGACCAGCTCCACCTCGCCATGAGGCTCATCAGCGAGAATGGGAACGGCGTTCTGCTTTACATGCGCCAGGAAGGAAGGGGGATCGGTCTAGCCAACAAGCTGCGCGCCTACGCCCTCCAGGAGAAGGGGTACGACACCGTCGAGGCGAATCATCGGCTCGGCTACCCCGCCGACCTTCGGGATTACGGCGTCGGAGCCCAGATCCTCGTCGATCTGGGCATCAAAAAGATGCGGCTTCTGACAAACAACCCGAGAAAGATAATCGGGCTCGAAGGCTACGGCCTCGAGATCACCGACCGGGTCCCGATCGAGATTTTGCCCAACAGCTCGAACAGAAAGTACCTGGAGACGAAGAGGGACAAGCTCGATCACCTCTTGCTCCAGGAAAGTTCAGGGTCGGGAAACGAGTAGCGTAGCCAGCCTATTCGATCGTCACCTTCTTTCGGGCCGTGACCTCGACCTTCGGAAGGTGGACCTCGAGGACGCCGTCCTTGAGGCTCGCCTTCGCATCCTCGGCCTTCACCTCGGCCGGGAGCTTGAGGCTCCTCTCGAACCTGGCAAAGGTCCTCTCCTTCCGGTAGAACTCCTCTTCCTTCTCCTCTTTTTCGGTCTTCCTCTCGGCCCTCACTTCGAGGGCATTCTCGGTGACGGTGATCTCGACGTCTCCCTTATCCATGCCGGGAAGGTCCATCGTCACGACCACCTCTTCGTCGGTCTCCTTGACGTCGGCGAGAGGCTTCATGACGTCCGCAAAGGGCGCGGGGGTCTCGGCCACGAAATCCTCTATCACCTGGTTCATCTTGTCCTGGATCCGTCTGATCTCGGGCATGTATCTCGACTCGGCGTCGGAGATCCCAACGTCCTCCATCAGCCGGTTCATCCGCCTCTGCAGGCGCTTGAAGTCATCTTTTGGAACTAACCCAGTCATAATATGTCACCTTCATATGTTTTTGATTTTCGAACTCAAATATCTTACGACACTCCATGGACAGGGGGAGGTGCCGCCGCCAATTTGACTTTTACCAACCAGACATCAATACCGCCAGCACCGTAACGGTCTGTAATACCAGCGATGATGTATTCGCCTTCACTCGTCTCCTGAACCGAAACGCCGTCATCGGTTCCTCGTCGACCTGAGGTCATATCCCACTCCAGGACGCCCTCCGAGTTCGTCTTTATCAGCCAGAGATCGCCAGGAAAGGCTCCGTATGAGGTCGTATAACCGGCGATGATATAACCGCCGTCGCTGGTCACCTGGACGGCTTCTCCTTGGTCATTCCCCGACTCGCCGCCGAGGGGTCCTATGTCCTGTTCCGGCTCGCCGAAGGTCCTGTTCCACTCCTCCTGTCCTTCAGAATCGGTCTTTATAAGCCAAAGATCCATGCCTTCAGCGCCAAATGATGCCGTATAACCAGTAATTATGTATCCACCATCGCTCGTCTCTTGGACAGAACTACCTGAATCATTATCTGGTCCACCGAAGATCGCATCCCATTCCTTATTTCCATACGAATCGGTCTTTATCAACCAGACATCACTTTCGCCAGCACCGTACGATCTTGTGAAACCTGCCGTGATATATCCATCATCGCTCGCCTCCTGGATCGAATTGCCCCAGTCAAAACCCGGTCCACCGAAAGTCCTGTCCCACAGCTTCGTGCCAGACGAGTCTGTCTTTATCAGCCAGAGATCGCCATTTCCGGCTCCAGAAGACTCAGTTCCACCAGAGATGATGTATCCGTCATCGTTTGTTTCTCTGACCGACCAACCACGATCATTGTCCGGGCCGCCGAAGGTCTTATTCCATTCTTCATTTCCATCAGAATCGGTCTTGATCAGCCAGAGGTCACTGTCGCCAGCACCATAGGACTCTGTCCTACCTGCGATGATATAACCGCCATCGCCTGTCTCTCGGACGGACTGGCCATTATCATATCCGGTCCCGCCGAAGGTCTTATTCCACTCTTCGTTTCCTTCAGAATCGGTCTTGATCAGCCAGGCGTCGCCATCGCCAGCGCCATAGGACTCCGTTACGCCTGTGATGACGTACCCTCCGTTCTTAGTCACTTGGACTTCGCTCGCCAAGTCATTACCGGGACCGCCGTATGTCTTGTTCCATACCTCTACAAGTGATCCTTCTGCTAATAGTTCGTCTCCCGTCTTCACCCAGTCTTCTGCAGTCTCCTCGGCCACGGCGGAGGCACACAGTGAAACTAGGGCTATCAAGATTGCTAAAACCGTCTTTCCCATTTCTATATCCCCACTCCTGTTTCATACACCTAAGGGGTTTTCGAGTCATCGGGCGTTGGAATCACATCTTACCGATAGATTCGCCCACACCTACAACATTACCCCTATGTAAGCCTTACATGACATTAAGTCATATAAGCTCTGCCGGAGATTGAGTATCAGGGCGCAGAGCTACTGCAGATACTCCGCCTGGATCGCGACGACCTCGGTGCTGTCTTTGGCTGCTGCGTACTCTTCGAGTGGCTCCTTGTTCAGCTCCAAAAAGACGTGACCCCAGGAAAATTTGGCCAGGATCTCCTCTGCCTTTTCCCGCTCGCCGAGGATCACGAGGGCCGCTGCGAAGGCCTCGACGGTCGATAGCTTGAAGGGCTTTCCGAAGTTGACGGGGTTAGCGGCGACGAGGAACGGAAGCGCCCTCTCCTTGAGGCGCATCTTGCCGAAGACCTCCTCGGCGTGGGCCCAGGAGCAGTCCAGGGCCGCTAGGCCCCTGCCCACCTCGCTTCTATCGGCTGGGGAGAGGGCCTTCTCTGAGAAGGGGCTGAGGACGAGGTAACCCCGAAGCTTGTTCCATCGCTTGGTGGTCCTGGCAAGCTTGAACCTCTCAAGCTTCTTTCCGGTGCACCTCTTCGGGTCGCACTGGTTTGCGCTATAGATCAGGAGCTCCATGATCTCTGTGGTCTACCGATAATCCTATTAACGTTGTTTGCAACTCTCCCCACCATTATCCCTTTCGCGGAAATAAAGAACTCAGAGGCCTTCCCGATGAGCGAGATCTCCAAGGAGTACGACTTTAAGCAGGTTGAAGAGAGGTGGGCGGAAAGCTGGGACGAGTCCGTCTATTATTTCGACTGGAACTCTGACCGGCCCCAGTACATAATCGACACGCCGCCGCCTTATCCGACCGGAAACTTCCACATAGGCAACGCCCTCAACTGGTGCTACATCGACTTCGTTGCCAGGTACAAGAGGATGAGGGGCTACAACGTCATGTTCCCCCAGGGCTGGGACTGCCACGGCCTTCCCACCGAGGTGAAGGTCGAGGAGATCCACGGAATCACCAAAAACGAGGTCCCAAGAGAGGAGTTCCGGCGTCTCTGCGAGGAGCTGACAACCCAGAACATCGCGAAGATGAGGGTGACGATGCGAAGGCTCGGCTTCTCCAACGACTGGTCCAACGAGTACGTGACGATGCTGCCCGAGTACTACTCCAAGACCCAGAGGTCTTTCGTCCAGATGTTCGACAAGGGGATGATCTATCGGGAAGACCACCCCGTAAACTGGTGTCCTCGCTGCGCAACCGCCATCGCCTTCGCCGAGGTCGAGTACGATTCCAGGACCACCAACCTCAACTACCTTCGCTTCGGCTCGGACCTGGGTGACCTGGAGATCGCCACCAGCCGTCCCGAGCTTCTGGCGGCCTGCGTCGCCGTGGCCGTCCACCCCGAGGACGTGAAACATAAGAAGTACATCGGAACCGAGGTGCGGGTTCCCGTCTTCGACTATGCTGTCAAGGTGATCGCCGACGAGGAGGTCGACCCGACGTTCGGCACGGGCGTCGTCATGATCTGCACCTTCGGCGACAAGCAGGACGTCCGATGGTGGGTCGAGCACGACCTCCCTCTTCGCCAGGCGATCGACCGGGCGGGGAGGATGACGGAGATCGCGGGCAAGTTCGCTGGCATGACGATACCCGAGTGCAAAGACGCCATCATTGATGAGATGAGGTCGTTGGGGATCATCTACAAGCAGGAATCCCTCGACCAGAACGTCGGCCTCTGCTGGAGGTGCAAGACCGCCATCGAGATCCTATCCGAGAGGCAGTGGTTCGTCAGGATAAACCCCGACGAGATCATCAAGACCTCGGCTGAGATCGAGTGGGTCCCCGAGCACATGGAGATCAGGCTCAAGAACTGGACTGGAACGATGGACTGGGACTGGTGCATATCGCGGCAGAGGATCTTTGCGACGCCCATACCCGTCTGGTACTGTAAGAAGTGCGGCGAGCCCCTCGTCGCCAAGGAGGAGTGGCTCCCCCTCGACCCGAACCTCAGCCCGCCGCCGGTTTCCTGCCAAGCTTGCGGCTCAGAGGAGTTCGATCCCGAGGCGGACGTTCTCGACACCTGGATGGACAGCTCGATCTCGGCGCTGAACGTCACTGGCTGGCTGAGCGACCATCCGCCCCGTTACCCCGCCCAGCTTCGGCCCCAGGGCCACGACATCATCAGGACCTGGGCCTTCTACACCATCCTTCGGGCCAAGGCCCTGGTGGGGACGAGGCCCTGGGACTCGATCCTGGTCAACGGTATGGTTCTCGGCGAGGACGGCCACAAGATGAGCAAGTCCCTGAACAACTTCATAGCCCCCGAAGAGGTCGTGGTGAAGTACGGAGCCGACGCTTTCCGCCAGTGGGCAGCAGTGGGCGGCAGCCCCGGAAGCGACGTCATGTTCCGGTGGAAGGACGTGATCTCCGGCGGCAGGTTCCTTCAGAAGCTGTGGAGCATGTATAGGTTTGCAGCACCTCACGCGGTCAAATCCGATGACGCAACACCGAACCAGGTGGACCGGTGGCTCCTCTTTGAGCTCTCCACGATGATCGAGGCGGTAACAGACTCGATGGACAGGTTCGCGTTCGACGAGGCCTTCAGGGCGATCAGGGGCTTTGCCTGGGACGTCCTAGCCGACAACTACATCGAGCTCGTCAAGTCCCGGCTCTACAGAGCCGACGGTCCCGAGAAGAGGGCGGCCCAGTCGACGATCTACACTGCCATCGAGGCCCTGACGAGCCTTCTTGCGCCCTTTACGCCCTTCATCGCCGAGGAGATCAGACAAAAACTCTCCGGTGAGAGCGTCCACGCCGCCTCCTGGCCCATGCCATCGGGCATCCCGCCTCAGCCCGAGGGTAGCCTGATCAAGGAGGTGGCAGCGGCCGTGAGAAGGTACAAGTCGGACCGGGGCATGGCCCTGAACTCACCGCTCGCCGAAATCGAGGTCTATTGCGACCTGGACCTGGAGACGACCGACCTTTCCGGCTCCACCAGCTCGCCGGTGGAGGTGAAAGGCGGCAGTCCAGAGATCGAGACGAGGGCTGTCGAGGTGAAGCCCCAGATGAAGGCCATAGGTCCAATCTTCAAAAACCAGAGCGGCGAGATCATCCAAAAGCTCGTATCCATGGACCCGGAGGATGTGGCCCGACAGTTGGAGGCTGGGAGGATCGAGGTCGAGGTGGGCGAGAAGGTCGTGGAGCTCGGACCCGAGGCGGTCGAGATCGCGACCGAGACCCTCTCCGCCGGGAAAGCCGTCGAGATGATCGCCCTCGAGGGCGCCACCGTCCTCATCAGGACAGGACCATGATCGAGGTCGAGGTCAAGGCTCGCTCTCCACCAGATATCGAGGCGAAGATCCTCGATCTGGGCGGCGAGCTGATCGGGGTGGAAAACCACCTCGACCTCTACTTCAACTCTCCTATTCACGACTTCGCACGAACCGACGAGGCCCTCAGGATCAGAATCAAGGAGGTGGGCGCTCGTCTCACCTACAAAGGGCCGAAGCTCGACTCCGAGACGAAGTCAAGGCGGGAGTTGACCGTCCAGGTCGACGATCCCAAAGCTCTTGAGTCGATCCTGGAATCCGTGGGCTTTTCCAGGGCCGCCGTCGTCAAAAAGAAGAGGACCAAGTACGCTCTGGGAGAGGCGGTCCTCGCCGTCGACGACGTGGAGGGACTTGGAACCTTCATCGAGGTGGAGCTCTCCGGGGGCGAGGACTGGCAGGCTCAGAAGAGGACAGCCCTGGATATCCTGGCGAGTCTCGGCCTTGTGGAGTCCATAAGAAAGTCCTACCTGGAGCTTTTGAATGATGCGGAGAGGTGAGATGTCCCCTGAAACTTTCTGGCAACGACTCCGCCCCATGGCGGTGATGATGTTCTTCGTAGTGGTGGTCCAGCTCCTCTCTCTCGCCCTGATGCCTCCTTTATCCAGAACAGAGGTCAGGATCTTCGAGAACCCCGAATCTGCCGTCAACCCCTTCAGCTACATCATACTGGTCCTGGGCTTCACCCTCTTCATACTGATGGCCATGAGGCTGAAGAAGGGCTGGGTTGTGAGCGGGGTCGTCCTGCTGGCGATAGCCATGGGCGTCTATTACGTTCTATCGGCCTTCTTTTCGCCCCTTATGGCTCTGCTCTTATCCCTGGCGGTCTTAGCCATCTTGCACATCTACCCGGAATGGTACGTCATCGACGTCGTGGGCCTTCTCGTCTGCGCGGGGGTCGGGACCCTATTCGGCCTCAGCATGACCCCCTTTCCGGCCCTCCTCCTTCTGGTGGTGCTGGCGGCCTACGATGCCATATCCGTCTACAAGACCCGGCACATGGTGACCCTCGCCGAAGGCGTCATGGAGATCAGGGCTCCTCTCCTCTTCGTGGTTCCGAGGAAGAGGGGCTACAGCTTCCGGCGCGAGGGGCTTGGGTCCGGAGACGATCGGGGAGCTTACTTCTTGGGTCTGGGGGACGCCATAATCCCCACGGTTCTGGTGATCTCCGCCAACTGGTCTCTTGCCCTTCCCGAGGTCGAGATCTTCGGGATCGGCGCGAACCTTCCGGCCCTGGGGGCGATGCTCGGAACCTACCTCGGCTTTGTCGTCCTCTCGATGACTTCGAGGGATAAGCCCCAGGCGGGTCTGCCCTTCCTCAACGGCGGCGCGATCCTCGGCTTCCTCCTGGCTGCCTTGATCTCAGGGGCGGCCGTCTTCTGAGGATTCACCGACAACTTTTTTTTGGCGGCACTGCATTTCCTGTACCGGAGGTCTAAGAGGTGGACGATAACGACGTCGTTCTTGAGGCGCAGTTCGTGCCCTTCTGCCCGAAGTGCGGGATCGAGTGCGAGGTGAGAGAGCTGAGGCGGGCTCTGGACTCGGACAACTGGAAGAAGATTGTGGTGGAGGCGATCTACTACTGCCCCAAGTGTGACAACTACTGGAGCGAGGGCCTGGTCGAGAAGGGGTACAAGTGACGTGTCGACGACCGTGAAGATTTTGGATCGTCCCCTTGGTATCATCACCTTGAGCGGCGCTCTCTCTGGGTCGAGTTGAATATGGTGCAGATGGTGGAGGAGGGCGCAGTCACCCTCAACGTCGAGGGGGCCTTCTACAACCCGAAGATGAAGCTTAACCGGGACCTTGGCGTGGCGGTGGCAAAGGCCCTCGGAATCTCCGATTACCTCGACGCCCTCGCCGCCAGCGGAGCGCGAGGCCTGCGGATGGCAAAAGAGGCGGATGTCGAGCACGTGGCCTTGAACGACGTCAGCCCCAGGACCATCGCCCTCATCGAGGAGAACGCGAAGCGGAACGGCCTTGAGGACTGCGAGATTCTCTCTTCCAACGCCAACCTACTTCTGCACCAGAGGCACTTTGAGGCCGTCGACCTCGACCCCTTCGGATCGCCCTCCCCCTTTATCGCGGCCGCGTCTCGATCAGCTCTCAACTATCTCTTCATAACGGCTACAGATACCGCACCCCTCTGCGGTGCCCATCTCAAAAGCGGCATAAGAAAGTACATGGCGGTCCCCGTCAAGGCCGAGCACCACCGGGAGATGGGGGCTAGGATCCTCCTGGGCGCCATAGCGAGGGAGCTGGCCAGGGTCGACAAGGGCATGCATCCCCTCTTCACCCACGTATCCGATCATTACGCGAGGGTCTACCTCAGAATCGCGAAGGGGGCGAAGAATGCCGACAAAACTCTCGAGGATATGGGCCACCTCGAGCAGTGTCGCCACTGCGGAAGGTGGCGGGCCGTCTCCGGCATGAGCTGCAGGTCGCTCGGGATCTGCTCGTTCTGTGGGGAGAGGGCTGAGGTGGCGGGCCCCCTATGGCTAGGGCCGATCCAGGATCGCGAACATATAAGAAAGACCCTAGCGGAGCTGGAGGGCTCGAAGGCCAGGTCCGATCGCGCGGTCCGACTCCTCCAGCTCTGCGCGGATGAAATCGATGAGCCCATGTACTACGACCACCACAAACTTTGCAGGAAATTTAAGGTCACCCCCGGGACCGCAGATGATCTCGTCGAGAAGCTTAGATCTGCTGGGTGGAGGGCCTCCAGAACCCATTTCAGCGGTGTGGGGATAAAGACTGACGCGCCTTTCGAAGTCCTGAAGGAGATCTTGTGCTCTATTTAATCATTCCAGTGTTGAAATTATTCTTCAGGCCCATCAAGATCGCGACTTCAATTTTAGCTTGACCTAAAAGTTAATATGGGATAAGGGACATAACCTGGGTTGGCTACAGTACCAACATGTACTGTGGTTTAGTGGCACGAGATGATGAAATTTACCCCCTTCATTGCTACTCCCTTACGTCACCTCGTGCCAACCCTTCATTGAAACTTCCTCTAATCGCTTCTATCTGATCCGCTTTTCTTAGATCCATCTTCCCAAAATCGCTTTTTTCGGTGATCACTCTTCTCGATCCTCTTTTTCCGGCAGCCGTATTCGATCCCTTCTTGCCGAATTCGTTAACAATATCCGAAGCCTGGTACTGCACCTTTAACTGGTTGATATTCTGTGATAGGGATAAGTCAACAGCTCCCTCAACGACCGGTTGTGGTCTGTCAAACCACATTCTTTCGCTGAGATGCTTTTTTTTCCTCCCAAAACAGTCCAAACTTATCAAGGACCCATGTTCTCTGCAGAAGTTGAAGCGGGCAAAGTACAGAGTCATCTGCTTATCCAGCTCAGAAAGCTTCTTTGAGAATCCAATGGTCTTCCTGGATATGCGGTTGTTGTCCTGTCTCAACGTCAAGTTCTGTCTCTCAACCAGGCTTGTTGAAATGTCCTTTGGATTGATATCTTTCTTGAATATCGCCTTCTTTTTGGCCTCTCTTACAGCTCCTCCAGCCTCGGACTTTATGACCTGAGCACATCTCAGCCTATCATCGATCACCAACTTTGGCTTTCTTGGTCTTCCTCTCTTTCCCGTCTTGGGAAAGGCGACCAACCTGCCATACGATTTCAGCAACGCCTTGGTGTAGAACTTCAAACCGTCAGAAACAAAAGAGCGGCACCGATGCGATACGCCTCTTAGTGATCTCTACCACTTTATCAGCTACGTACTGCTTACGTTTTCCCACGGCGTGAGCAATCACAAGACGGCATTCTGATGCGAAGCTCGCCCAGATCGAGGTCCCATCGTCTTCATACGCTTCCATTCGAGGTACTTGTTTTTTTGAACGAAGGTCCAAAGCTCGTCAAGTTCGACCTTTGAGACGACGAGGTCCTTCATGAGAGCTTTGTTCGCCTCTTCGCTGTGTTCTGCAGCCCTTGAAAGCCACCGTCTCACTGTATCCAGCTTGACTCCCAGAACCTCGGCCGCACCATGAAGGCTCATGCCCTTAGGGATCATCTTCAATGCAATGAGAATCTCATCTTCTTCTGTCCTCAGATCGTAAAAGACGCTGTTAGTCCTTCCGCAGAATACTCGACCACAGCTGCGGCAGATGTACTTTTGGACCTTTCCGCTTTTGGTCATATATGTACCGTTACCGATAACGTTTCCTTTGCCGGTCGCCCCGTACAAAGTACAATCTTCGTTAGGAGATGGCACATCTGTGAACTTTGGCTTTGGACCCCTTCTTGCCATATTGCTATCTCCGATTATAATATTAAATTACAAGTATAAAAATCGACCTATTAGAAGGTCACGATCCATGGTATCAATCCCAATTATTCCTCGATATTATATCTACGTCTGCTTATTAACCTGCTGGAGATCGATGTAACGGCAAGCACGAAAAAACCGAGGGGAGCGCTTTCGTGGGTGGGGGCGGCTTCAATTCCAGATCGTGTGGAATCCGGATGGTTATTGGTGCGAAGAGGGTCGATCCGGAGACTCCGGGCGGCCCTGGGCGTGGGAGGGCGCGTGGCGCCGAAGGCGGG